>Ga0208787_1000610_pt1 | contig 16890 bp, 15 predicted proteins | sample Wag4_2014_7_11_FD_187362 | JGI IMG/M metagenome (GOLD analysis project Ga0208787, IMG submission 187362) | Fresh water microbial communities from Ohio, USA - Utica-2 Time Series HT 2014_7_11 (SPAdes) (version 2) | ecosystem: Environmental > Aquatic > Freshwater > Water tank | place: USA: Ohio... | reverse complement strand
GAACAAAATATCTCCAGGACGCAATGAGGTCACATAAGCCGCAAACAAGGCCACTGCCAATAAAACAATTTTTGCAATCGTGACGCGCCGCTGATGAGAAGCATTTTTATTGACCAGGTGATAGTAAACATCATGTGAAATCGCATTAGCGATTGTCAGCAATAATCCGTCGGCCGTGGATAGAGCTGCCGCCAAAGCACCTGCTGCCACCAGACCAGAAATCACATAAGGCAAGCCAGTAATTTCTGGGGCCGCCAGGATAATCATATCGGGTGAAATTGAAAGCTCAGCCCATTGAACAAAGCCATCACCATTGACATCAATGATTGATAAAACGGGTGGGTCTAATTTTCGCCAGTTCAAAACCCAATTAGGCAACTCTGCATAAGAAATCCCCACCAGGTTTTTAAATAACTCCAACTTCACCATGGCTGCCAAGGCAGGCACACTGATATAGAACAAGGTCACAAACAGTAAAGTCCAAAATACCGAGTAACGCGTGGCCGATACGCTCGTGGTGGTGTAGTAACGCGTCAAAATATGTGGCAAGCTGGCAGTACCAAACATCAAGCAAAAAATCAGAAGGATAAAGTTGAGATTATCCAAACTAGAGTCACCCACCCCTTTACTGGATCCTGGATCCATGGATGGAATGGCCGTTTGACTTTTAAGCTGAGCCTCTTTTTTCTGAACCTGCCAAATCTCATAAGCACTGGCTGGATCTTTGGGGAATTCGTTCAGTCTTTTTTCAATGGCCTTCAATTCTTTCAAAGGAATTTGGCTGGAGCGTGCTTCTTGTAACTTTCTTTCAGCTTCTTTTTTACCTTCGAAATAAGAATCAGGCAGTGCGTTTATTCTTTTATCTAAAAGTATCACTTGCTTGAGATAATAATCACGGACTTTCTTTTCTTCGGCGGTGACTTCAAAATCTTTTTCGTGGTATTCAATTTCTTGCAAGACTTGACCATAGGTGGCCTGCGGAAAAATAGAATTGTGCTTTTTGTAAGAAATCATGCTCAAAGGTAAGAGCAGAGCAATCATGAAAATGATGTACTGGGCCACCTGAGTCCAGGTTACTGCACGCATCCCGCCCAAAAAAGAGCAAACCAAGATACCCGCCAAACCGAAGAAGACACCCACCCCAAATTCAACCCCAATGAAGCGGTTCACAATCAAACCAACGCCTTGAATTTGAGCGACCAAATAAACAAACGAACAAATGATGGTGGCACTGACCGCCACAACCCTGACCATTTTGCTACCGCCCTCTTTACCTTGGCTATAACGAATTGCTAGAAAATCTGGGATGGTATACGAGCCAAATTTACGAATATAGGGGGCAATCAGCATTGCTACCAAACAAAAGCCACCTGTCCATCCAACAATGAATGCCAGTCCTTTATAACCTGAACTAAACAGAATGCCCACCAAGCCAATGAAGGTGGCTGCACTCATCCAATCAGCAGCGGTTGCCATGCCATTAAAAATAGCCGGGATCTTGCGACCGGCCACGTAGTAATCACTGATGTCAGAGGTACGAGATATCAGTCCAATACTGGCATAAATAGCAATTGTTACAAATAAGAAAACATAGCCAAGCCAGATGCCTGAACCACTGGCCCGCTCAAGTAAGCCCAAAAAATAAACGAACAGTAAGAAGCCCGCTGTGAACAGCAGGTAGAAAAAACCTATCTTTTTTGATTCAGACCGAATCCCCATAAGCAGATTATGACTCAGACCTAAGAAAATTGGCCGGTACTGTTAGGTAACCGGCCTTAATTACTACAAGATGATGCTAGTCAAGGAAACTTAAATCGCGTGCTTGAGTTGCTCCAAGATCGCTGGATTTTCAAGTGTTGATGTGTCTTGAGTGATTTCTTCACCTTTAGCCAAGACACGCAACAAACGACGCATGATCTTGCCTGAACGTGTCTTAGGTAAGTTATCGCCAAAACGAATTTCTTTTGGCTTGGCGATTGGACCAATTTCTTTACCCACCCAGTTACGCAAGTCTGTTGCAATCTTCTTCGCTTCGTCGCCTGTTGGGCGCTTACCCTTAAGAACCACGAAAGCCACAATCGCTTCACCAGTCATGTCATCAGGACGACCAACCACCGCCGCTTCAGCAACCAATGGATTGGCAACCAAGCATGATTCGATTTCCATCGTGCCCATGCGGTGGCCTGAAACGTTAAGAACGTCATCGATACGACCTGTGATGGTGAAATAACCTGTGTCTTTATTGCGAATCGCACCGTCACCAGCCAAGTAAAGCGTGCCACCCAACTCTTCTGGGAAGTAGCTCTTCTTAAAGCGATCTGGATCACCCCAAATATTACGGATCATTGAAGGCCATGGGCGCTTCACAACCAAAATACCACCTTGGCCATTAGGCATATCACCGCCGGCCTCATCCACAATCGCTGCCATGATGCCTGGCAATGGCAATGTGCATGAACCTGGAACCAACGGTGTGGCTCCTGGCAATGGCGTGATCATATGACCACCTGTTTCTGTTTGCCAGAATGTATCAACAATCGGACACTTCTCGCCACCAATGTTCTTGTGATACCACATCCATGCTTCTGGATTGATTGGCTCACCCACAGAACCCAAGATACGCAAACTCTTCAAGTTGTATTTCTTCGGATGAACAGTAGGATCTGTATCAGAAGCTTTGATCAATGAACGAATCGCTGTTGGCGCTGTGTAGAAAATAGATACTTTGTGACGCTGAATCATTTCCCAGAAACGACCAGCGTTTGGATAAGTAGGAACACCTTCGAAAACGATCTGTGTGCCACCGCATGCCAAAGGACCATAAGCAATATAGCTGTGTCCAGTAACCCAACCAATGTCAGCTGTACACCAGAACACGTCGCTATCACGCAAGTCGAAAGTCCACTTCATCGTCAACATCGCCCACAACAAGTAGCCACCTGTTGAGTGCTGAACGCCTTTTGGCTTACCTGTCGAACCTGATGTGTAAAGAACGAACAAAGGATGCTCTGCACTCACCCACTCTGGCTCACATACTTTAGGTTGGCCAGCAGAAACATCGTGCATCCACTTATCGCGACCCGCCTTCATTGGCACATCGCCACCAGTGCGCTTGTAAACAATCACGTGTTTGAGCTTCTCGCAACCACCCATATCCAAAGCTTCATCAGCAATGGTCTTCAATGGCAATGCTTTACCACCGCGCAATTGTTGGTCAGCAGTGATCAAAGCCACGGCGCCCACGTCCACGATACGCTCTTGCAATGATTTGGCTGAGAATCCGCCGAACACCACTGAGTGTGTAGCACCGATACGAGCACACGCTTGCATCGCCACAACACCTTCGATTGACATTGACATGTAAATAACAACTCGGTCACCTTTTTTGATACCGAGTTTTTTCAAACCGTTAGCAAAAGTTGCAACACGGTCATGCAATTCTTGATAGCTTACTTTTGAAACTTCACCGCCGTCTGCTTCAAAAATGATGGCAGTTTTTTTAGCCATACCATTTTTAATATTACGGTCGATACAGTTGTATGAGGCGTTCGTTAAACCATCTTCAAACCATTTATAAAATGGCGCTTTAGATTCATCTAAAACTTTGGTGAATGGCTTTTTCCAAAATAAGTTTTCTTTTGCTAAGCGCGCCCAAGTACCATTGAAATCTTTATCAAAAGCTTTGCACATCGCTTTGTATTGATCCATGCTTGTGATGGCTGCTTGTTTAGCAAATGCTTTTGGTGGATTAAACACACGATTTTCTACTAACATCTGTTCCATACCGGACATACTTTTCTCCTACTTTCTAGGTAGTGTTTTAGACAAATTTCGAGGTTAGGCTCGCGGACTGACAATTGACTGACAATTTCAATAAAGTTCAGCCCTCATCAGGGTTACCCCTAGGGACTACAAGGATATGAGCCCTATTTCCTCAAACACTTAAGATAAACATATAAACGATATCTGTAAATGCTAACTTTCCCTAGGTAAAATAGTTATCTTTCAAACCCTTTATAAAAAAAATTATGAGCGCTATTCGCCAAGACGACTTTATTCAGAGTATTGCTGATGGTTTTCAGTACATTTCTTATTACCACCCTTTGGACTACATCACTGCCTTAGGCAAAGCCTATGAGCGCGAAGAGAGTCCAGCAGCCAAGGATGCGATTGCTCAAATTTTGACCAATAGCCGCATGTGCGCTGAAGGCAAGCGCCCAATGTGTCAAGACACTGGTATTGCAGTGGTATTTTTAAAGGTTGGCATGAACGTCAAGTGGGATGCCAAGATGAGCGTGACTGAGATGGTCAATGAAGGTGTGCGTCGCGCATACAACCATCCAGACAACAAACTACGCGCCTCTGTTTTGTTAGATCCAGCTGGTAAGCGCACCAACTCTAAAGACAACACCCCTGCTGTGATTCATTATGAAATCGTTGAAGGCGATGGCGTTGAAGTGATTTGTGCAGCCAAAGGTGGTGGCTCAGAAAACAAGAGCAAGATGGTCATGCTGAACCCTTCTGACTCGATTGTTGATTGGGTGGTTAAAACTGTACCGACCATGGGTGCTGGCTGGTGTCCTCCTGGCATCTTGGGTATCGGTATCGGTGGCACTCCAGAAAAAGCCATGTTATTAGCCAAAGAGTCTTTGATGGCTCCTGTGGATATTCATGAGCTGATTGCCCGTGGTTCAAAAACACGTGTTGAAGAATTGCGTTTAGAGATCATGGACAAGGTCAATGCTCTTGGTATTGGCGCACAAGGCTTGGGTGGTTTAACAACAGTGCTTGATGTGAAGATCATGGATTACCCAACTCATGCGGCCTCATTGCCAGTTGCCATGATTCCTAACTGCGCAGCCACACGTCACGTGCACTTCCATTTGCACGGCGATGGCCCAGCGGTATTAACGCCTCCATCCATTTCAGAATGGCCTGATGTTGCTTGGACACCAAACACAGAGAAATCAACCCGTGTGAACCTAGACACACTCACACCAGAGGAAGTCGCTAGCTGGAAACCAGGTCAAACTTTATTGTTAAACGGCAAGATGTTGACCGGTCGCGATGCGGCTCACAAACGCATTGCCGACATGTTGGCCAAAGGTGAAAAGCTACCAGTCGATTTCAAGAACCGCGTGATTTATTACGTGGGCCCAGTTGATCCAGTGCGCAACGAAGTGGTTGGTCCTGCAGGTCCGACAACGGCTACCCGCATGGACAAGTTCACCGAGATGATGCTGGCTGAAACTGGCTTGATCTCCATGGTGGGTAAAGCTGAGCGTGGTCCTGTAGCAATTGAAGCCATCAAGAAACACAAGTCTGCTTATCTGATGGCTGTGGGTGGCGCTGCTTACTTGGTATCAAAAGCAATCAAAGAATCGAAAGTGGTTGGCTTTGCTGACTTAGGCATGGAAGCCATTTACGAATTCACGATCCAAGACATGCCTGTGACAGTGGCGGTTGATTCAACCGGCACTTCTGTGCACAACACAGGCCCTAAAGAGTGGCAAGCCAAGATTGGAAAAATTCCAGTCTCACAAGCTTGATCCAACTCATTTAGGTAAGCGAACAATTGGCAACAATCGGGGTTTTTGATTCAGGCATCGGTGGTCTCACCGTCCTGAATGAGGCTCTGCGCCAAGCACCCTCTCATCATTATGTGTACTTGGCTGATTCAGCCAATGCACCCTATGGTGAAAAATCAAGTGATTGGGTTGCAGCCAGAAGCTTGGACTTGTGTCACTGGTTAGTGCGTGAAGGCTGTCAAGCTCTGATCATTGCTTGTAATACAGCAACCGCTGAAGCCATTGCGCACATCCGACATGAAATGCCTGCGATCCCCATCATTGGCATTGAACCAGGGGTTAAGCCCGCAGTTCATAAAAGTCAGAATCATAAGATTGGCGTTCTCGCGACTCAAAACACTCTAAAAAGTGACAAATTCAAAGCTCTGTTAGAGGGCTTAGAAGGTCTCAATCACGATTGTGCGTTGATCACTCAAGCAGGTTCAGGTCTTGTGCCCTTGATTGAATCAGGGGCTTTGAATACTCCTGAAACTGAAGCCTTATTGCGTGAACACTTGGCACCCATGCAAGCGGCTGAAATTGATACCTTGGTCTTGGGTTGCACCCACTACCCTTTTTTAGCCCCCTTGATTAAAAAAATCATTGGCACTGAAGTTGAAATCATTGATACGAGTGAAGCAGTTGTTAAACAACTTTGCCGTAAATTAGAGGAACATCATTTACTGCAATCCGCTCCTCCAAGAATCATTCATTTGTATTCAACTTTGGATGCTGAAGCATTGCTGGCTCATGCCAAACAATTAATCCCTGCGGCATTTGAACAACACAGCGTTCAAACAGCCACTGTTTTTATTTCTTAGTCATTCATAGCGCATGATGCAGAAGCTAAGAACCTGGATCCTTGCAAACAAGATTGCTGCATTGGTGGTGGTAATGCATTTGTTGCTGATCGTTGGATTTCAGTCTGGCATAGATCGCACCAAGTCAGCATCCAATATGGGCGATACAGTGGTTGCTAATTTATTGGATGCAAATCCTCAAAAAGAAAAATCAACAGTGGCTAGGCCAACCCCAATCAAACCAGTTGAAAAAAAGAAGTCTGAACCCATCCCAGCTCCGATCACCACAAGCACTGGCAACTTCACAGCCCCCGCTCAAGAATCTTCTTTGCCAGCATCAAGCCTTGGAGGTAGCAGCACGGGAGACCCCAAAACAATTTCTATCAGCCAAGCTCAATGCAGCGTGCCAGAGCCTTTCTACCCCAATTTATCCAGGCGTATGGGCGAGGAAGGTAAAACCATGGTGCGTTTATTCATCAACGAATCTGGGGCAGTTGAAAAAGTAACCCTTGCTCAAAGCAGTGGCATTCACCGTTTAGATCAAGCGGCACTTGATGCTGGAATGCGCGTTAGATGTAAACCCTTTATAGAATTTGGTAAAGCGATTAAAGTAACGGCTATACAACCTTATATTTTCCGTTTGGAGTAATTGAATGAATCAAACTTTTGGCCTTGCCAATATGTGGGCACAAGGCGATGCCGTTACCAGAACTGTTGCCATCATCTTGTTGGTGATGTCGATTGTTTCTTGGGTCATTATTTTGACCAAAGTCTTGGGCCTTTATAAAGTTAAAAAAATGGCCAAAGAAGTTGAATGCTTTTGGCATGCCCCGTCTTTTGATGTGGCGCTTGGTCAAATGAGCACTGATCAAAACCCCTATGGTGACCTTGCCAACAGCGCCCAAGAGGCGATGAAACACCACAACCAGCAATCAGGCACGCGCAGCGAACTGAATCAGACCATCAATGCCTCTGACTGGCTCACACGCTGCTTGAAGATCAGCATCGATAAATCAGTCGGTGGTCTACAGCAAGGTCTGACATTCTTGGCGTCAACAGGCGCCACAGCGCCCTTCATTGGCTTATTTGGCACCGTGTGGGGCATTTACCATGCCTTGGTGGGCATTGGTACCTCAGGCACCGCCACGATTGATCAAGTGGCCGGTCCAATTGGTGAAGCCTTGATCATGACAGCCTTGGGCTTGGCAGTCGCGATCCCAGCGGTTTTAGGCTACAACGCTATCAGTCGTACCAATAAGGTATTGATTGCCGAGCTCAATCGCTTTGGTAATGATTTGTATGCCTACTTCATCACCGGTGCTACTGTTGGCGGCACGGGTAATAACAAAATAAGCGCTCAGGACTGATCATGGCATTTGGTAACGAACCAATCGGAGATGATGACAGCCCACCGATGGCCGAAATCAATATGACACCTTTGGTAGATGTGATGTTGGTCTTGTTGATTGTTTTCATGATCACCATTCCGGTGATGCAGCATGCGGTCAAAGTAGATTTGCCGCAAGCCAGCAGTCAACGCAATGACGTCAAGCCTGAATCCATCAATCTCAGTATTGCAGCCAATGGTCAAGTGTTTTGGAATAGCTCTCCGATCGATTTGAATACTTTATCGGTTTACGCTCAAACTGCAGCAAAGAAATCGCCTCAACCTGAAGTTCAACTCAAAGCCGATAAAAATGCACGCTATGAATCAGTGGCACAGGTTTTATCAACCGCCAAGCGTTCAGGATTAACAAAAATAGGATTTGTGACAGAGCCGAATTAAGTTTTTGCTCGGGTGATTATTCCAGCCTTTGCTGGAATCTTTATTTAGGTTTGTATTGGGTTGGGCAATAAGCGCGCTTCACTTCGTCACTTCGCAAAGCAGCGTGCTTCGTCCCGCGACCGGTCACACGTTTGCGCCACATCCGAAATGAACTCGGTTTCATTTCTTGGCGCATTAAATCAATCACACCAGACTCATTCAAGCCATAGGTATGCATGATGGCATCAAAAGGTGTGCGATCTTCCCAAGCCATCTCAATGATGCGAGAAATATCTGCTGGGGCAATGATGGGCTTTTTCATGAAGGTGATTGTATTAACAGAATCACTTCTTTGCTCGACAACGGTCTGAGCAATACTTCACTTCCTCCCAGACCTTTTCCCACTTTTTGCGCCAGGTAAAAGGAAGTCCGCACGTTAAACAAATCTTGGTGGGTAAATCTGATTTTTTGCGCATTTTCATGATCAAGTCAACTTAACGTTTTAATTTGGCTGGTGGCAGATCAGTGACTTTTTCAGAATGGTCCCAGTGAGCCTTCCAATTGTCAGCGTATCTTTTGGCGGCATAACTTGAACGAACAATCATGATGTTCTCAGCATTGCGCTTTTCAGCCGAATTGGTGAAGTTATAACTGCCTGTGATCACGATGTCATCATCGATCAACATGACCTTATTGTGCTGTATGGCATGTTTGCCATCACTGCGCACATCAATACCAGCTGCCAATAAGATTGGCAAAGTCTCACGGTTGTTTTGAGCACTTTTTTCATCCTGGATGAGCCCAACATCAACCCCTCTGCGTTTCGCTCTCACAAGGGCCTCAGCAAGGTTCATTGCTGTGAAGCCATAAGCCATGACTTTGATTGATTTTTTAGCGCCATCGATTTGCTTGATCAAGCCCGAGGCTGCCCCAGCAGGTGGCGTGAAATAGATTGCTAAGATTTCGGCAGGCTGAGGTTCTGCCTGGACGCTTTGCCACCAAGAAACGCCGGCCAATAAACCCAAGCAAAGAAAAATAACCAATCTTTGCCTAACCTTGCCACCCATCCCTCGAAAAGCTCCGCTTGTTTTAACAATTGTCATCAGTAGCACCAGAAAATTGGGAAATATCAAAAAATAGCTACAAACACAGCCTGTGAATGTAAAGCATCAAATATGTAATAAATTTGATTTTAGAAGGAAAGTCTTCAGAGTGCACAACGGATCTTCAACCGAAGCAAAGCTCCATAAAAAAACCCAGCTCAAGGAGCTGGGTTTTTAGGGTAACTAATTATGAATTAGTCGTTTGCATAAATATCAACGTCTTTAGTTTCACGGACAAACAACATACCGATCACAAAAGTCATTGCTGCAATCGCGATTGGGTACCATAAACCGTAATAAATATTACCGTTTTGAGCAACCAAGGCGAAGGCAATCGTTGGCATCAAGCCGCCGAACCAACCGTTACCGATATGGTATGGCAATGACATTGATGTGTAACGAATACGGGTTGGGAACATCTCAACGAGCATCGCTGCGATAGGACCATAAACCATCGTTACATAAATCACCAACACAACTAACAATCCTAAAACTGCAGGGATATTCACTTCTGCAGGGTTTGCTTTAGCTGGATAGCCAGCAGCTTTCAAAGCTTCTCCAACAGATTTCTTGAATGCCGCATCTTTGGCTTTAGCTTCATCAGCTGGAATACCTTTTGCTGAGTATCCTTCGATCACTGCTTCACCAATTTTCACAGTCGCAACAGTACCTGCTGGTCCTGGGATTGTTGAATAGCTGGCTGAGTTAGATGCCATCACTTGCTTAGCGATATCGCATGAGCTTGTGAACTTAGCTGTACCTGTTGGGTTGAACTGGAAAGAACACTCAGACTCATCAACAGTAATTGATGCTGGAGAGTTGTTCATCGCTTTTTCCAAAGCTGGGTTAGCGAAGTGTGTCATTGCATTGAAGATTGACACTGGTGTATTTGGAATGTAAGTGATGATCGCTAATAGCAAACCAGTCATGATGATCTTTTTTCTACCGATTCTGTCTGATAGTGAACCAAACACGATGAAGAAAGGTGTACCAATCACCAATGAAGCAGCAATCATCAAATTAGCTGTCTTAGGATCGACTTTCAACACTTGAGTCAAATAGAACAAAGCGTAGAACTGACCTGTGTACCAAACAACCGCTTGACCAGCCACTAGACCAAAAAGAGCCAAGATAACGATCTTTAAGTTTTTCCATTCACCAAATGATTCTGTCAAAGGTGCTTTAGAAAGTTTGTTTTCCTCTTTCATTTTCTTGAAAGCTGGAGATTCGTTCATAGATAAACGAATGTAAACAGATACTGCCAACAATAAGATTGAAACAAGGAAAGGAACACGCCAGCCCCAAACTTCAAAATTTGCGCCTGTGAATTCACGTGTAAACAAAATCACTAGCAATGATAGGAAAAGACCCAATGTCGCTGTTGTCTGAATCCATGCTGTGTAAGCACCACGACGACCGTGAGGAGCGTGCTCAGCAACATAAGTTGCAGCACCACCGTATTCGCCACCAAGAGCCAAACCTTGCAACATACGCAAGGCGATCAAGATCACTGGAGCAGCAACACCAATCGTTTCATAGGTAGGCAAAATACCCACAATGAACGTTGCCCCACCCATCAACAAGATGGTCACGAGGAATGTGTATTTACGACCGATCAAGTCACCTAAGCGACCAAACACCAAAGCACCAAACGGACGTACGATGAAACCGGCCGCAAACGCTAATAAGGCGAAAATGAAAGCAGAACCGGCATCTAGGCCTGAGAAGAACTGCTTAGCGATAATGGCTGCCAATGAGCCATATAGATAAAAGTCATACCATTCGAATACCGTGCCAAGTGAGGATGCAAAGATAACCTTGCGCTCTTCAGCTGTCATCGGTGCGGCTTTTGTTGTTGCCATGATGATTCCCTTAAAAGATTATTAAATTAATACTGCAGGCGCGATTATGTTTTTCGTATGGACGTACTTTTCTTACAAAACAGAATTAGTCAGGGAAAACACCTACAAAATAACCATTTTTTCTTCAAGGAAATATATTTTTAAGCAAATCTCTTAGAAAGGTCGTAAGTATTTTGTAATCAATAAAACAATAATTTTGGCGTAAGCGCTTCAGAGTAAAATTCATAACCAATCAAACATATAAAGCGCGGGCCATGATTATTTTCTTTGGAATTCTTGCAATACTTTTGCCCGTAGCAGCTGGCGTATTAGTATGGAAGCGCTTTGATCAGATTTTTCTTAAAACAGCTGAAGTCGATAGCAATGACAATCTTCAGATTTATTTAAAAAAACTAGCAGCAGTTTCTTTAACAACAGGATTTTTACTGTTTGTTTGTTTTCAATTGCTCTTTATGTTCAGTGGTCAAGCATGATTTTTATTAAAAAGATTCTTCCTAATTTACTTGTCTTATCGAGCATTGTGATGATGTACATTGTTGCGCAAACAAGTAACAACCAAGAAATCCAAGACATCTTTCGATTGATTGATGACCTGGCAACTAATTTAATTTTGGTGATTGTGGCCATTACCTTGGGACTTTTTGTGGCTCAGTATCTCTACGTCCTAGTTGGCCTAGTTGCCGCAATGGCTCTAGTGGTCATGGTGCCCTCACTCAACAGTGCTCTAAATCTGAGTATTGATTATGTTTTGGCTTGCGGTTTAGTTTGTTTGGGCTTTTCTGCCATTTCAAATATTTATGCCAACTACAGAGGCATTGAGTAATTTTTTATTAATAACGAGTGTTCAATAAGGGAGTAAGAAAAAATGAGTAATCGCGCAATCGCAATCATGGTTTTAGTTTTGGTCGCCGCTACAGGTTATTTGCTTGTGACTGGTGATGGTGACATCGATATGGGTGGCGAAAAGCATGGCGCTGAGGCAGTTCACGTTGAAGATAAGAAGCCAGCCACTGCACCTGCAGCACCTGCAGCACCAGCAACTGAACCAGCAAAGAAGTAATTTGCGTTAATCCTTAACTGCAACAAAGACAAAGCCCCTGATAGACAACTATCAGGGGCTTTTTATTTTTACTTGAGTCACTTAAGTCATGATTCAATGAGTGGTGCCCGAGGCCGGAATCGAACCGGCACGGCTGTTTAAGCCGAGGGATTTTAAATCCCTTACGTCTACCTATTTCGTCACTCGGGCAAACATCCTACATAACCTTAGATGTAAACAGTTACCTTGCTTAGCGACTGATTTACTTCTTATCAACTACTTTGATTTCATTATTTTTTAATGAAGTCGGTATTTTACATACATTAAAAACAAACCCCGCTTTTTGCGGGGTTTGTTGATTTGAAGCTTTAACTGGAATGCTCTATTTTACTTGTAGAGCACGCTTGGCAACCACATACCAATGGCTGGGAACGCATACAACAGTACCAGTGCAAAAACTTGGATGACCATGAATGGCATCATACCAAGGAAGATCTGGTTAAGCGTCACATGCGGAGGCGCCACGCCTTTGAGGTAGAAAGCCGCCATCGCCACAGGAGGTGAAAGGAAAGCTGTCTGAAGGTTCAAGGCAACCAATAGACCAAAGAACAATGGATCAACTTGGAAGTGGCTTAGTAATGGAATAAAGATCGGCATGAAAATCACGATGATCTCTGTCCACTCTAGTGGCCAGCCCAATAAGAAAATGATGACTTGCGATAGAACCAAGAACTGGAATGTAGTTAAACCAAGACCTAGTACCCATTTTTCAATCAATTCTTGTCCACCCAACAAAGCAAATGCTGCTGAGAAGATTGATGAACCAACGAACAACCAACAAACCATCGCGCTGGTCTTAGCTGTCAAGAACACAGACTCCTTAACAACCTCCATATTGAGTTGCTTATAAGCCCAAGCTAATGCGAAGCCACCGAACGAACCTAATGCAGCTGCTTCAGTTGGCGTTGCTAAACCAAACACAATTGCACCCAACACCACCAAGATCAAAGCTGCTAACGGGAAGAATGAGCCCAATAGCATTTTGAAGATCTCTAATCGCTTGAGGGTCAATGTGTAATAAAACACTGCTCCAATCAACAAACCAACACCCAAAGTGATCCAGTACCACATTGGCACAGGCGCACGCTCTAGAGGAGCAGCATCGCCAGACGGAATCTCTGATACACCCGTTGCAGCCATATTAGCAGCAGGTTTTGCAGCTTTTGCATCATCTTCAGAACCTGGAGGCAAGGCCACAGCCTCAGCCTCAGCTTCAGGTTGAGCAGACTCTTCTGCTGACTCTAAAGTCATCATGCCGCCATCACTGACCATTTCAACCACAGCTGAAGATACTTCAACAGGTTTAGTGGCTGTACCGTACATGGCAGTCATCACAACTGCGAAAAATACCAATGGTCCAATGATGATCACAAATTGCTTGAACAACTCACCCAAACTCATGTTACTTGCAGCACGGCCTTTCATGACTGCCAATAAACCTGGCAAGGCACGCTGACTGTATTGAGCAAAAATTTGTGACGGCGGGGTTAAATCAACGCGTCGATCTTCCTCAGACATCGGAGGAGCGAGTTCAGGCTTGATTTTTGCGACGATGATCACGTAACCGATATACAAAGTCGCCAACATAATGCCAGGGAAGAATGCGCCAGCATATAACTTGACCACTGATACACCAGCGGTTGCACCATACACAATCAACATCACAGATGGTGGAATCAAAATACCCAAGCAACCACCGGCAGTGATGGCGCCAGCTGAAAGTCTGACGCTGTAACCAGCCTTCAACATGGATGGCAAGGCCAACAAGCCCATCAAAGTAACAACAGCACCCACAATACCAGTGGCTGTCGCAAAAATAGCGCAAGTCACTAGAGTTGCTACTGCTAAAGCACCAGGTAATCTAGCCAAGGCCAAATGCAAACTTTTGAATAACTTCTCAATCAAGTTAGCGCGCTCAACCAAATAACCCATGAAAACGAACAACGGAATCGAGATCAAGACATCGTTGGTCATTACTGAGAAAGCCCGTTGAACCATCAAGGTCAAGGTGCGATCAATTGCCTGTCCCGTACCTTCCCCCTGATTAAGGTATGAGAACAACGCGAAAATCATACCCATACCCATCAAGGTAAAGGCGGTTGGGAAACCCATCATGATGGCCACCACCACCAAACTGAGCATCAATAGACCCAAATGACCATTAGTCATTTCCGAGAATGATGGCATTGCAATCAACGTGCCAATAACAATGGCAGCCATGATGCTAAAACCGAAATAAAGTTCCTTACGCATGGTTAAGCACCCTTCTTTTCATCTTCATGGCTGACCATGGCTTTTAACTTGTCAACGTCGACCTCTTCCACATCGTGCTCGCGCTTAGGCCATTCGCCAGTCTTGATACAAATGATGCAGCGCACGATTTCTACAAATCCTTGTATAAGCAACAAACCACCAGCAAGCGGGATGATCATTTTGTAAGGGTACAAAGGAGGTCCGTTGGCTGTTTGTGTGGTGTGCTCATTGATTGCAACTGAATCAGCTGCAAAAATAACACCGGCATATACCAAGGCCACAATGCCTGGAATAAAGAATACAAAATAAAGAAGTAAATCTAAACTGGCTTGGGTTCTAGGATTAAAGAAACCGTATAGAACATCGCCTCTCACATGTCCATTCTTAGACAAGGTATAAGCACCTGCCATCATGAACAAAATACCGTAAAGCATATAGGTAAGATCAAATACCCAATCATGCGGACTATTTAAGGCGTAACGACTGAACACTTCCCAACAAATCAATGCGGTCAAAATAACTACTGAAATGGCTGAGAGCTGTCCTGCTCTGGTGGATAACTTATCCACGGCTAATAAGAATTTTTGCATATGTCTCTCGTATTATTTTTATATGTCAAAACAACAAACACCCACCTAGTATATCTAGGTGGGTGTTTATCTTACATCAAAACAACGTATTAAGACTTCTTAGCTGGAGCCTTCTTAGGTCCGAAGTAATGGTTGTAAGCCATCTTGTAATCAACGCTTGTGTCATTCTGCCAGCGACATGCACGCTGAGCAAAAGTACGCATAGATTCAAGAACACGCTTGAAATCAGCGTTTTCTGCTGATTTAGCAGCAATGATCTTGTCCCAAGCTGCTAATTGAGTACGCAAGATTGGGTCAGGCGTCTTGTAGAACTTAACGCCTTGCTTCTGCTGCATATCAATGTAGTCTTTAGAGTAACGATCGATGGCTTTCCAGCTCATTTCTGCTGAAGAAGCTTGAACCGCTACGTTGATCATGGCACGCAATTCTGCAGGCATAGAGTCAAGTTTCTTCTTATTGAAAAGAATCTCGAACTGCTCTGAAGCTTGGTGGAATGACTGCAACATACATACTTTAGAAACGTCTGGGAAGCCCAATAGACGGTCAGAAGATGCATTATTGAATTCAGCAGCGTCCAATAGACCACGGTCCATCGCAGGAACAATCTCGCCACCTGGCAATGCGTTCACTGAAACATCCATGTCTTTGAAAATATCAATTGAAAGACCTACTGTGCGGTACTTAAGACCTTTCATATCTGCTACTTTAGCAACTGGCTTCTTGAACCAACCGAGTGGCTGAGTTGGCATTGGGCCATATAGGTATGACACAACGTCCATGTTCAATGATTTGTAGATGCTTTCCAACATCGCCTTACCACCGCCGTACTCATGCCATGCAAGCACCATGTTGGCATCCATACCGAAAGCTGGACCTGATCCCCATAACGCTAAAGCTGGGCTCTTACCGTACCAGTAAGCAACCACACCGTGACCACCGTCCAAAGTACCTTTACTTACAGCGTCTAACAAGTTGAAAGCAGGAACCACAGCACCGGCTGGCAACAATTCAATCTTCAAACGACCTGAAGACATCTTGTTGATCTTGTCACAGAAGTCTGTAGCGTACTCATGGAAAATATCTTTTGTTGGCCATGTTGACTGGAAGCGCAAGTTAACTGTTTGCGCATTTGCAATCATTGGGAAGCCAAGCGTACCAGCGCCAGCAGCAGCGGCTGTTGACGTGGCAATGAATTTACGACGTGATTGAACTTTCTTTTCTGACATTTAAGTCTCCTCTTTTATGAACAGATCTACCAACCTTGAGAATATATTTCGCAAGATGAGATTAATTTAGCACTCTGTGAAAAAATACGCACCTGTATAAACGTTATTTTTGCTAGGGGTTTTACCTAATATGTATCTTGGAGCTTCAAATCAAAGACCCCGTCGAGGAATTTTCTGGCGCCGACTAGTGCTAATTTTGGTACTTTTGCTGATTTCTGCACTCAGTGCCCTGGTGGTGTACTTTTTATCCACCAAAGATCAGTTAGATGCAGAGCTAATCACCCCTGGCATCAGCGCCCCGGTCACCATCAAATTTGATGAGCATGCCCTACCCCACGTTTTGGCAGCTAGCCAAGAAGATGCCTGGCATAGCTTGGGCTTTCTTCATGCCACCGAGCGCCCTTGGCAAATGGAATTCAACCGCCGCTTAGCCTCTGGCAAACTTTCAGAAATTCTAGGCAAAGAGACTTTGGCCATCGATAAGTTCATCCGCACCTTAGGCATCAAGCGTGCTGCTGAAAAGCAATATGAAAACTACCCCATTGAATACAAGCGTCATATCCAAGCCTATGTCGAAGGTGTCAATGAAGGATTTGCTCGTTTGGGCTGGGCCTTACCTCCAGAG
>Ga0208787_1000609_pt1 | contig 16891 bp, 12 predicted proteins | sample Wag4_2014_7_11_FD_187362 | JGI IMG/M metagenome (GOLD analysis project Ga0208787, IMG submission 187362) | Fresh water microbial communities from Ohio, USA - Utica-2 Time Series HT 2014_7_11 (SPAdes) (version 2) | ecosystem: Environmental > Aquatic > Freshwater > Water tank | place: USA: Ohio... | reverse complement strand
TATTTGTTTAGTTTTATTTTTATATATTGTATTTTATTAAATATGTATAATTTTCAATATTACTTTGTTGAAGCATAATTTATTTGCTGACAAAAGTAATAGCGATATGGTTAAAAGACAAAAAATTTCAAAAGCGACAAAAGAAGATAGATGGTTAGAATTTTTACAACGGGTATATTTTTCTAAATCATTCACTTCAACAAATTTCAATACAATTGATTTTTCTAAAATTATAGGAATCCCTTCAGGAAATCTGATAGCTGAATTAAAAGAAAATCTGGGACTCAGTTTTATTAAATGTAAGATTGCCTTACGCATTTACTATGCCATACAGTGCATAAATGAAGGATATTTAACTTTACATACAGTGGAAGGATTAGCTAACGAATGCGGTTTTACCAGCAGAAGTCGTTTTTCTGTGGTCTTTAAAGCTGTCACTGATTTTACGCCTAAAGAATATGCGGAGAATCTCCAAAATACTTTACCCAAGTGGAGAGATCTGATAGCCAAATGCCAAGCACTTTCGGTTTAAATAACCATTTATTATTTCCAGTAAGGTGGAGCATTATTTTGCTTCACCTTTTTTATTTTATTCGGATAAAAAGTATATTTGAAATATGAAAATATATAGAACTACAAAAGGCATTGTTATAAATCACCAGGGTGATTTATATAAGGTAGAAGATTTGGATTGGGATTCTTTAGTGAATAGAGACGATTTGTACTCATTTGTTTCCGGGAAGATAGCGGGAAAGGCTGCTTTCACAGCCTCTGAATTTTCTGAAAATGAGTGGCGGGCACCTATCCAGCAACAGGAAATTTGGGCAGCAGGTGTAACCTATTTAAGAAGCCGTGAGGCAAGAATGGAGGAATCAAAAACCAGCGGTGCAGCGGACTTTTATGCTAAAGTTTATGAGGCGGAGCGTCCTGAATTATTTTTTAAATCTACCGCAGAAAGATGTGCCGGTCCCAATGATGTCGTTCATATTCGACGAGACAGTCATTGGAATGTTCCCGAGCCGGAATTAACTTTATTTGCCAGCAGTTCAGGAAAAATAGTTGGTTATACCATTGGAAATGATATGAGTTCAAGAGATATTGAGGGTGAAAATCCTTTGTATTTGCCTCAAGCTAAGAGTTATGACTTTTCAGCGGCCATTGGCCCCTGTTTGTATGTTCCTGAGTCACCTATTGCATCGGATACTGTTATTAAAATGAATATTGAGAGAGACGGTGTCATTGTTTTTGAAGGTCAAATTTCAATAGATAGAATGAAAAGAAAGCACCAGGAGTTAGTAGATTTTCTTTTTAGAGAAATGAGCTTTCCAAAGGGCGTATATTTGATGACAGGAACGTGCCTTGTTCCAGACAACGATTTTACTCTCTTAGTTGGGGATTTGGTAACCATAGAAATAGAACCCATCGGGATATTGAAAAATACCGTAGGGTTTAAAAAATAAAACATGAATTTACAGGGTAACCAATACATAGGCTTCACTCCTTCTGGAGCAGGTCAGCAAGTATTTCAGGCTATAAATCCAGTAAACGGAGAAAAGCTAATGCCTTTATTTAAAGAGGCAACCGTTGAAGAGATCGCTTTAGCTGGTGAAAAGGCGACGAATGCTTTTCAGCTATATAGATTGACATCAGGTGCTGAAAAAGCGCATTTTCTTACCTTGATTGCAGAACATATTGAAAAATTGGGGGATGATTTACTTCAACGATGTCATCTTGAAACGGGTTTGCCTTTGGCAAGAATTACAGGGGAACGAGGAAGAACGGTAGGTCAGCTTAAACTTTTTGCTGCCCTTTTAAAGGAAGGCTCCTGGGTGAATGCAAGCATCGATTTAGCTCAATCGGACAGACAGCCTTTGCCAAAACCTGATATTCGCTCTATGCAAACGGCTTTGGGCCCCGTGGCTGTTTTTGGAGCAAGTAATTTTCCTCTGGCTTTTTCTGTAGCAGGTGGAGATACCGTTTCCGCTTTAGCAGCAGGGTGCCCGGTTTTAGTGAAAGCCCATCCTGCTCATCCCGGAACCTGCGAAATGATTGGGCAGGCTATCGTTGATGCCGCCCGAGAGGCAAATATGCCCGATGGTGTGTTTTCAATGGTTCATGGCGGTCCATCTGTAGGAATGACGCTGGTTAATCTAAGCGATATTAAAGCCATAGGTTTTACAGGCTCTCACGCCGCTGGAATGTCTATTTTTAATGCAGCTAACAAAAGAAATGAGCCCATTCCTGTGTATGCGGAAATGGGTAGCGTGAATCCTGTTTTTGTTTTTTCAGAGGCACTGGAACATCATGCGGATCGTCTGGCAGAGGGTTTTGTGCAGGCAGTGAATCTTGGCGTAGGTCAATTTTGTACTAATCCCGGCGTACTAATCATTGAAGAAGGGGAAAATAGTTCTCTTTTTATGGAGAAAATTTCCTCTTTATTTAGTCAAATTCCAGGCGGTAGCATGCTAACGGAAGGAATTAAAAAACAATTTGATAAAGCCATTGTTGCAGCAAAAGCTGAGGTTGAAATTGAGGTGGTATCCCTGGGCCAGGCAGCAACGACCTTTACTGGGGTCACTCCAACTTTACTAACTGTTAAGGCTGATGCCGTTTTACATTCCAATTTTCAAATAGAAGAAATTTTTGGCCCCTCAAGTATAATCATCGTGGCTAAAGATGTTTCGCAAATGGAGGAATTGGCGCACTTTTTTTCAGGGCATTTAACCGCTTCTTTGTTTGGATTGAATGCCGGAAAGCCTGCTCAGGTGAGGTTGCTAAATGTATTGACCCAAAAAGTGGGTAGATTGATTGTTGATGGCTTTCCTACAGGCGTCGAAGTTTGTCATTCAATGGTGCATGGTGGGCCATTCCCGTCAACTACTTTCGCGGGTAGTACTTCCGTGGGTACCTCTGCTATTTATCGTTTTACAAGACCATTATGCTTTCAAGGATTTCCACATCATTTGCTGCCAGATGAACTCAAAGACGATAACCCATTAGGAATAATGAGGAGGATTGATGGAAAATACACCGTTTAGTTTACTCAAATGGGGCGTTTTTTTTAATATGTAAAAATTATAATCAACTTAATTTAATTTTTTATGAACTAACTTGGTTGTGTTTTGAAATTTTACTGTAATTTGTAAAAAAGTATTGCTTTGATTTAAAAAGCTATCAGGTTTACTAAAATGTTTATCTGATGCTCAAGAAGCACTTTTCATGTTGTAAAATAGTCGCAAAACGCAAGGTTAAAAATGATGAATTATCATTATTCAAATGACGAAAAATTGTGGAATGATTTCAGATCAGGAAGCAAAGAGGCATTTGAATATTTGTATCGCAACTATGTAGGTATTTTATACAATTATGGTTTCAAAATTTGTCAGGACAAGATGCTGACAAAGGATGCTATTCAGGAGGTTTTTCTGTCGCTCCTCTCCAAATACGATAAAGTAAGCATTACTAATGCTATTAAACTGTATCTCTTCAAGTCTTTAAGAATAGAAATTTTCAAAAAGCTTAAAGCGGAACAGCGATTTACCGACATATTGTCGGTTGATGCAGACTTCAGTATGCAGTATTCTGCTGAGGACAAGATGATAGAAGATGAGATAACTATGATTCGCATAAGAGAGTTGGCGCAAATCATAGAAGTTTTACCGCGTCGTCAAAAAGAGTGTATTTATCTAAGATTTTACGAGGGAATGACCTATCAGGAAATTTCAGACATCATGGAAATTGAGGTGAGTTCAGTGTATAAAATGCTATATAAAGCCATAGAAAAATTATATGAAAATCTGGCAATGAAAAATGGTCATCTTTTTTTGTGATTATAGAGAGATATAAAATTGGCCAGTGAATAAATTATTTTACTAATGTTTCTGAGTTGATAAAAATCTGATATTCAACTACATAAAGTAATAAAAAAGTGCATTTTTGAGTGTAATTAATTGGTTTTTAGTTAGTTAAAATAAATTTACAAATCTGCTAATAATGTAGCAGCGTAGATTTACTAAAAACCTCTAAAAAACTTTAGTTAAATCAAATAACTCAGCAAGGATATTATTTTCTTGAATTTAATGCCAGTGGAGAAGTATCTTAGGTCAAAAGGATAGAAAATGAGATAAATAAATGAAAAAATGGTTTGAAATTCATTTTGCCAGTAATAAATATTCTTACAAACTTGTAGGATAATTTGCTCTGAAACTTTAGTTATTTTAAATAAAGTGCTTAAAAAAAGGGATAATAACGACATTTAATTTCATTACTTATAAGTAAACCATTTTTTTATTTTATAAATCAGTAACAATGCATAGATTTTACAAAATGATTGTTTTGGTTATTTTAGCGGCTAGTGGAAGACCGTTGATTGGCCAATCTACTTTATTGAATCCTATTAGCACTTTGGTAGATAAGTCAAAGGCGAGCAACAAACTTCCTGCTATTATTGACAATGCAGGTAATACCCGGGGTGCGGGCTTCAATGGTGAAAATATTTTTGTTGCTACTCGTACAGGAGGGAACATCATTTACTATTGGGATGTGGCTAAACCCGATGTTGATCCAAAAACGATGAATACGACAGGAGTAACTGGCGGTTTGTTTGCCGTTTCCGATCTTACGGTGGTTGGAAAAAAAGTATTTTTGAGTAATATGGTAAATGCAACGGGGAACATTTTTAAACTTTATGGATGGCTGAACAAAGAAGCCCAGCCTAAAGTTCTGCTTGAGTTTCCCGCTCCAGCAACCAATGTGAGACTTGGCGACGCCATTACTGTATTGGGAGATCCTGCCACTGATGGTCTTTTTGTTGCCTCGGGTTGGGGGACGAAAAATTTCTATATTTGGAAAATGAAGGGTGATACTATTTCAGAAAAATCTCCTCAAATTGTAACCTTAGACAGCGTGGCCAATGTCAATTTTGCCAGATTAACTAAAGTACCAAAAAGTGATATGTATCTGGCTAGTGGGCCTACGATGGGTATGGCGCTTCTCGATAAAGACTTTAAGGTACTGGAATGGATAAAGCCAGGTGTATATTTTCCAAGTTGGCCTATGTATGCCCAGATTTTGTTTTACAAAGACAAAAGGCTGTTGGCTTACCAACACGTGAAAACAAGCCCAGTAGAAAATTTCCAGTATTTTATGGATATAAGCGCTGATACTTCTACCCTTAGTGCCATTAAAAATATAGGTAAAAAGCCAGCGGTGGAAAGGCTCATCCACTCACTCAATGTTGGAAATGTTTCCAATGGAAATGCCAGTGTAAGTGTAGATATTTTGCCAAATGAGGCGGGGCATCTGCTTTCCTTCACTTATTCCGCTGGAAATGGTTTTATACTTCAAAAATTTGGAGATATTGCGTCAAATACTGCGGAGCTTAATTTTTCTGCATTTAAAATGTACCCCAATCCAGCCTCAGATCTACTTAATATTCAGTCCGAACATATCATAAAAAGAGTGGTTATTCTCGATGTAAATGCCCGAATTGTTCGCTCATTGACTGTCGAAAATACGCAATTAGCTATGGATGTAAGTGTTCTTCAAGAGGGCTTATATTTACTTTCGGTAGAAACGGCTAAAGGTGTTTACACCCAAAAACTGCTTATTCAAAAGTAATGGATCTACTGATTTAGCCTTTAAGTGTATTTCATGAATCAATCATTGTTCAATAAATACAAATCGTTTTCCTCAAAAGATTTTGCGGCCGATGACGATTTCGTAAGGTATGTTAGTCATCCCAATGCATCGGACAATCTTTTTTGGGAAGCGTTTTGTCATGTTTTTCCTGAAAAAACCAGGGACGTCAGAGAAGCAAAGTTGCTTATTCAGGCATTACAACCTGATCACTCTGAGATGTTTCCTTCTGAGGTTGAGTCGTTATGGAATGCCTTGGCAACTAAACAGAATGAAATTTTTTCACGTAGGCAGGTTGGAAACTCCGTTCAACCTGCCCTTGTTAAAAGAGCCTTTTTATTGGCTACTATGGTATTATTAAGTTGTCTTTCTGGTGCCTTGCTGGCACATCTTTTGAAAAGGGAAGAAATTTATGAGTACAAGACTGGCTTTGAGCAGGTCGCTACCGTTCTTCTTCCTGACAGCAGTAAGGTTATTCTCAATGCCAATTCATCTGTTAAAATGTGGAACTCAGGCTGGTTGAAAAAAAAGAGGGAAATAAAACTGACGGGAGAAGCTAATTTTAATATTAAAAAACGAACATCGTCCGGTAGGTACCATAAATTGTTGGTACATACCAATTCGGGAACCATTGAAGTCACAGGCACTATATTCAACGTGTTTTCCAGAGGAAATAAAACAAAAGTCTATCTCAAGGAAGGGAGTATTAAGCTGAATCATTTACCCGATCTCCCCGTTATTCTTATGCACCCCGGAGATTACATACAGTATAATGTCCTGGATAAAACCATTTCAAAAAATAAGGTGGCACCTGCATCGATTGATTCCTGGACGTTCAATAAAATAGTTTTCGAAAAAACGCCTTTTTCCGATGTTTTAAGTCACCTAAAGGAAATACACGGCTTAGGAGTCGTTTTGAAAAATAAATCTTTGCTGGACAAGTCATTTACAGGCATCTTGCCTGCCGATGATCTCGACTTGTTGCTCAAAGCACTGGAAGAAGCCTTTGATATTAATATGTCAATAAAGGAGAATAAACTTTTAATCACCTTAAAATAACCTCAGGATATGAAAAAAAACAAGTTCATTATCCCTTTTCTTTTTCTTTTTCTTTTGTCTTTTGGTTATTCTGCATTTTCTCAGGAATTAACAGATGTAAAAAAGGCATTGAGAGAAATTCAGGATAAATACGATATACAATTTATTTATGATGACGCTTTAGTTGTTGGCTTAAAGGTAGGTGCTTATACCAATTGGGAAGAGAAACTTGAAGTGAAACTGGATAGAATTTTTAAGCCGGTAAAACTTACCTATGCTAAAATAAGCCAACAGCATTATGTGATTAAATCCTCTCCACCTGCCGACGAAAAACCAGAGGTCAATACCAATGTGACTAACGCTAAATCTTCTCCTCCCGCGAAAATGACAAAGGTTAAGAATGTTTTTGGCTACGTTACAGATGAAAATGGTTTGCCAGCCGTTGGAGTGACGGTTATGGTTAAATCTACTGGCATGGGGACCATTACGGACGAAATGGGGAAGTATGATATAGAAGTTTCAGAAAATGGCGTATTGGTTTTTTCTTACGTGGGGTATAAATCTGTAGAAATTTCTGTGGCTGGAAAATCTAAAATCGATATTAATCTTGAGATTGAAAGTACACAAATTGATGAAATAATCGTGGTTGCTTATGGTGTTCAAAAACGTGCTCACTTGACGGGCTCTGTGGCTACGCTAAGTAGTCGGGAACTTTCACAAAAACCAGTGGATAATCTGACCACCATGTTGTCAGGTAGATTGCCTGGTGTTATTGCAAGACAGCAAAGTGGCGTGCCAGGAGAAAATTCAGCCAAATTTTTTATCAGGGGAAGAAGTTCGCCTACAGGTTCAGGCGCACCTTTGATTATCGTAGATGGTGTAGAAAGACCATTTGATAATCTTGATCCCAATGAAATTGAAACTATTTCAATTTTGAAGGATGCTGCTTCTGCTGCTATGTACGGCGTAAGAGCCGCCAATGGCGTAGTTATGGTGACTACAAAATCTGGAAAGAAAAGTGAAAAAATCAATCTTAGTTTCACAAGTACTTACAGCATTTCTAAAAATACCGCATTTCCTGCTTACCCTAATGGTCCTGATTATGCTTTATGGCACAATAAAGCGAGGCAGTTAGATGGTCTTGCCGTTGACTATTCTCCCTCCGATATCGATAAAATACAGAATGGAGATCCTGACGGTATTTTGGGTAATACCGAATGGACTAAATTGATTTTTGAACCCTTCGCGCCGCAATCATATCAAAATCTGAACATTAATGGAGGCAGCAATAAATTAAAATTCTTTAATAATGTGGCTCGACTGCATCAGGATGGAATTATTAAAGGCGTATCTTTTGACAGAATCAACCTTAGATCCAATGTTGAATATGAGGTAAATTCCAATTTTAGTGTAGCTTTAAATATTGCAGGCAGGGTAGAGGAGAGAAAACAGCCGGGAACATCACCGGGTTCTCAAGACATAACGATTGATAATTATAAGAATGTTATTTTCTATTCCATTTTGGCCAGACCCACCTCTCTTCCTAATTTGCCTGATGGGACACCTCTTGGTTGGGGAAACCCTTTAGTGGCCAGGGATCAGTCGGGATTCTACAATCAGAAACGGAAAATTTTTCAAAGTACCGCGAGTTTTATTTATAAATTGCCCGCCATACCAGGGCTGAATTTAAAAGCTAATCTGTCGTATGATTACGAAAACAGTTTGACTAAACATTTTCGTACCCCACAACGGTTGGCTACCTGGGAATATGCTAAAAGGGAGCTGGTGTATTTTGACCGTCTGATGTCAAAGGATATCGCAAGCAATAAAAATGAATTATCACAGGGATTCAATGATTACCATAGAATAACGACCCAATTATCGGCTGATTATCAAAAAACCTGGGGTAAAAGTGTGCTCAGTGCCTTAGTTCTTTTTGAGGAGCAGAGTACAAAAACTTCTACTTTTGGTGTTAGTGGTCAGGATTTACCCCTAACGGCTTTACCAGAATTGAATTTTGCCACCCAATACATTACGAATAGTTTGTATGGAAGCAGGGGGCAAAGGGGAACGCGCGGCGTAGTGTCCAGGGTAGGTTATGTGTTGAATGATAAATACATGGCTGAATTTACAGGAAGAGCTGACTGGTCATCCAGATTCGCTAAAGGTAATCGCCTGGGTATTTTTCCCGCAGTGTCATTAGGGTGGAACGTGAATAAGGAAAATTTTTTCCAACAACTTTTTCCTGTCGTCTCAAGGTTAAAACTTAGAGCATCGGCAGGCCTTTTGGGGAATGACGATATTGGCGGATTTCGATTCTTAAAGCAATTTAATCTGTCAACGCAACCGGAAGTTATTTTTGGAGATAATGCCTATCTCGATCTTTTGACGGGAGCTGTTCCAAGTTATGACATAACCTGGGAAAAAACGGTGACGTATAATGGAGGTTTTGAGGCGGAAATTTTAGACGGTCTGTTTTCCTTTGAATTCGACGCGTTTTACAAAGTAACTTCTGATATTCTTCAAAGTGTAGCCGGTATATTTCCACCATCGGTTGGAGGTAATTTTCCTTCTGTGGTCAATGCGGGTAAAATGGATGCCAGAGGTTTTGAGGCCATTATTACGCATAGCAGACAAGTAAAAAAGGATTTCAGTTATCAAATTTCTGGAAATGTGACTTTCTCACGGAATAAATTTTTGGAAATAGGGGAAAGCCCAAATGTTCCACCCTGGCAACGAAGAACTGGCCAACCCCTTGGTTCCGTTCTTGGATGGGTTTCAGATGGTCTGTTTCAGAATGCGGAAGAAATAGCCACTGCGGCCCTCACCACGTATGAGATTAAACCTGGATTCATCAGATATAAAGATCTGAATGGAGATGGGGTAATTAATTTTGCCGACCGAACCTGGATCGGCAGAAGCCCTATTCCTGAAGTAATCGTAGGACTAAATCTAAGTGCAAATTATAAGAATTTATCCGTAAGCGCATTTTTTCAAGGGGCTACCCGAACCGATCTTATGCTTACTGGGGAATATCTTGGTGCTGGATTTTCTGATGGCACCTTTTTTACTCAACCATTTAAATGGGGAGCCAATACGCCTTATTTCATCCTTGAGAATACCTGGCAAAAAGAGGGTGATCTTACAGAATTTCCACGGTTAACCACCATAACACCCTTTAATAATAATCTGTCAACTGATTTTTGGAAAAGAGATGCTTCCTACATTAGGCTAAAAACGGTGGAGGTTTCCTATTCTTTTACGCTCAAATCCAGCAAAAATGCAGGACAGAAAAAGATGAGTGTTTTCTTTAGTGGAACCAATTTATTTACATTGAGCAGGTTAAAATACATTGATCCTGAGGCGCCTACGGTAAATAATGGCTTTTATCCGCAGCAGAAAGTATATAATTTTGGTGTTAATATTTCAATTTAATGGATATGGGAAAGTACATCATTGTTTTATCGATATTTCTTGTGAGTTGTTCCAATACCATAGATTTTGTTCCTACAGATAGTTACAATGAAATTGCGGTGTGGGAAAACGAGCAAAGTGTCAATCTTTATATCAATTCTTTTTACCGGATTTTTAATGAATATTTTATTTTCGGGAATAAGCCTATTGGTGGTGATGCTACCATGTCAGATGGCTTGACTGATTTGGCAAAATATTCGTCCAATTCTCCAGGGGAAGGCACGGCCAATCTCATCATGACGCAGGACGGTTATACCTCCGTTGCGGCAAATCATTTTAGTGTTTGGGCTAATGCCTACGCCTGGAATCGCAGAATTCTTGAATTTTTGGATGATCTTCAAAAATATAACACTAAATTTTCAGAACCTGTTCGCTTGCGAATGGAAGCAGAAGTCAGATTTTTTAGAGCCTATACCTTTTTTCTAAATTATCGCAGTCACGGCCCTTTTATCATCAGGCGTTCTCTGAACGATCCGGTGGAGATGCCCATAAACAGTGAAAAGGATTGCTGGGATTTTATTGAAACAGATTTTGAGTTCGCCGTAACTCATTTACCTGCTTCATGGCCTATAAATACTGCCGATGGCAGAGTAACTAAATGGGGAGCACTAGCCATGAAAGCCAGGGCCATGCTTTATGCCGAAAGATGGCAAAAGGCCGCAGATGCAGCAAAAAAGGTAATCGACGAAGGCGGTTTTGAACTGGAAGCAAATTATGCTGATATTTTTTTGAATGATAAAAGAAGGAAAAGTAAAGAGCATATTTTAGTGAAAAAATATAGACACACCAATGGTTTATTTCATGGTTTGGATGAAACCATAGCTCCAAGCGGTGATATTCAAGGTAAAGGAGGCCGTTTGTGCCCTACCCAGGAATTAGTCGATGCCTTCTTTATGGAAAATGGGGCTGATTTTAATCCTTCTTCTCCTTTTGATTCTACGATGTATCTGCAAAGAGAAAGTAGATTTTATGCGACGATTCTCTATAATGGCGCGCCCTGGAAAGGAAGGACTATCCAGACCTGGCAGGGGGAAAATCCCTCCGTTGGAAATGGTTTAGATCGTTTCCTTGCCTATAATAGTTCTCCATACCCAAATACGACCGTCACTGGCTACTATTTTAGAAAACTTGGCGATGAATCTAATCTTAATTTTGATCTGGCATACAGAAAAAGTGATCAGGATTGTATAGAGATAAGATTGGCCGAGGTCTATCTGATTTTGGCAGAAGCATTCATAAACCTCAATAAAAGGTCCGAAGCTGAACAATGGATTCTCAAAGTACGCAACCGGTCTTTACAAAAAGATGTGACCACCCTCAAAACCGATATTAAGGCTGAACTTGTGCGTGAACGCATGGTTGAACTTGCTTTGGAAGGTCATAGATTCTGGGATGTACGACGTTGGAAAATGGCAGCTTCCGTTCTCCATGGTAAAAAGTTTCATGGGGCTAAAATCACAAAACTTGCCAACGGAAAATTAGTCTTTGAAAGAGTACCTGTAGATATCAATACTCGAATTTATCCCGACCGTTTTGATAGGTTTCCTTATCCTATCAATGAATTGAATAATAATGCTAAAATAACAACACAACCCAATGGCTGGTAAACAATATTTTATAGGAATAATGATGGTAGCTTGCTGTTTGTTCTTTGGCTGCCAAAAGGAACAGGTCTTTCCGCAAAGTACTAATAATACCCTTTTGAGTATTTCCCTCGCTTATGCAAAAGATCCATTAAAAATCTACCCGCCGATAGCTAATGATCTGGTGAAAGGTGAATTGCAATTTAAAATTCCACCTTTGCAAAATGCCTCTTTCTCCTTGATGCGTGTCAATATTGTGGTGCCTACCTCCGCTATCATAATACCCGCATTTAAGGGAAATACAGACCTGTCCAAACCCTATCGATTTTCTGTTATAGCAGAAAATGGGGACAAGAAAGATTACTTAATCGTAGTTTATAACTAACTAAAAACTTGTTTAATCACTCTAAAATTAGTAAAAACATGAACCATTCATTTTTAATACCAAAAAAAATCAAAAGGCCGGGGCTACTCCTTATCGGAGCCATCTCTTTTATGTTATTCCAAATGTCCTGTAAAAAGGAGGCAACGGAGGTTATTGATACCAATCTTTCCAAGTATATCGTAGAGAAAGTTATCGTGCTTACTACCAAAGGAGAAGACCTGAATGCCCAATCTACCATTACTAAATTAAGTGATGCAGAGTACACGGTGGACGCCATTGTGCCAGATGATGGTAACGACGGCAGAAGATTTAAAGTAGCATTTGAGTACCCTGCAGGTGTTACCCCCATTTCGGTTACTCCTTTGTTGACAGATTCTATAGACTTTTCTATTGCCAAAACATTCACCATTAAATTTACAGAATCTGCGATTCGTAAGTACACTATTAACATTATAGAACAAGCTCCGCAGGCTCCGGTAATTACTGCTTTTTCTATTACAGGTGCAGAACAGACTGTCATTGAGGAAGATGCGAGAAGAATCAGTGTAAGAGTACCCCAGGGTGCAAATCTTACCGCCATTACTCCAAAGATAACCCTGACACCTGCAACGGCGGTGATTGTAGGTGGAGATAAAGCGTTGGATTTTACGAACCCTCAATCTATAACGGTTAAAAACGGGGGGTCATCGAAAACTTATACCATTAAAGTAGAGGACTACGGTTTCACCAAAATAACTAAACTTTTAGACCGTTCTTTTGCTTCTTCGTTAAGACCAGGTGTTTTCGCAACCAAGTCAGAAACCTCTATTGCCTTAGATTCAAAAGGAGAATTTGCTTTTGTTGCATATGCAGATGGTATAAAAAAATACAATTTGGCCTCTCCTACCTCAGAGCCTACCGATCTGAATGTGGCATATGCAGATGGTAAAAAGGCAAGTTTTAAAATACTTCAAAATGTAGGGACTGTTTTACTTGGTTGTAATAATCCGTGGGGTGGAGGAGAAGTGATCGTGAGTGCCTGGCCAACCACCGGACCTTCTGACGCTCCAGTGGAGGTCGCGAGAATTCCAGTGCCTACGGGTGGAATTATTCAAAATTTCCATGTAAAACAGGAGGGTAACAATATCATCGCTTATTTTGTGGACAGAGCGCCGCTGCGTAAAAGTCCGAAAGAAGATCCGGTTATGTATGTCGCAACTATTCCCGTTGCCTCCGTTTTGGCAGGTCAAAAGGTGACGTCCTTTACGTCAAATCAAAAAATAAGTGGATTATTAGCTGCCGGTGCAGGAGATGGTCCCAATATAGAGTTGTTGCCTATACCAAATTCAAATGAGTTCTTTTATAATTCAGGAACGTCAACACCAACCATTTTAAATAGTTCCCTGGCAAGTCCGGCTGCATTTTCAGGAGCTTTGGTTAATGGTTCTTCCGTTGGAATGAAGGCATTTGAACACAATAGAGGAAAATATGTTATGTGGGGTGTATTTTCCTGGTCAACCAATGCAGCTAATCCGAAAGCCAGCAAATTTGTCCTTCTTGATGTCACTAAAAAAGGTTACCGCAGCAGTATTACCGAGATAAATTCGGAATTGGCTAATGCTAAATTTACCCTTTGGAATAATGTGCAGAAAATAGATGTAGGTCTTGGGGGTATTTCAGGGGAATTAGGTGATTTTTATTGCCAGACTGCCTTCGCAACCACTTCTGCGGGAAAACTGAGATTAGCTTGTATGTCGGCCCAAAACGGATTTGTTGTATATGAGGTAGAATAATTTTTTCTACTTAAATTGAGTGAATTATTAGGGTCTTTATCCGATGGAGGATAAAGACCCATTTTCAAAGTAGTGTAAAAAACAAAATAACGTGAAAGTTTTTCAAATGCTGATTGGATTGGTCTGGTGTTTTTCTACTATGTCTTCGGGGTGTAAAATTGCCGAGTTGCCTACCGACAATGTAGAAAATTTTGATATCGATAGTATTAAGGTTTTTAGTCCAAATAATGAACCACTTTATGTAAATTATAATATAAATGGGGGTAGAATTGATGCCCTGGTGGAAAATGACGGTATATCGGGTAAGGTTTTTAATGTTAAATTCGTTTTTCCTAAGGGTATTACCCCATTGAGTATAACGCCCGATATGTCAAAACCCATAGATTTTAAAGTCCCCGTCATCGTCGATATTCAATATACTAAGACCATAAAAAAAACATATACTTTTACGCTGAATGAGGAACCGTTCAATCCTGCCAACTTTATCATTGAACGCATAGATGTGCTTAATGATGATAACTCGGCGTCAAACATAAAACTCTCACAGGCAGGAAATGATTATATTGGCCTTTCCTACAATCAATCAGCAGGAAAGAGATATAAACTTAAACTTACCTTTCCCTCGAAAATTACGCCGCTTTCTATTACTCCTGATCCCAATGCACTTACCGATCTGAGTAAAGAGGTCATTTATACGGTGAAATATGACGACCAGGTATCAAAAACATACTCGGTAAAAATAGGGAATTATAATACCAGTGCATTTACACGGAAAATAGTGAGAGGTGTTTGGGTAAGTGATGTTGGTAGTGATGTTTTTGCTACCAAAGCAAATATTACAGAATGTGTTAATATATGTAAAGACATTGGCATTAATACCATTTTTGTGGTCACTTACAATGACGCGAAAACGAAGTACAAAAGTCAGGTGATGAAAGATTATATGGGGGTGGAAATTGATCCAAAATATGCAGGAAGAGATCCCCTTGCTGAAATGATTGAAGCAGCAAAACCACACGGAATCAAGGTGGTTGCTTGGTTTGAATATGGATTTGCCTCCGTTTATGGCGATAATTCCGGAGGTGCCTTAGTAGCTAAATATCCGTCCTGGGCCTCAAGAGATGCAGCAGGAAGTATCACAGAAAAGAATAAATTTTATTGGTTGGACGCATTCAATCCTGAGGTACAACAGTTTGTCAAAAAACTTATGGTGGAAGTAGTCCAGAAATATCCTGATCTTGCTGGGGTTCAAGGCGATGACAGGCTGCCTGCATTGGCATCAAACGGGGGGTATAATGCTTCCGTTACAGCAAGATACAAAACAGAAACCGGACGAACAGCCCCTTCTAACTATCTTGACTCCCACTGGCTTCAATGGCGTGCAGACAAATTGTCTGATTTTGGGGAATATATTTTTAAGCACATAAAATCGTTGGAGGGTAAACAGATGGTCTCTTGGTCGCCTTCGCCTTTTAGCTGGTCATTACAAAATTACCTGCAAGATTGGCCGGAATGGTTGAGAAGAGGTATCGTGGATCATATTCATCCACAACTATATAGATATAATTTTAATGATTATAAAGCTTCTTTTGATCAGGCTTTAAATAATATGTCGCCATTCAATGCTAAAGAACTTATTTTTAGCCCTGGAATTTTAGTAGGTATCGGGAGTGGAGATAGTGTTACTCCTGAAATTTTAGACCAGAAATTGGCCTATAACCGACAAAGGGGTATTGAAGGGGAAACCTACTTTTATTACGAAAGAATTAGAAAAAATAAGGGCTTTCAAGAGGTGATTAAAAAGTATAATAAATAAGAAAGCATAAATAAAAACGGTTCAGGTATTGTGTTTATTTAAATGAACAGTAGATAAGCAGTACCTGGACCGTTTTTTTTCTCTCTTGGTCTTCCTCTAAAATACAAGAAAAGTTTACATTTTTTTTTGTTAAGTTTATTATCTAGTGTCAAAGAAAAAGGCCAAAATGTATCTTGTCCCCAATTTGTATTTTTTCAAGTTCGGAACTGGGGAAAGGAGACTGGTATGTTTTGCCCTCATATAAAAGGGTGACCTGGCTCATTTCAGATTCACTCGGTTCCTTGGAAATAAGAATTCCCTGTACCGTAAAATTATTTTTTTCAATATACGGGTAGTTTATTAGTTTTTCATTTTCAAAATGTAAAAACCGATGTGCATAAGGCTTAATTTCTGAAATTTGATGACTAACCACTAAGGTCGTCATTGAATATTGTTGATGTATTTCATAAATGAATGCCTGTACTGTTTTTTTAAGGGTTTCATCTAAGGCAGAAAAGGGTTCATCCAACAGCAGAAGAGCCGGTTTTGAAATGAGCGCCCTCGCAATAGCCACTCGTTGTTGTTGCCCTCCGGAAAGCTGATGGGGGTATCGAGTCAAATAATTGTTTAATTCCAAGGTGTCGAGTATGCTTTGCAAATATTTCTTTTCAATCTTTTTTTTACAGGCAAATAGTATATTATCCAAGGTATTCATATTTGGGAATAAGGCATAATCTTGAAAAACCATACCAATATTTCTTTCCTGAGGAGGAATATATTGCTTGTTTTTGGTGTCATGCCAGACCTGCTCGCCCCAACAAATAGTCCCATTTTGTGGCGAAATAAGACCGCTGATAAGTCTTAAAAAAGTCGTTTTTCCACTCCCTGAAATACCCGAAACGGAGACAAAGTCACCAAAGGGTATCTGCAGATTTGCCTCTATTTTTTGTATTCCCTGCAAGGTCGAAAAGGAGTGGAAAAGGTCAATTGAAAAATTCATTTCCTTACTAATTAGTCGTTTTTTTTCTCCACAGATGGACGAATCCAAGGAATACCAGGGTTATAAAAATAAGGGTTAAGGCATATTGATTTGCCTGCTGATAATTCAAGGATTCAACGGCGTCATAGATGGCCATCGCCGCCAGTCTGGTTTCACCGGGTATATTTCCGCCAATCATTAAAACAATGCCAAATTCCCCCATCGTAT
>Ga0208787_1000608_pt1 | contig 16894 bp, 20 predicted proteins | sample Wag4_2014_7_11_FD_187362 | JGI IMG/M metagenome (GOLD analysis project Ga0208787, IMG submission 187362) | Fresh water microbial communities from Ohio, USA - Utica-2 Time Series HT 2014_7_11 (SPAdes) (version 2) | ecosystem: Environmental > Aquatic > Freshwater > Water tank | place: USA: Ohio... | reverse complement strand
TTTATATCAAGCACTTGATTATCAAAACTTAAATACAGCAGCAAAGAAACGTGCTGAGAAATCAATTGTAATTATCTCAGCATTATTTGGCGCTCTGAAATTAACTGATTCAATTCCAACTTACAAACTAGATATGGCTAAATCTTTACCAAAATTAGGTTCCTTAAACGCTTTGTGGAAACCAGTTGTTACTAAAGCAATGGAAACAATAAAAACTGATTTAATTATTGATTGTCGATCATCCACTTATCAAGGTGTATGGACACCTGATTTAAAGAAAACCGTGGGAATCAGAGTGTTCACAGAAAAGAATGGCAAGAGATCTGTAGTTACCCATATGTCGAAAAAGACAAGAGGAGATGTGGCAAAGTTTTTAGTAATGCAGTCAAAGAGTCCAAAAACTGCTCAAGAATTACAGAAGCTTGTGGCCAAAGAATTTAAGTGTGAGTTGGTAAAACCAGAAGGAAAAAAGAGTTGGTTTATAGATGTGATAGTTAAGAACTAGCAGGTTTTCTTAACAACACTTGCTAATGATTCTGCTATTTCTTGAGCTTGTTTCATAGTTTCTGCTTCAACCATCACTCGAATTAAAGGCTCAGTTCCACTTGAACGAAGAAGGACTCTGCCTTTGTCACCCAATGTAGTTTCAGATTTCTTCACAGCATCTGTTAATTCAGCATTATCAATTTTTGCTTTATCAACATCAGGAATATTAATTAGTATTTGAGGAAATTTCTTAACTATTCCTGCTAATTCCTGTAATGATTTCTTAGTTCCAGCAACTGCATTCATTAAGTGAAGTGCTGTTAATAATCCATCACCTGTTGTTGAATGATTTCTCATGATGATGTGGCCTGATTGTTCTCCACCTAATACATAATTCTTTTCTTCCATTGCTTCTAGAACGTATCTGTCTCCAACGCCTGTTTCAATTACATTGATTGAGGCTGATTTCATCGCAATTTTAAAACCAAGATTTGCCATCACAGTAGAAACAACTGTGTCAGAGGCTAGTTTTCCAGTTTGTTTAAAATCATGAGCTAACAAAGCCAAAATATGATCGCCATCAATAACATTTCCTTGCGCATCAATTGCTAAACATCGATCAGCATCACCGTCGTGAGCAATACCTAAATCACAATTGTTTTTCTTAACGGTTTCAATTAATGATTCTAAATGTGTTGATCCACAGTTATCGTTGATATTAATTCCATTGGGAGCGTTATGTATTGCAATTACTTCAGCTCCTGCTCTGGAGTAAAGATCTGGCGCAACTTCACTTGCTGCGCCATTAGCGCAATCAACTGCAATTTTTAAACCTTTTAAAGCACCAGTATTTATAGTTTCTAAAAGATGAGCTAAATAAGCTTCGTAGGCATCAGCCATTTCTTTTACTCGGCCTACATCACTTCCTGTTGGATGTGGCACTTTAGTTTCTAAGTTTTTTTCAATTTCATCTTCTACTTCATCAGGTAATTTTTTACCATCTTTGGAAAAGAATTTAACTCCGTTATCAGAAAATACGTTATGAGAAGCAGATAAAACTACACCTAAATCAGCACCATAATATTTTGTTAAATATGCAATTGCTGGAGTTGGTAAAACTCCAACTTTTAATACATCCACACCAACTGTTGCAAGCCCTGCAATTAATGCAGCTTCCAACATTTCACCAGATGCTCGAGGATCTCTGCCCACAACTGCTTTAGCTTTACCTTTGCCATGACTTTGAGCAATAACTAAAGATGCAGATTTACCAAGGGAGAAAACTAATTCAGGAGTGAGATCTTTGTTGGCACTGCCTCGCACACCATCGGTGCCGAATAATCGGCCCATGTAATTATCTCTTGCTGTATTGAGAACGTTTACGAGCTTTCTTCAAGCCAGCTTTCTTACGTTCGATAACTCTTGGATCACGAGTTAAGAATCCTGTTTTTTTCAAAACTGGACGGTTAACATCTCTATCAACTGCGTTTAATGCTCTAGCAATTCCTAAACGAAGTGCACCTGCTTGACCACTTGAACCGCCACCCACAATGTGAGCAATAACGTCGTAGTTCTTTTCAATACCCAAAACTTTAAAAGGATCATTTACTAATTGTTGGTGCAATTTGTTTGGGAAATATACTGCTAATTCTTTACCGTTAACAACAAACTTGCCATTACCTGGAACGATACGAACTCTTGCAATAGCTTCTTTTCTTCGACCAGTTCCTGCACTTGGTGCTTGTACGCCAGTCTTTAGTGGTGCAAAAGATTTTGATGATTCGCTGGTTACGTAGTTTTCTGATTCGCTCAAGATATTTTCCTCTTAGTTTGCAATCTGCTTGATTTGTTTAATTTCATATGGCTTTGGATCTTGTGCAACATGTGGATGATTTGCATCTGCATAAACTTTTAGTTTCTTAATTAATTGACGACCAAGTTTGTTGTGAGGAAGCATTCCCTTAACTGCAATTTCAATTGCACGTTGTGGGTTTGTTTCTAATAATTTGTCGTAACCAATTGCAGTCAAACCACCTGGGAAACCAGAGTAGGTAAATGCTTTCTTTTGTTGACGCTTTGATCCTGAAAGTGCAACCTTGCCAGCATTGATAACAATTACAAAATCGCCTGTGTCAACGTGAGGTGCAAAAATTGCTTTGTGTTTACCGCGAAGAATAGTTGCTGCAGCTGATGCAATACGTCCTAATGGAATGTCATTTGCATCAATAACGTGCCAAGCACGAGTTATCTCGGTGGCCTTGGGACTGAAAGTACGCACAGTTTTCTTTTCTTTTCTCTTTTGGGGCTTTTGTTTCTCAACTTGCTCGAAGTCCTAGATTACCCAACCCTTATTGGCTTCGTGCCATCGAGGGTATTGCCTAAATTTGTGAGGGAAAATGACCTTTAAGCATCATAATTTTGGGCTAGTTTTGCGATGAATTCTTGACGCATCTTCGAGGCAACTGGTCCGGGAGCATTAAGCAGGCGATCATCAATTTTAGAAATTGGTTGAATATCTCTGGTGGAAGAAGTTAAGAATGCTTCATCAACATCACGAAGCACTGTCATGGGCAGATCAACTTCTTTTACGTCAAACCATTTAAGAACTAAAGCTCTAGTAATTCCACCTAAACAACCACCACTTAATGGAGGAGTCATTACTTGACCATCTTTGACCACAAAAATGTTTGAACCTGTTCCTTCACACAATTCACCTTTGGTGTTAGGCATGATCGCTTCGTGTGCACCAAGTTTCCTGGCAACTGAAAGTAAAGCTGCATTTTGGGCATAAGAAGTAGTTTTTGATCCAGCCAACATTGACTTGTCATTTCGAGGATCAGTTACTGTTGCAACAATTGCAGTATCTGGCCAAACAGATTCTGGACTTACTGCCACAACAAGAGTGAAATTATCTTTGGTTCGATCAGAACCAAGAGGGCCAACACCACTTGTGTAAGTAATTCTCATTCTCATGACATCGCCCAGTGATTTATTGGCAAGGATTACTTCATTAACTGCCTTCCTTAAAATATCTTCGCTGTTTAATTCAATACCGATAGTGTTTAGTGAGTGAATCAATCTTTTGATATGACGGGTAATTGCAACTGGTTGACCATCAACTACTTTCAAAGTTTCAAAAGCACCATCACCGACTGTGAATCCGTGGTCAAAAATGCTAACCATTGCCTTATCGGCATCCACCAACTCATCGTTTAACCAAACTTTGGTGGAGTTCATTTAAGTTTCTCTCTTCTTAATTTTTGTCTTAATTTAGAGCCAACTCTACACACCAGGTTTTACTTGCTACTCCTCGAGTTTGCGCAATCTTCTTGTGATTTCATATTGCTCTTTTAGCTTTGAAGGGTGAGGGTAAGTAACTTCTTCCAGCACTAAAGCATTTGCTGGAACTACGTTTAGATCTGTTATTTTCTTTCGCTTTTGCATAATTTCCTTGGGCCATGACTCGGCTCTTTTGCCATCTCCTACTTGAATAATTGAGGCCACTAAACCTCTGACCATGGAGTAGCAAAAAGCATCTGCAATAACTTCACAGATTACATAATCACTTTTTCTCGACCAATTAAATTTGATGAGATTTCTAATGGTGGTTGAACCTTCACGTGATTTACAAAAAGCATAAAAGTCATTTAAACCAATTAGTTCTTTGCTGGCTTTATTCATAGCGTGATGATCTAGTTTTTTTCGATAATCTAAAACATATCTTGAATTAAGTGGATCAACACCATCTTTAGCATCAGAAATTGTGTAGGAATATCTTCTAGTTAATGCAGAATACCGAGCATCAAAATCTGGGTGAGCAATAGAAACTTTTCGAACTTGAATATCGTTAGGCAATATTCTTCTAAATTTATACATTGGATCTTTTATTTTTGACCACAAAACTTCATCAACATCAAAGTGCACAACTTGGCCGCGAGCATGAACTCCAGCATCTGTTCTGCCGGCACCAACTGTTTTAACTTTATCTAAACTTAAGAATTTCTTTATGGATTTATTTAATTCCCCTTGCACAGTTCTCATTTGAGGCTGAATTCCAAAACCGGAAAAGTTTGTTCCGTCATAAGCAATATCTAGGCGAATGCGAACGAGCCCACCTCTTTTGGAAGCGGGCCCGTTAATTTTTCTTTTAGTAACTATTTAAGCGTCCTTAGTTTCTTTTTTCGCTGCAGTTTTCTTAGCTGCTGTTTTTTTCGCAGCTTTTTTAGCAGGTGCGGCTGCTTCTTCTTTCACAGCTCTTTTTGTTGCACCTTCTGCTTCAGCCACAACTTTTTGAGCTAAAGCTTCAACTAATTCAATAACTGCCATTGGTGCGTTGTCGCCTTTTCTGGTGCCAATTTTGGTGATACGTGTGTAGCCACCTTCTCTTTTTGCAAAGCTTGGACCAATTTCGGTGAACAAAGAATGAACCACAGATTTATCTCTAATGATTCCTAGTACACGTCTGCGAGAAGCAAGATCACCACGTTTTGCAAAAGTTATTAATCTCTCAGCAAAGGGGCGAAGCTTTTTTGCTTTTGCTTCAGTGGTTGTGATTTTGCCTTTTTCGAAAAGTGAAGTTGCTAAGTTAGCAAGAATCAATTTTTGATGGGATGCAGAACCACCAAGACGGGTACCTTGGGTTGGTGATGGCATTTTTATCTCCTACTTGTTTTTCTTAGCGGGTTCTTAAAACTTTTCGTCTTCAGCAACGACATCATCTTCTGATTCGTCGATGTAGCCGGCAGCTTTTGTTCTGTCATAACCTGCTGGTGAATCTTTGAGTTTCAAACCAAGCATTACTAACTTGGCATGAACTTCATCAATAGATTTTTGACCGAAGTTACGAACATCCATCAAATCTGCTTCACTGCGAGTGATCAATTCACCAACTGTATGTACACCTTCGCGCTTTAGACAGTTGTATGAACGAACAGTTAAGTCAAGTTGTTCGATTGGCATATTTAGTTGTTCTAATGCATAAGCATCGATTGGGGATGGCCCAATTTCAATACCTTCTGCGTTCACGTTTAGTTCGTGTGCCAAACCAAATAGTTCAACCAATGTTCTACCTGCTGATGCAACTGCATCTGCTGGTCTCATTGATGGTTTGGTTTCCACATCGATGATCAAACGATCAAAGTCTGTTCGTTGTTCAACACGTGTTGCTTCAACTTTGTAAGTTACCTTGGTAACTGGAGAATAAATAGAATCAACTGGGATGCGACCAATTTCTGCACCAGTTACTTTGTTTTGCACAGCTGTGACATAGCCACGACCGCGTTCCACAACTAATTCCATTTCAATCTTGCCTTTTCCGTTAAGAGTGGCAATGTGAAGTTTTGGATTGTGTACTTCCACTCCTGCTGGAGCTGTGATATCGGCTGCAGTAACTGCTCCTGGGCCAGATTTTTTCAAGTACATAACTGTTGGTTCATCGTTATCAGATGAGACAACTAGTTCTTTAACGTTTAAGACGATTTCTGTTACGTCTTCTGCCACACCTTCAAGGGTGGTGAATTCGTGCAAAGCGCCTTCAATGCGGATGCTTGTTACAGCTGCTCCTGGAATTGAAGACAAAAGTGTGCGACGAAGTGAGTTTCCGAGTGTGTAACCAAAACCTGGTTCCAAAGGCTCGAGAATATATCTTGCGCGTGTATCTGAAATTGGTTCTTCAACCAAGATCGGGCGTTGTGCGATTAACATTTTTTACTGCCTCTCAGTCAACCTATATTTGATGACTTAGTTGGGGAATTGCTTTATTACTTGGAGTACAACTCAACGATCAACTGTTCTTGAACAGCTGTGTCGATTTGTGATCGCAATGGTGTTGCGGTTACCAAAATTCGCATGGTGTGTGGTGCTACGTCTAACCATGCTGGGATTGGCTTTTCACCTGATTCGGCACGTGCCACAACGAATGGTGTTAACTCGCGTGATTCGGGACGAACTTCGATGATGTCTGTTGGTGAAACTTGGTAGGAAGGAATATTTAATTTTCTACCATTAACCAAGATGTGACCGTGGCGAACAACTTGTCTTGCCATGTCACGACTCTTAGCAAATCCTGCGCGATAAACGACGTTGTCTAAACGACGTTCCAACATTTCAAGAAGGTTTTCACCAGTTTTACCAGTTCTTCTTGATGCTTCTTCGTAATAGTTACGAAATTGTCTTTCCAATACTCCATAGATTCGTGCAGCTTTTTGCTTTTCACGTTTCTGTAATGAGTATTCAGATTCCTTACCGCGGTTTCTACCGTGTTGTCCTGGTGGGAACGGACGTGATTCCATTGGACACTTTGGTGAGTCACACTTGGAACCTTTTAAGTAAAGTTTTACTTTTTCTCGACGGCATCTCTTGCAATCTGCCCCTGTATAACGTGCCATAAGTTTTCTTTTCTCCTTGTTTGTTAAAAGTTAGACGCGACGGCGTTTGCGGGAACGCACACCGTTGAAAGGAACTGAGGTGACATCTTGAATTTGACCAACTTCAAGACCAGAGGCTTGTAAAGATCTGATTGCAGTTTCGCGACCTGATCCTGGGCCTTTAACAAACACGTCAACTTTTTTAAGTCCGTGTTCCATTGCTTTCTTCGCTGCATCTTCTGCAGCTAGTTGAGCAGCAAATGGTGTTGATTTACGTGAACCCTTAAATCCAACTTGACCACTTGAAGATGAAGAAATAACTGCACCAGTTAAATCTGTGATGGAAACAATTGTGTTGTTGAATGTTGATTTGATGTGTGCTTGACCATGCGCAACATTCTTCTTAACTTTCTTACGAACCTTCTTTGGACCTGCTGGTTTAGCTTTCTTTTCTTTTTCTTTTTCAGCCATTGTTCAAATCCTCTACTTCACTGCAATCTTTTTGCCGGCAACGGTTTTGCGCGGACCTTTACGAGTTCTAGCGTTGGTGTGTGTTCTTTGTCCGCGAACTGGAAGTCCACGACGATGACGAACACCTTGGTAAGAACCAATTTCTACTTTTCGTCTGATGTCTGCAGAAACTTCACGACGCAGATCACCTTCGATTTTAAAGTTTTGGTCGATGTATTCACGAAGTTTATTTAGTGATGGTTCATCTAAATCTTTTACTCGTGTATTTGGATTAACGCCTGACGCTGCAAGCATTTGGTTGGAACGGGTTTTACCAATTCCGTAAATGTAAGTAAGAGCAACTTCAACGCGCTTATCGCGAGGAAGATCAACTCCAGCTAAACGTGCCATATTGGGCGGTTTTCCTTTTCTATTAAGTCAGAAGTTGTGTTACGTGTTATCAGTCTCACCCGCCCTGGGTAAGTCTTTGGCTTCTGATGACCAAAGGTGTCGTTCTCTATTTAAATCGGCAAGATTTAATTTGAGGTGACGGATAACCGTAATTGGTTACTACAAATTGTTTGTGAAGTTATCCTTGACGTTGTTTGTGTCTTGGATTTTCACAAATAACCATTACGCGTTTGTGTCTGCGAATGACTTTGCACTTATCGCAAATCTTCTTAACACTTGGTTGTACTTTCATACTTTCCTTTTTTTCGTAATTGGTTTATTTGTAGCGGTAAACAATCCGACCACGTGTTAAATCGTAGGGAGATAACTCCACGATTACGCGATCGTCAGGCAAAATTCTGATGTAATGCATTCGCATTTTGCCGCTGATGTGTGCGAGAACTTTATGGCCGTTGTCTAGCTCTACCCGAAACATTGCATTGGGAAGAGTTTCAGCAATGGTGCCTTCAAGCTCAATGGCGCCTTCTTTTGCCATACCTCTCTTAACGTCAGCTTTTTGAATAACCGAATCACGAGTCTATGAGCCTCACAATTCACGCTCACCACTTGGGTCATATATATAGCCTTTTTCCCCAGAAAAGGGTTCCGAAATTAGGAACGCGAGAAATAGGTCTTGGCATGAAAAACGGGCCCCAGTTTCCTGGGGCCCGTTTGGAAAGGTATTCAACAGATTTCTCTGCTATCCACTCGCCTTATTAGTTTTACATTTTTGGAAGAAAGTGTCAACTAATTAACTATTTTGTAATCCTTTTGGTTATGCACAACCGCCATTTATCCACACACCTTTGCTTATCAGAATTTTTAAATTGAAATTTATGTCAACCTTTTTTGATGCCGCTGTAGCTCAACGGACAGAGCGACTCCACTCGCAGGGGGAAGGTGTGGGTTCAAATCCCATCAGTGGCACAGGCGATGGGGGTGACACTTCTGTGTTGCTCCCATTGTTGAATAAAAATATATAACTACTTTGTGCAAGACTCCTGTTTATGAACTCTCCTGTGATCGGAATTTCTTGTTACGTCGAACCCGCCAAATGGGGCGCTTGGGATATCACTGCTGCAGTTTTGCCTTTTGAATATGTAAGTTCCGTTACTAATGCTGGAGGAAGAGCAGTAATTCTTCCACCTGATCAAGATGGTGGTCATGTTGTAAATAATTTAGATGGCTTAATCATTGCTGGTGGTGCTGATGTTGATGCACGTTTATATAAACAAAATCCACATGAAACCGCTGATAAACCTCGAGAAAATCGTGATGCAGGTGAAGTAAGTCTTTATAAGACTGCCAAAGAAATTGGATTACCAATTTTAGGAATTTGCAGAGGATTACAAATTATGGCGGTTGCTGAAGGTGGATCTTTAATTCAACATTTACCTGATGTGACAAAACTTGATCACAGACCTGCTCCTGCAAAATTTTCTCAACATGGAGCCCGATTCAAACCAGATTCACTTGCATCATCAATTTTAGGTTTAGAAATGATTGTTAATTCTTCCCATCACCAAGCAGTAGAAAATCCAGGATCATTAACTATTACTGGCTGGGCAGAAGATGAAACTATTGAAGTTTTAGAAGATCCAAGTAGAGATTTTCATTTAGGTGTGCAATGGCATCCTGAAATGAGTGAAGACAAAAGACTATTTGCTGCCCTCATAAAAGCAGCAAGTGCTTATCGAAATAATCGATAAGCACTTTTTTGCTTTTTTAATTTCTCTTTATAGTGGTGTTACGTAAGCTCCGGTAATTCCACCATCAACTAAGAAATTTGATGCGGTGATAAATGATGAATCATCACTTGCTAGAAATGCCACAGCTGCAGCAATTTCAGAAGCTTCACCAAAGCGTCCCATTGGAATATGAACAAGACGACGTTGTGCTCTTTCTTTATCTTTAGCAAATAGTTCTTGCAAAAGTGGAGTATTAACTGGTCCTGGAGACAAAGCGTTAACTCGAACTCCTTCGCGAGCAAATTGCACACCAAGTTCACGTGTCATTGCTAGTACTCCACCTTTTGAGGCAGTGTAGGCAATTTGTGAAGTAGCGGCAGCAAGTGTTGCAACAAAAGAAGCAGTGTTAATGATTGAACCTTTTTTAGCTTTTAGCATGTATGGCAATACTGCTTTGCAGCAAAGATAAACAGAAGTCAAATTAACTAATTGAACTTTGTCCCAAGCTTCGATTTCGGTGGTCAAAATTGAATCATCATCAGGTGGAGAGATACCTGCGTTATTGAAAGCAATATCAATTTTGCCAAACTTTTTGAAAACTTCAGCAAACATATTGTCCACACTTGCTTTATCTGCAACGTTACATTTAATAAAAGTTCCATTAACTTCAGTAGCTACTGCTTGACCACTTTTTTCATCCATGTCAGCAATAACAACAAGGGCACCTTCAGATGCAAAACGAATTGCTGTTGCTTTTCCTAAACCAGATCCTCCACCGGTAATGGTGGCAACTCTGCCTTCTAATCTTTTCAAGATATTTTCTCCTTATATCTCAGTATTAATAAAGACGTTCTTTTCTTCGGTAAACGCGTTTAGTGCATCTGGACCTAATTCGCGTCCCAAACCTGATTTTTTGAATCCACCAAATGGAGTCCAATATCTAACTGAAGAATGAGAGTTAACAGATAAGTTTCCACTTTCAATTCCACGAGATACTCTTAAAGCTTTGGCACCATTGTTGGTCCAGATAGATCCACTTAAACCAAACTCAGAATCATTAGCTAAAGCAATACCATCTGCTTCATCTTCAAAAGTTACAACTGAAACTATTGGACCAAAGATTTCATCGGTTAAGCTCTTATGTTTTCTATCTGTAACGTGCAAAACAGTTGGCGGAAACCAAAACCCTGCACCTGTTGGAGCAGTTCCTCTAAAAGCAACTAAAGATTCCTCAACATAAGAAGCAACTTTGTCTCTGTGAGCAGAAGTAATTAGTGGACCCATTTCAGTTGTTTCCAAACTTGGATCTGCACACTTAAATGATTTAACGGCTTGTTCTAAAAGAGGCATGAATTTATCAAATGCTTTCTTTTCAATCAAAATTCTTGAGCGAGCACAGCAGTCTTGGCCAGCATTATCAAAAACCGCACCAGGTGCACTTGCTGCAGCTTTTTCTAAATCAGAATCAGCAAATATCACGTTGGCAGATTTTCCACCCAATTCCAAAGTAACTCTTTTTACATTTGGAGCACATTTCGCCATGATTTGTGTGCCAATTTCAGTAGATCCGGTAAAAACAATTTTGCTAACTCTTGGATCTTGCACAATTGTTTCGCCCACAATGCGACCTGAACCTGTTAATACTTGGAAAACATTTTCTGGAATTCCTGCTTCTAGTGCAAGTTCAGCTAATTTAATTGCAGTTAAAGGAGTAACTTCAGCTGGTTTTAACACAACAGTGCAACCTGCAGCTAATGCTGGACCAAATCCCCAACCAGCAATTGGCATTGGAAAATTCCACGGCACGATGATTCCCACGACACCAATTGGTTCTCTGAAAGTTATATCGACTCCACCTGGAACTGGAATTTGTCGACCAAACAATCTTTCTGGTCCACCTGCGTAATAATTCAAAACGTTTACAACGTTATTTGCTTCCCAGCGGGCATTACCAATAGTGTGGCCTGCATTTTCTACTTCTAGTTTTGCTAGAACTTCAATGTTTTTTTCTACAACGGCAGCAAAATTGCGCAACAATTTGGCGCGATCTCCTGGGGCAACTTTCTTCCAGGTTTCAAAAGCTTTTTGTGATTTAGTAATTGCCGCAACTGTTTCTTCAGCACTTAACGCTGGAACTGCTGTAATTTTCTTTTCAGTGATTGGTGAAATTACATCATGAAGCGCGGTCAATTTAATTTAACTCCTTTTAGGTAAAACTTTGAGCCTTACATTCTTTCGAAACTGCGGAATCTTTCCCAATCGGTAATGCTTTTATCAAATGAAGCAAGTTCTATTTTAGCCATATTTAAGTAGTGAGCTTTAACTTCGCTACCAAATACTTTAGTGACAAATTCACTCTTATCCCAAAGCTCTGTTGCTTTGGCAAGAGTTGATGGAACTCTGACTGCATCTGAAACATAGGCGTTACCTTCAAATGCTGGTTCTAGAGTTAGGTTTTCTTCAATTCCTGCGATTCCTGCAGCAATCATGGCAGCTTCTGCCAAATATGGATTTACATCTCCACCTGGAACTCTGTTTTCAAAACGAAGAGAATGACCAGATCCAACTAAACGAATTGCACAAGTTCTGTTGTCTCTGCCCCACTTCATTGCAGTTGGAGCAAAAGATCCTTCAACGTAGCGCTTGTATGAATTGATATTTGGTGCAAAAAACAAAGTCATTTCTTTCATGTATTTCAATTGTCCTGCGATAAATGATTTACCTAATGCACTTAAGCCTTGTGGGTCTTTAGCATCTGCCATCACTGGTTCATCATTTTCACTTCTCACAGATAAATGAATGTGGCATGAGTTTCCTTCACGTTCATTAAATTTAGCCATGAATGTTAATGACATTCCTTGAGCTGAAGCAATTTCTTTTGAACCAAGTTTGTAAACAACATGATTATCTGCAGTTGTTAAGGCATCTTTAAATCTAAATGCAATTTCGTGTTGGCCAAGGTTACATTCACCCTTTGCTGATTCAACTTCTAAACCAGCTCCATCCATTCCTAATCGAATAGCTCTTAATAAACCTTCAACTCGTGTGGTACCAAGTAATGAGTAATCAACGTTGTATTGATTTGCAGGAATTAGATTTTGATAACCCTTATCCCATGCTTCTTCAAAAGAATCTTTAAAAACAATAAATTCTAATTCTGTTCCCACGTAAGGAATTAATTTCATTTCTTTTAATCTTTTGATTTGTTTTATCAAGATTTGTCTAGGGGATGCAAAAACATCAGTGTGATCTAGTTTTTGTAAATCAGCTAAAACCATTGCAGTTCCAGGAAGCCACGGGATATATCTCAAGGTGTCAAAGTCTGGAGCCATAACCATGTCGCCATAACCTGAATCCCAAGATGACATTGCGTATCCACCAACAGTGTTCATATCAACATCAACTGCTAATAAATAGTTACAACCTTCAGTGCCATGATTCATAGTGTCTTTTAAAAAGAAAGGTGCATGAACTCGTTTACCTTGTAAACGGCCTTGCATATCAGTTACACCTACAACGACGGTGTCAATTTTTCCTGATTTAATATCTGCTTCTAATTGGGAAACCTTTAAGGGGGCTTCAGCTGATTGCTTGATTGAACCGCTCATTTTCAGGTGCCCCACTTTCCCGCGCTTTTAGTAGTCAAGAGATTACTCCGATTGCCCAGCACTTGGAAATGGACGGCAGGATGCGCAGGCTTAACTATGGGAATAGTCTTAGACAAACAAGTAAGTAATTAGGAGCCCTGAGGCAATGGAAGTACGAATAGCCGTTCAAAACACCAATCATGAAATCGTTTTCGAAACAGCAGCAACTGCTGATCAAATAACTAAAGAAGTTGAAGCAGCCGTTAAAAATAAGACTCTTTTATCCCTTCTTGATGACAAGGGTAAGAAAATATTAGTTCCGGGTGAAAGTATTGCCTTCGTAGAAATCGGTGCTTCAGAGCAACGTCGAGTTGGTTTTGCCGGTTAACAAAATGCAAGAGCAGTTATTAGTCAATCCTGCAGGAATCAGAACTGAAAAATTCATCACATCTAAAAATATTATTGGCGCGCTTGTTTCTGAACCTGAATCAATTCATGCTGGAACCATTGTTTTTGTTCCCGGATGGAGTGGTAGCCGCGAAGATTTTGTAGCAGTCATGCCTATTCTTTCCTCTCTTGGTTGGCATTGTTTTTCAATTGATCAACATGGTCAACCAGCAAGTTATGGCTCGAGCAAATTAGAAGATTTTACTCTTGATTCTTTTGCACAAGACCTAATAGATATAGCAAATAGTTTCTCAGAACCAATTCATGTGATTGGGCATTCCTTCGGTGGAATAGTTTCGCAATATGCAGCTAGTAAATCTCCGCAATCCTTTGCCTCAGTTACTTTGCTGTGCAGTGGAACAGGACCTTTACCGAAAGAAAACTGGGGAGGGTTACCTGCTTTAGTAAAGGCAGTAGAAGCGGGAAGAAGTTTAGCTTTTATCTGGTTTATTAAAACACTAACTTTAACTATCTTAAGAAAACAGAGTTTTTCTAAACCTGTTAGAAAATGGCGTAAACAAAGATGGTTAAACACTAATCCTTTATCTTTGCAAGTGATGTCAGAATTATTGATGAAAGTAGAAAACGTCACTGAAAGATTTAAACAAACATTAGAAAGTCATAAATTACCAATTTTAGTTTTACGTGGGGAAAATGATGACGCGTGGCCAAGAAAAGAGCAACTTGAAATGGCGCATGACTTGAACGCAACTTTTATTGAAATTATTGGGGCAGCACACTCTCCTGCTCGAGAATTACCGGATAAAACTGCAATAGAATTAGATACGTTTTTAAAAGCTATTTAGTTTTATAACCTGTTACAACAAAAAACATACCAATCATCAATAAAATAATTGCCGGAATAGTTTGCCAAGGTGGCACTTGACCAATCGCTAAAGCAGCAATAATTGTTGACCCGGGCATTTCAAATAAGATTCCCATACTCACAACAGTTGCAGACAATGATCTTAAAGTTATATTAAATAAAGTATGACCCAAAATTTGAGCAAGAAGAGTTAACAAGAAAATGTAGAACCAAGCCTGTCTACTAAATCCAGTTAGATTCATTCCGGTGATTATTGCTATAACCAATAATGCAAATGCTGCCGCAAAATATGCAATAACTGTATATTGAGCAGTTGTTAATTTCGTTCGAGCACTAGATCCAACAGTTACATAAAGTGCTGCAAAAATTGCACCAAGCAAAGCAAGTAAATCACCAATTACTGCTCTTCTGTCTAATGAGAAATCTGTTCCTGTTAAAAGTACTGCACCGAGCAATGCCACAAAAATTCCAAACCAAACTTTATTAGGAAAACTCTCTCCCCTGATTTTTGCAATAAGTGCAGCCCAGGCAGGTTGCGTTGCAACCATTGCAGTTGATGCTGCAACTGTTGTGAATCTAAGACTTGGAATCCAAACAGCAAAATGTATTCCTAAAAGTAAGCCTGCACTAATTGATGTAGTTAAAGTCTTTCTGTTTATGTTTCTTAATCCATTTTTAAATGCAAAAGGTGCAGTTGCCACTGCTCCTAAGAAGCATCTCCAAAATGCGATTGCTATTGCAGGGGCCGCGGTGACAGTTATTAATGGACCCGAGGTGGAGATGGCCAATATTGCGATAGCCAGAATCACGAAATCTATGGAAAATTTGCTATTTGCTTTCGTAAATTTCATATGAGTTGTTAGTCAATCACGTCCCAGGAGTAACATTTCCATGTGTCTGACCGTATCTTCATCTCCCGTCTCACTGGCACAGCTGTATTCGATCCGCAAGGCGATCAGCTGGGCAAAGTGCGTGACACTGTTGTCCATTTGAGACACAGTAATAATCCTCCAAGAATTATTGGGCTATTAGTTGAAGTTCCACAACGTCGTCTTGTGTTTTTACCAATGTCTAGAGTTACAGATTTTGATGCACGGCAAATTATTTCAACTGGTGTTGTAAACATGCGTCGTTTTGAACAAAGAGAATCTGAATCAAGAGTCGTAGGCGAACTATTAGATCGCAAAATGAAAATGAAACACACTGGTGAAGAAGTTACTTTGCTAGATATTGCTATGGAGCAATCAAGACCTGGTGCTGATTGGCACATCACAAAACTTTATCTTCGTCGTGCTGGAACTGGATTTACTAAACGTGGTGAAAAATTCTTTGCTGACTGGAGTGAAGTTGATGGTTTAACTCTACAAGTGCAAGGTAAACCTTTTGATAATTTGTTAACTTCATTAAATGACATGAGAGCACCAGATATTGCAACTTATTTAACTGATCTTGCTCTAGAGAAACAAGTTGAAGTAATTTCCAAACTGGATGACGAAAGACTTGCTGATGTTTTGGAAGAAATGAGTGAGGAAACTCGCGTTGCAATTGTGGGAAAACTTGGAATAGAACGTGCAGCTGATGTTATTGAAGAAATGGCACCAGATGATGCTGCAGATTTACTTAAGGAATTGCCACCACAAAAAGCAGAAGAGTATTTGGAATTAATGGAACCAGAAGAAGCAGATGATTTACGACGACTATTAACTTATGGTGATTACACAGCAGGTGGAATGATGACAACTGAACCAGTTGTCTTAACACCTGATGCAACTGTTGCTGAAGCTTTAGCAAGTATTCGTAATCCAGAATTGCCACCATCATTAGCAAGTCAGGTTTATGTTGTTAGACCTCCACTTGATACTCCAACTGGTAAATATCTTGGTGTGGCCCACATGCAAAGACTTTTAAGAGAATCACCAGGAACACTTGTTTCAAGTGTCATTGATTCTGAATTAAAACCAGTAGGACCAAATACCACTTTGGCATCAGTTACTAAATATTTTGCAACTTATAACCTTGTGGCATTGCCTGTGGTTGATGCAGAAAATCGTTTACTTGGAGCAGTAACTGTCGATGATGTTATTGATCACATGCTTCCTGATGATTGGCGCGATCAAGACGAAGTTGAGGTTAGAAGATGAAAAAATTAAATTCTTCACGACTAGATCAACCAAGAAGCAGAGGCTTGCAATTTAGGAATCCTTATGACTCTGAAAGATTTGGATTAGTTAGCGAAAGAGTTGCTCGACAAATTGGTTCATGGCGCTTCATTGCGTTAATGACTATTTTTGTTGCAGGTTGGGTTTTGTGGAACACACTTGGTCCACTTCAATACAGAGTTGATCCGTGGCCATTCTTAGCTTTGACTTTGATGTTGTCTTTACAAGCTTCTTATGCTGCTCCTCTAATTTTGCTTGCTCAAAATAGACAAACAGATCGAGATCGCGTGCAGGGTGCGCAAGATCGCAATCAAGCAAATCGACTATTGGCAGATACTGAATTCTTGGCTCGCGAAATTGCTGATTTACGCATAGCCTTAAACGATGTTGCAACTCGCGATTACATCAAGAGTGAATTGAGAGATTTAATTGAAGA
>Ga0208787_1000607_pt1 | contig 16909 bp, 12 predicted proteins | sample Wag4_2014_7_11_FD_187362 | JGI IMG/M metagenome (GOLD analysis project Ga0208787, IMG submission 187362) | Fresh water microbial communities from Ohio, USA - Utica-2 Time Series HT 2014_7_11 (SPAdes) (version 2) | ecosystem: Environmental > Aquatic > Freshwater > Water tank | place: USA: Ohio... | reverse complement strand
TCCATTCAAAGCCTTTGCTTAGTTTGATTTGCCGATTCCAGAGCTGGACGTCGTAGGCCAACTTCTTCAATTCCGTACCGGTCTCTTTGGACAACATGGAATTCAACAAAATATGCGCACTCAAATGCTCCAACGCATAATGCTCCCATTCGTCGCCCTGCTTGTTTTCTAGGGCCTTATAGCTCAGATTAATGATGCGCTGATTGATGCGCAACACATCGCCCTCGGACAGCTTTTGCAACACAAATGTTCGCAACCGCTCGTGATAGAGCACATACCTTCCGCTGGATGGCGCATTGAACCACTTGCTGTAACGGGATATATAATCCAACACGTGCGCTTCGTTGAAAGAATCAAGCAGGTCGGCCACAAGTTCAGCACTTGCCTCCTTCTTGAGCATGGCCCACATGCCAAAAAACGCTAGAAATTGCTGGCGATCGTTTACGTTGCTTTCGGGGGACATCGCTTCCTCATATACCCCAATCAAACCTTGCGGCAAGACTGCAGGATTGTCCTTTTGCAAGGCACCGGAGCTTAAGCCGTCGACTATGGTGCGGAGGTAAGTGGGGTCAATCATCTTCATACCACAGCTCCCTTTTCCAATACCACTTGCACATACTCTTCCGTCAGCTCATAGGTTTCGAGGGCTGTGCGCACAGCGTCTTCTCTGAGGCCTTGAAGTGGTTGCAGAAGTTCCATGGGTTCGAGCGCAAAACGACCATCGAGTTGAAATCCTTGCCTGGCCTTGTCGGGCAGACTTCGGTAAGTAAATATCCAATTCACATGTTCGGGCGTTTTCCAGTCTTCTTCGGGCTCGTCCTTATCGTTATACGTATAAAACCAATCGGAAATCTTCAGCCGGTTGTTGGCAACGGCGGCTTCATCAAGCCCATCGATTACAATAACAAGCGGCTTCCCTTCGTACTTCTTGGTTGGGGCATAACATTCGGCCAGAAGGCGCTGGAAGAGCATGATGGCATCAAAATACCTGGAGGGCAAGTGCTCCAACTTTCTTTGCATGGCCTCATCATCTACCTTCCAAACACCCGCTCCGTTCATGCCGGGCATCTTGCGGCCTTGTAAAATAAAATGGTAAAGGATGGCATGTAAACTATTGGACATGCCACTGCCACAAAAATGATACATCACGGGGATGCCCTCGTTCATCAATCGATCGATGATGCCAGCGGTAAGCGCCCCTTTGCCCATACCGGCTTCGCCATAAATGGGCAATACCTGGTTTACGCGCTTTTCCTTTGCCCATTCCACGGCACAAAGAACCTCACGCTCCCTTCCCACAAAACACTCTAGGTAATACTTCATGCGTGCGGTATGGTCAAATACCTGACCGGCACCGCCACGCAAGGCCTGCTGTATCGGTTGAAACTTGTCGTCAAGGGGCTTGTTTTCCGCGGCAGGCGTCTCGTTACCCGAGATCGTATTAATGAACTTCGCCTTGGTCTTTTGCTCGTACAAGCCTTGAAATATGTAAGGCAATCCATCCTGCATAGCCTCTTGCACAAAGGGATGCAGCAATAAGGGCGGCTTTGTATTTTGTTTCCAATAAAACAAGCCCTCATCCAAAACCACTTCGCCGCCTTCGAACAAAGCATAGAGTGAAGCCATTTCATCGATAACAATCAGCCCCTTGTTTAATTCGGCCGCGTGCTCGGGAATGACACGTACGTATTGATGCACAAACTTGTTGCGAAAAGTGACGAAACGATCCAACATGGAATTCTTGTTGCGATCTCGAGGAATAGCTTGTTCCCATTTACTCTCTAAGCCCATGGATGCATACCACATATTCTTCCAGTTGGTATCGCTCGGCAGAGTTTCACGGAGATTATCCATCACCTGTTTCAAAAACAAGGCATCGTTACCCGCATTTCCATCATGCAGTTTCTCACTAAGTTGTATCACGGCACCCATACGTAAAAACAAGGTGCTCATACCCAAACCGGCCATAAAAAGATTGTTTATTGCCGCAGGTTTTCCCTCCAATGTTTGCGGTAAGCTATCGCCTTGTAGCCTGTCTTTTAGTTTCGCACGGATGTCCCGGTAACGCGCATAATATTGTTCAATGGGGTTCATGTTTTCAGCACTTTATGGGTGTATTCCAACTTCAAATCGCGTCGACCCAACGCCAGGTAAATGGCTGTTACTTCAGTCATCTCGTTAGGAAGTCCGAAGCGCTCATCAACCGTATCTGCCTCGAATTTTTCGTAGCTTAAGGAAATCCAAGGAGCCAGAACATCCATAATTTCATGCACATATTCAATATTCAACTGGTGTTCATCTGCAAAACGTCTGGCCACTATTTTTCCTTTTGCCTTCAATTCTTGATGCATGCCTTCGAGAAGATTTTCAAGCGCCTGTGCATCAGCACGTTCATCCGCTCGTTCACGAGATGGGCCTTTGAAGCGCAGGTAATTTTGCAAATTATCTATAACCTCCTTCAATTCAGGCAAAACGACCTTTTCAGGATCGTCGAATACTTTACTTTCGTTGAAATAACGATCAAGGGCACGATGGTGAAGACCGACTGCCACAAGCAGAATATTGTTTTGCTGCAACAATTGGACGAACTGCGTAATATGGTGTGGACTAAATAAAGCGCAATGAATACCCTCGACAAGGACCACCACCTTTTCCTTTACTGCCTTTCGCATTGCAGGTAACCAGTCGGCGGGTTTTTTGTTTTTTGTATTAATCTTTCCATCTGGGTCTAGCACATCCTGTAGCCGTTGCAAAAGAAACTGGCCAGTATAGGATATACCATTGCCATTCATGCGATAGGCAATGGTAACTACACCGGGCTGTGCATACAACCAGGCCGCAATATCGGCGTACATGTGCTGATACTTCTTCGACTTCGGATGCACCCAGCAAGCGAAAGCGCCGGTGGTATTGCCTTCGTAAAACGTACGTACGGCGGCAGGAGCTTTAGATGCTTCGCCAAGCGCTCCAATGATTCGTTCGTGCTGCCAGAATTCAGCGGTACGCTCTTCAAGAATTTGGCGTGCAAGTTGGGCAAATGGCGTATCTAATTGAAAAGCATCCCATTGCGATTCGGCCGTTACATTCCACCGGCCGGTGTAAGCACTTTGGCTAAAAAAGTGAAACCGTGCAGGAACATCGAAAAATCGGCAAGCGTGTAAATCCAAAAGTAGAGCCCCAATATGATCGGCCTCCTCGCGGTTGCGATCAGGTGGTAGCACGAAGAAACCGTGCATCACAGCATTGCGCAATTCGGCCAAACGATGCACCCGATTGCATAGGACTTCTTTTTCGCCATTGCCGTCCCAAAAAAAAGCACCGCGTGCAGAATGTCGAAAGTCCTCCACTTCGCGCACCATGTTGGCGGCCCATCGATAAATAGGACCTGCGTTGTAATCGTGTCCGGAAGAGTTGAACAGTTGAATAAGGAAATCATTATACACACCCATTTGCCTTGGTTGGCCAAGGTAATACGCAATGGCTACCGCGGCCATTTGATGGAGAATTTCTTCCGCCAGCTCGACCAGCTCATCCGCTGCATTGGCCATCTCCTCATTCAGTACTGAAGCGATTGCAGCACTGATTCGTTGATTTTTTGCAAAAAGCGTTTGCGCCTGCTCTAATTTAATCGACTTTAAAAGGGTCTGTTCCATGCTTCGAAGATTAAATGAAAAGGCCAAAAATTAGGAAAAAAAATAGCTAAGTTCAACGTATTTTGAAAATCAACTTTTGATGGCATCGATTAAACTAAAGAGCTTTTGAATGCCACTTGGGAGGCTAGTCTCATTCTTTAACATGGCAATCTTTTCTTCTACCGGTTTTAAATCAGCAAGCAAAATCAAATCGCGTTCTATTATTCTACAAAGTTGTTCAAGGCTAGTCTGCATTTCCGGACTAATGGCAAATCCCCCCTCGAATTGATGTACTGTAAACATCCAAAGAATTAAAATGGCTAGGCGTTGCTTCGGCATTCTATATTCTAAAAATGCCTTCCGGAATCGATGGTTGATTTGTTCTGCAGTCCAATTATCCTCCCCAATACTTAAAAGCTCAAACTCGCTTAAATAACAGCCCCATTCATGCCCAATGTGCCTGTTGATTTCTAACCGTTTCTGGTTAAGTTGTTTTTTTAAGGATTTGGTTAGAGAAATGCGAGTAGAATAGTTTAATGTGCTTAGACAATAGGCTAAATCTTCCAAAGTTTGATAGGGATATTCAAGCACATTCAACGTTTCAATCCACGCGTGAAGAGTGTCCGGATTATCGATATTCACCGATTTTTGACGAATTAAGGTCATTCGCTTAGAAAGGTGTTCGGCATGTTTTTCTAAATCTATCTTAGCCATTAAGTCCAATACTTTTGAGAACATAGCGCTGTTCTTAAGCCTTTCGTTCAAAAGAAAAGACTGGTATAGAAGACGAGCCGTTTCAACATCTACTCCTTTCTCCTGTTCCCTACGCGCATTACGGTCAATCAAATTCAATCTATAAAACTCAATGACTTCTTTTTCTGGGATTTCATTAAAAAAGGAGTCATCCCACTCTTTTCCCTGCCAAAAACATAATAAATAGTAGCTTTCCGCATAGGCGTCAACTATATCTAAAGTTGGAGTATTAGGCAGTTTTTTAATCAACACTGAAAAAAGTTGCCTTTGAAAAGTGTGAAGTAGATCTTCTGCCTTACCAGACTGAGCTGACATCAGAATCACTCTACAAGCAGTTCGACCCAACGAGGGTTGATGAATCCAAAGGCTTGGATTGCCCAAATTTAAATGCTTAAAATAATTAAGAGCTCGTGCGTGCTCTCCCTGCTCAAAGGATCTAATTCCGGCAGCGGCCAATATAATTTCAGCATTCGCGCCCATTTCCCTCTTGATTATGACGACACGGTTGGCTAAATCTTGAAGCAAGTCATAATCCCATGAAATCACCCCTGCATAATGCTGCTCAAAGGTTAACTCTGAAATCCCAATTTTTATTCCAATAATAGCCTTGTGATATTCTTTTACAATTTGCGGTATGGCATTAACCTTTGAGTCCCTCAAGGCAAATTGCTTTAAGGCATGCCGTACTTTTTTATTAGAAAAGGAATAATAATCATCTTTTTCATTTAAGTCAATAACCAAACCCGCCTTTTCGGCCACCAACAATTGATGAACCAGTTCTATTTTATCTATTTTCCAAATTTTGGCTAAAACAGCGGCCTCAAATTGAGGCCCTATGAATGCCGCTGATTCTAAAAACTTGATTAGATTTGGGTCAAGCCGTTCGAATTTGGTGCGATAATAAACATCTGTAGCCGATTCCAATGGGATTTTATCCCACTGCAATGAGCTACTTGCAACAAGAGATTGATTCTTTTCTTCGATTAATTTAGATTGGATTAAGAATTGCAACAGTTGTAGAAAATATCTAGGGCTAAACACCTCTGATTCCGCAAGAAATTCCTTTAATCCATCCATTAGACCATCATCGATGTTTGGCAGCATTCCTGACGCGCTAAACCACTTTTCGACGAAATTACCGGGTGACAAATCTGATAGTCGAGGCAGTTTGTCCTGTTGGTCATCCCAAACGGTTAGTTTGACCATTTCTGAATGGCCCTCGATTAAAAATGAAATATTTTCATTCGAACCTGCCGTGGTTTTTGCTTTATTATGAATAAAGGAATGGGCATTAGAACGTGTTTCATTAGAATCGGTACTGCTGCTGGTAATAAACAATACCCTTGGGAAGGGCTCGTTTTCCTCAACGGCCAACAGCAAAGATTTCCACAGAAACCGAAACAATTCCTCTGAGCGCTCATCCATCCATTGAACATCTTCTATAATGAGCACCACTTGTTCAACCCCATGCTTTACGTGCAAAGAACGAATTGAAGCTACGATTTCCTCACTGATTTCTCTCACTTTTGCACCCTTAAATCCAGACCCATCAGAGCTGGAATCTGAAACGGCATTCAACAACGAACCGCCAGGCACACCATCTAAAAGGGGTTTGGTTTTTTCTATGGCAGCTAATGCAACCAAATCCCCAGAATAATAAATGCCAGACCCCGTAATTTCTGACAAGGCCTCGTGAAATGGTTCATACGGAATCGCTGTGCCCTCCTTTTCATCGCAATCACCATAAAAAACAGAACGTGTTGGGGATTCTTGGTAGTCCTTCATGAAAGCCTTAATGAAGGTGGTTTTTCCAACCCCGGATTGACCTTCAATATGAATGTGATGAAAATGAATCCCTTGGTCTTGGACTAAATTGTTAAGCACAGCTACAAATTCTGTCTTAAAGGGAATTATGCCTTCGGCGGACTCTGCCGTTAGTTGCCGGTTGATTTTATCATCCAATTCGCTGAGCAAATTCGGCATCCCATAATGCCGCTTACTCTTTTGGTGAAAGGCCCCTCTTGATTTTATGATTTTTAAAATGTGTGTTTTTTTAATGAAATAAAAAAGTATGGCTCCAAAACTAAATGCAAATAAAATCCAATTGAAATCTGAAATTGGACTACTAAAAAGGTATTGTATGTAAAAGGCATACAAAGGGAATAGCGAAGGCAACAATAGGGGAAGAGAAGAAAGGGCGCTATTTTTTCGGTAAAAATGAAAAACCGCCTTAGAGTGCAAAGCGGCCCCAACGGCTACACTTACAAAAGCATGAATTATCAAAAAGGTGGAAGGGCGCTGTTCAAAATAGAAGACATACTCTTTCCCTAATAAAAAGAGAATGCCCATGAAAGAAAAAATAAAAAATGAAAAAATAACAAAAGGATCCTGAACCAGTTTTCTTTTTAAGATTAATGTGGACAAAAGCCAAAAAAGAAAAGGGGTGTTTGAAAATAAGACAATAAAACAAACAGGCCAGATCCAAGCGTTTGGCTCAGCAAAGAAAACTGAAATATCAAAAGGCGAATTTAAGTAAGCCACAGGGTCAATCGGCAAGAAGCGCATTGCGCGGAGCAATCCCAATCCAATTAAAAGCCCTCCACTGAAGCCCAATCCAATTGCTAAGATGATTTTGTAAAACATTACTAGACCATTAACTTTTTGTTTTGCCCGCCAGAATCCATAACCACTAAAAATAAAAATTAAGACAAAAACTAAAGCCAGATATACTTTCAAGTATGGGATTATTATTCCATCTTTTTTAATTTGTATTGATTCTGAGTACGTCGAAGACATCAACTCATTTTTACCAAGATCGTAATAATCAAAGCGAACACCGCAATAATATAAATTATTGTATTCGTCTTGAACATTAAAATTAAACCGGCCTACAAAACCAGTATTGAAAAGGGCTCCAACCCCCGACAATGTGTAACTGCTGTCGCCAAAATAACTTTTTAATTCATGGTCAGCAACAATGTACAATTTTGAGTTTGATGCTATGAATTGTTTAACCACTTCCACTAAATTTGAGGAATCCCGTACCGGCGAATCAACCACAACAATACCTGGAAGTTCATTAATTAAAGAAGATGGTCGAATTAATTTGGTTTTTAGCAAATTGTCTAAAGCATCCTCTAATGCCAATTCTGATCCATTATCATAAAAGCAAAATTGAGAATCAAAGTACCCTTTCAAATAAGGTACGAGCGGCATGTGTGCATTTAAATTTTCAAGTGAAGCTGAAATGCGCACGTTCAATTCATCTTCCTCCCTTTGAATCTGATTTAAAAATATGCTCTTTTCTTTTGGCGCCAAGGGGGCATCCTGAAGCGCATGCCGTGCTGAGTCCAAAAATTGGAGGGCAATCCTCGATTCTTCTATGGAATTAAAACGACTTCTAGAAAGCCAGTAATAACTGTTGGCGTGGTTAAGGTGAGCTCTAAATTCCTCAAATTTGTGATTCGGTTTTTGGGCATGAGTCAAGTTGGTGGCCCCTCCGATAAAAATCCACAAAAGTGAAATACCTGAAATGATTTTGATGGCAAAGCCGCGAAAACGAATCAATTCTTGGAAGGGATATAAGCTCATAGGTTTAATAATTAATTTGAATCCCTACATCGGTAACAAAGAAAAATGAATTTATTGGAAGCACCCTAAATACGTCAAAAACATGAGAATATCGAAGATAAAGTTCAATGCGTTTTGAAATGGCAGTAATTAGGGAAGCTTGCAAATGCCATCTGGGTTTAAAGAATGCGTTAGACAAAGGAAACTGTACATAGTTAATGATAACAATATCCGAAGTTTTTGATATGTTAACCCCCGTTTTTAAGTAGGTATTTAAGCGAGCTAAAATGCGCGCCTGCTGGCCGAGCAAAATCGTGGAATCTGAAAACGTAAATTGAGAAATGGCTGGGTCCCAAACCTCGTTTTCATAGAAAACTCCAATAGAACCAAATAGGTCAAACCTCTCATTATCTACAAATTTTAGTCGACAATTCCCCCCGGCCACCCACCTATGCTTCAACCCCAAAACAGTGTTCCATTGATATTGCAAGTACAAATCAGGGTAAATTGTTCGAGAATCTTGGTCGCGAAAACGAATGGTTGCAAATCCATTTTCCTCTAAGGGGTCTTGGTTTGCAAATAAAGCCGAGATCTCCGTTTTTAATAATAAAAGATGTTTTCTATTGCTCCTAATGGCCAACTCAAATCCAGATGTGCCTTGTGTCAAATATACCTGCTGACGATCTACCGAAAGCCCAACATTAGCCGCAATCGATATACGTTTGCTTATGCTGTCTTGTCCATTCTCTCTGTCTACATTTAAAATTTGTGAATGCAAGGACCCCTTACACACTAAAAGCAAAAAAAAACAAATTAAAAATTGCTTAAAATTAAATCTAATCACATTAATTATAAAGTTAAAGGCATTTCTGATGATGAGAGAACCTGAACATCTTACTTTTCCCTAAATTTGAAGATTCATTTTAAAATTTCTCGACAATTATAATGAAGATATACTACATTTGAAACATTATTTAGAAATGTTCCAATTTAAAAATCAGCCAGCAAATCTGTCGTTTTTACACGACAAGCTTTTTACCCTAGAATGGGAATTACCCCTGTTCAAATGGGTCTTAATATACTATGTTAACGGGCAGAAAAAGGTTTGGTACAAGAAGACGGAGCGCCCCTATCGCTTTAGAAGATGGTTCAGGAGAAAGCCAACAGACTCATTTTCAAATTTAGCCAATTTCAAGTGTCCTTACATTACGATTTATCTATTTAAGCATTGGATTTCTTGGCCCAAAAAGGTTGTAATTCCAATGAAAGTAAATCATTTAACCATTGATGATTTGCCCTTGCAATCAGACCCATTATCGATTTCGATTTCCCCCTCCAACATAACGATTGATAAATTTCGTCCACCAAACCAACTTCCTAAAGGTGAAATTCTATTGGCTCCTCCGTCCATTAATTTTAACGCACCACTCGTTCTGTCACATGATACGTTTGACTTTCCAAAGTGCCATTGGAATGTTGCCGAAATACATGACAAGGGATTGCCAATAGCAGAAAACTATACCTTTGAACAAATTGAAATAATTTCTAAAAATCAAAGTCATGCTTAACGAATATCCTCCACAAAAAGTCAATTTTATTACTAGATTTCTATGGTGGTGTGCTGGTGCCGACCGATATTTTCTCCTGAAATCGCCAGTCCAAGACCGTGTAAAATATGCCGGGATTGGGGGAATTGTTTTTTCAACGGGAGTTTTGGCAACCTTTGCTGGTGGCTTTGCTTTCAATACCGCTTTCGGTCCGAAAGGAATGGCTGGGGATGATATTTCCCATTTAGGTTGGACAATAGGGTCGGCCGTCTTCGGAATTTGTTGGGGCGCGTTAATCTTTAACCTCGATCGATTTATTGTTTCAAGTACAGGTAAGGGAGATGGAACGGATTCTATTACATTAAAGGAATTTGGCCAAGCAGTTCCTCGGCTCATTATCGCGTTGATTTTGGGAATAACCATTTCCAAGCCTTTAGAACTAAAGATTATAGAAACAGAAATTAATGTTGAGCTCCGAAAAAAACAGCAAGAAAAGTTAGATGAGTTCAATAAAGGGACAGATGCCAAATACAAGCAAGAAATCTCAATAATTGATGTTGATATAAAAAAATTGGAGGCCGACCGAAATATTCTTGTTCAAAGACAAAAAGAAGCCGAACAAGAATACATCGATCAAATGCAGGGGCGCGCCGGCAATGCCGGTTATGGACCAAGGGCAAAGCAATTAGAGGCCCTTAAAAACGAAAAGCAAAAAGATATTGATGATTTTGATGCACGGCACGCTCCAGACTTGAGCGCCCTGAAATCTCGCCGAGAACAAAAACTGAAGGAATGGGATAGAGACCGGAATGAAGTTAACCTGCAACAGGCTAGTAATCTAGATGGACTTCTTGAGCGAATAAGTATAGCCCACGATATTGGTTTTGAATTGGGAATCGCTCTCACCTTGATTTTTCTTTCCATTGAAATGGGGCCCATATTCTTTAAAATGATGATGAACAAAGGTGCTTACGACTACATGGTTGAAAATTTTAACTACCGAATGTATGTTCGCAACGGAATAGTGAAACAGGAAATGCTTTTTGAAGGTAGAGACGGCATTAAATTGATGGAAAAAATCAATTATTTAGAGGTAGAGAGCGATCGAAATGAAAAACAAGAAAAACTAAAAGCCCAAGAAGAACTTACCAAACGGATTATTGGCATTTGGTCAAAGGAAAAGATGAAAGAAATAGATGAAGATGCGGCCAAATTTTACCGCGAAGATAAAGGCCCAACGCTTTCATAATGAATAACCTTTTAGGTTTAAATCCAGAACTTTTAACGTTGGTGGGGGCCAAAGAAAAGTCTGCCTACAGCAAGGTTGTTTGGTTGCTAATTTTGACCGTATTGCTTTCAATTATTTCAAATGGATATTTTGGATTTCTTTTTTTACGAACATGGTGGGGAATAGCCCTAATATCATTTTTTATGGGATTTATCCATTTCTCCGTTTTAAGAATTTCACTAATTACTCTTTTGACAAAGCCCTTGGTCGAAGTGGAGCAAAGACACCCAATAAATTCAGAGGCGAATTCAAATACTGTTACTGCCATGCCCGTCAAAACAGCTTCCCAGGTTTTTAGAGAAAATATCCAGAATACGTTTTTCACTATCCTTAGATTTTTTAAATTGAGCAACCTTCTGCGCTTTCTTTTTGTTGGTTTTATAGCTATTACTATTAGTGTTCCTATTTCCACATTTTTTCTACATTCTGAAGCGATGAGGATAGAGGACCAATATAGAAAATCATTGCTCATTGAGTTGGATGCTCAACAAAACCTAAAGAGTTCTTTAAATCTCTCTGCAAGTTCAAAAAAAGATCTTCAAAACGGATATTATCCTTTTGTAGTTTTTCGAGTGCTTTGGGAGAGCTATCTTTTTCGGATTTTAGTTCTATTTATAATCGGTTTGGTTTTCGCACCTCTAATTTTATTAACCTGGATTAGAAACAACAAAAAATTCGAGTACCCAGAATACATTCGGCAGCAGGCTAGAACATTCGTTTTAGCAGACTACAATAAAACATTGGAAGATTCACAGCAGTATTTAGATGCTCACTTTCCTACTTTTTCTTTTCAACTAAAGGAAATGAACGTGCATTCTGATTCACCATTCAATCAGAAATTTAAAAAATCGTTCGATCGGAAATTTGGCAATTCAATAGAATTCCTGACCTACATGCACAACTTGTAATGGCCCAAGATAAAGAACATATTTATAAAGGGTTTTTTCATGCTCAATTTGTAGCTGATGATTATGTAGATAAGCCGGGGTGGAAATTCATGAATTTCAAACTTGAACAACGATTTGTTTTTAAAGTATTGCAAGAGGTTGGCTTGTCGGAATATCTTCAAGCTAAAGAGAAGCGATTGTCAGAAGAGTCTAGCATTTGGCAGTCATCCTCTCACCCCGGTTTCTATAATGATGGCGTACCATTTAAGCCACACGTTTATTTAAATTCAGAACAAGAAATAGAATTAGAGTTTCCGAACCATGAAACCGAAAATGAAATTTGTTCCGAATTATTAGTGGAGTTCAATCCAGAATTGGTTCCAGAACCGTTGAGAGCATATGATTTTGTGGCTTTCAAGGACAAACAATATCATGGTCGAATTACAGGACTTGGATTTGTTCGTATTCTGGATTACAATGAATCCGAAAAGATTGAGCGAAGAGCTGAAATTTCCGCTAAAAAAAAGTCGGAAATACTTCAAAGCAATAATGGCTGTAGCAGTAGCTTTTTTGGCAACAAAAGGCTGCTTCCCCGATTTCTGAGTCCAAACAATCCTTTATTTGGGAATGCCATGGGAGGTGGTTCGGGTTGCACTCGAACTGGCTGTGGTTGCATTTCTCTACTTATGCTTCTAGGTTTACTATTCGCGCTCTGGAAGGGTTGTTCTGAAATGAATCAGCTTGGCGGCGGGCCACGAGTTATACATGATACCGTCTTTGTTGATGAAAAATCGAAGGAAGAGGTTATTAAACGGTTTATGGATACCACGACCGTACTAAAAACCAGTGCCGTCGAACTTCCAAACGTTCAATTTTACACCAATAGTGCCAAGCTTTTGCCCTATTCCATAAGCAGCATACAAGAGCTGGCCAATTATTTAACCGAACACCCCCATATTCATGCTGTAATTGAAGGCCATACGGATAATATTGGTAAAGCTGACAAAAATTTGATTCTTTCGCAAAATAGAGCGGAAACTGTGCGGCAAGTGCTTGTTTCATTGGGCGTTGACCCCTCTCGTGTTGAAGCACAAGGCTTTGGAAGTACTAAACCTCGAGCCTCAAACGAAAATGTTGAAGGGCGTGCTTTAAATCGAAGGGTAGAAGTTCGGTTAACAAATACTGAAACCTCAACCACTAAAACCACAGAGATTCGAGATGAAAAGTGATGGTTTGCATTTCAAGGGCAAATACAGGGGGCTCTTTAAAGCGAAAGCTTCGGGCACTACACATGCAGCCTCATTTTACGATTTAACGTTAACCCACCTTGAAATCCGAGACATTGTACCCATTTCTGACCGGGATTGGCAAAAAGAGAAGGTTGGCGATTTTTTGTATGTAAAAAGCATACGACCTCGGTCAAAATGGTTAAATCGCGGCGTTGACCTTGCAATATTGAAGGATGATTCCACCGCCTTCTCTGAAAATATAGATGATGTAGTTTTATCTCAACATAGTCGGGAGCGCCTTGGGTTTTCCCCCGTGCGTCATTTCCAGTCCTTTAAAACAAAGGATTCAGAGCAATGGATTGAGGGTGTTATTCACTTTTCTTTGCCCGATAACAGGCCCAAACCAATCAGGCCAGTTCTTCCCCCTATTAAGAAAGAAACGCCTGCTCTAACAGTAAAGGACACAACCTATACCATTCCAAACCTTGTTTCTGGAGACGAGGACTTAGCGCAGCAAACCAAACCAGGCTGTTTTCGATTTTTTGCACCTCCCTCAACCCCACTTAATGAGCAAATCAATACCGAGCTAAGTAACCATAAAGGCTGCTTAACTGTTTTTAACCGTGGCCAACATAATCCTACCGGTCAATTGAATTCAGCACCTTCAAAGTTTGCTGCCAGTTGTCTCTCTAGAATATTTAAATTATTGGCTTGGATACTGTTTTTGGTGTTGCTTTTTCAAGGGCTTACTTTTTTAGCTAGCCTACTTACTGAGCGTGTGGCAGAAGAACATATTAAAAAAGAAAATGGCAAAATTGATGTCGCGCCCCCTCGCTTAGATCCCAATCAAGATACATTGGGTGCTTTTCCCTGGAATTATCTTGTTGACCACAAAGTAGAATGGAGCGACTTTATCAATAATAGGTTCTCATCTACCTACTCCACCAGTACTTTTGATTTCGAAGCCTCAAAAAAACGAAGACAGGCCTGGTCTCGTGTACCCATTGAGGATGAGATTTCCTTTTTTCAAGATTTATACGCCGATTTATTTGCCGGTGACAGAAAAAAGCTAGATTCAATTGTGAATTATTTTGATGTTCAACATCAGGCAAAAAGCCTAAATCCCTTCCAAACCTCAGAAATGGTAGTTGCGTTTATTCAGGAAATCCCGTATGTTTTGGTTCATGATGCATCTTGTTCTGAAGCCTCTTCCAACAATCAGTTTGCATTCGAATACCATTCAAAAGGGAATCCTTGCCTGCCGAATATTTTTGCAGGAGTTCAATCTCCCTACGAGTTTCTTCATAACCTTAAAGGGGACTGCGATACCAGATCTTTACTAGCATTTGCAATTTTGGATAAGTTAAACATTGGAGCAAGTGTGTGGATTAGTCGGGAATATGGCCATTCTATTTTAGGGGTAGCGGTCCCAGCCAATTCGCCCCACTACAAGGAGGTAAGTGGCACACGATATTATGCAACAGAATTGACAGCAAAGGGGTTTCGGGTGGGTATGATTGCTCCCGAGCAAACCAATATGAAAAACTGGAAAATTGTATTAACCAATAAATAACCTATGAATTACTTTATTTTTGCTCAAGCCGTTATTGCCTTTTCTATGGGCATCGTTTCTTTGTTTTTGGTTTACAAGGTGTTAAATCTATACCTAAAACGTATTTTTAAAATTGTTGAGATGAACAACGCCTATGCCATTTTGCAAGTTGGCATTTTGCTTTCTACTTCAATTCTTATCTCATCTATTGTTGGCCCAGGTATAAATGCAATACGCTTTTTGAACCAAAACATCACCAATATGTCAACCGTTAGTAGTAGCATGGGTTATATTATAATATTTTTAACCATTGGACTTGTTTTCTCTCTACTGGTAATTTTTGGGGGAGTGCTTGTGCTCTTCCAGTTAACCAATGTCAATGAATGGGAAGAGATAAAAAAGAATAATATTCCAACTGCTTTAATCAGTTCTGCATTAATTATTGGGTTGTCTCTGATAATGCGGGATCACGTGGCCAGTGTATGTGAAATGCTAATCCCTTATCCGCAAGTATTGCAGATTCGCTAATGCATTAAATTGATTTCGAATAAACGAATTTGTATGTTGGGAGAAAAGAAAATAATGTCATTTTTGGCTGAACCTACGGATGTTAATTTTAGTGGGAAAGTTCATGGAGGCGAAGTTATGCGCTGGATAGATCAGGCAGGCTATGCCTTCGCTGTTCAATTTTCCAAAGGCTATGCCGTGACGAAGTTGGTCGATAATATTGAATTTATTAACCCTATGCGAATTGGAGATTTGGTGAGCATTGAAACAACATTAGCGCGGGTTGGGTCAACATCTATGACCTTTAGGGTAGAGGTTTTTTCGGAAAACTTAATTTCAGGAATCAAGGTGATAAATTGCGCTTGCTCTATTGTATTTGTTGCGGTTGATGAGCAGGGAAATAAAAGGAAACTTCAAGTAATAAGTTAATATTTGACCTCCAAAAGCCGAGATGAAAATGGGATTATTTCACCCAAATCATATTTTCTTGAGTTAGCTTGTTTTCCCCATTGTATCGATAGGCTGTTAAATTCCCATTCTTCGCTATACTGAAATCCAAACAACAAATATGTTCTCCCAACAAATTTGGCCGGCCATCCAACCAATAATGTCCCCAAAAAACAGGCTTAGAGTCATTATACCAATCAAAACTAGTGTGTTCTTTTTCCGGAGCGTAATCGGGCAAATGCTCCGGATAATTAATACAAAATTCTTTAAGCCCTAGTTTAGCTGGGTTCTTCCACCATTTCACCCTGAATTCATTTCTTTGATTGCCCTCAAAATCTTCATATGATGCATCTTTAACTTCTAATTCAGGGCCTTTTAGCGTTTCTTCGATTGCAGAATAAATAGGCGTTCCGCTATTAATTAGCCCACTAAAATCAAGACCCAAACTATGGTTGTCTTTTAAATGCAATTTCAGCATTTTAATGTTTTTAGAATTCCAACATGCATGAACTGCTCTGAAATTTTCATTTTCATAAAATAGAGGTAGCGTTTTAAACCAAGTTAAATATTCAGCCCACAGGCTTTCCTTATTTAAAAACGCTTCATGGGTTTTGGTGTGTTGAAGTATGTTTTTGATGTTATGGCTTCGGCAATAGTCTCCATTGACGTTCCGGGTATGAAAACAAAGTGCATTGTATTCATGATTGCCTAGAATTGCGACCGCATTTTCCTCTTCCACCATTGATTTAACAATCTGTAAAGTGCGAAGTATTTCGGGCCCACGATCTATATAATCTCCGAGAAAGATAGCTTTCCGTTGTGGATGCTTATACCCATCTCCTTTTTTCTTATAACCCATTTTTTCCAACAGCCTTTCCAAGGGTTGGGCGTGGCCGTGAATATCTCCTATGATATCAAACATGACAAATTTTGATTTTAATTTCTTTTGAAGGTGGCTGGGAATTTCAACAGTTGGTAAATATAGTTTAATGAGCTGAACTTTGCCAAGAACTGAAACGGAAATGGGCTCTGCAGAGGTGCAACCCATTAGGGATAAGTTCGCCCGATGGAATGTCAAGTAAGAGGCAGATACCAAGTGTGTCTGCTTTTTACATTTCAGAGGGCTTCTGCCTATAAAAAAACTATGCCACATATTCTAAACGTTTACCGAACGGATAATCGGATGCGGCCTTCGTACCTTTGTAGTGGGGGGCCGTTTTCCCCCTAGGGGGCCCGAATCGGTACCGCCATTTTTGGGCTGAATGAGCTATTCTCCAAACCTCTGCCACGAATCCAACCCAACCTTTTACCCCACGAAAGAGCAGACACAAGGTTAGGCCCCTAACCAAGGGCCACAACACCGCCCACAATCCTCATTAAAAACGCATTGCAAACGGACAGGAGTCGCGGCAGGGATTGACGAGGCTACCCCGCAAGGGTGCCGAAGCCTGGCCCGCTAGGTGCGGAGGCGACTTTAGGAGCCCCCGCAAACCAGCT
>Ga0208787_1000606_pt1 | contig 16924 bp, 14 predicted proteins | sample Wag4_2014_7_11_FD_187362 | JGI IMG/M metagenome (GOLD analysis project Ga0208787, IMG submission 187362) | Fresh water microbial communities from Ohio, USA - Utica-2 Time Series HT 2014_7_11 (SPAdes) (version 2) | ecosystem: Environmental > Aquatic > Freshwater > Water tank | place: USA: Ohio... | reverse complement strand
GTTATAAATTTATCTTCCTGATAAACATAAAAATCAAATTTAGGTTTTAAAATATTTGTTTTTATTTCTTTTTTATCGTTATCCTTTGCTGTAAATGGCTCTTCATTCCAGTCGTTTTCATTTAATTTAATAAAATATAAGCTTTTGACTTCATTCCATTTCGATATTTGCTTATAAATTTCAATATATTTTTCCGGATCTTTATTATCAATAGTTGTATAAATAAAAGAATTTTTATCATCTTTTTGTCCTGATATTTTTTTTGATATAAATTGTCCGCCTTCTAAAAATTCTATTTTATTTTCAAATTTTTCGTTAATAAATTTTTCAAATTCAATTTCCGCTTTAAATCCTAAAATTCTTCTTTTAAAATAATCGTTATTGGCAATTTTTGCATCAACAGCAGTTGTTATTGCTGAACACATTAGCTTTTGTAAACTGTCTATAATTTTTTCTGACGTTATCATTGTTTTTATTGTTGCCTAATTTCATGTTATAATCTGACGTGATTCAAGCTTTAAAATATGAATAAAACCATAAGAATTATTGATCTATTTGCAGGGATTGGAGGCACTAGGCTTGGCTGTGAGCTTGCAGGCAAAAAACTTGGCTACAATGTTAAGTGCGTTTTTACTTCTGAAATCGATAAGTATGCCATTAAAACCTATGTCGATAATTTTGGTAAATGTAATATTTACGGAGATATTTCTCTTTTAAAGACAAAAGATATTTCTTCTTTAGTTCCAAATCATGATTTGTTAGTAGCAGGCTTTCCCTGTCAGCCATTTTCACAAGCGGGTCATAAAAAAGGTTTTGACGACACAAGAGGAACTTTATTTTTTGATATTCAAAGAATTTTAGAAGAAAAAAGACCAAAGATGTTTTTACTAGAGAATGTAAAACATCTCAAAGGTCATGATAATGGGAACACGCTAAAAACAATTCTTAGAATACTTAGAAAAAATTATTATGTTCCTGAACCAGAGGTTTTAAGTTCAAAAGATTTTGGTGTTCCTCAAAATAGACAAAGAATATTCATTGTAGGATTTAGATTAGATAACACAAACGGACATTTTGAATATCCCAAACCTTTAAATAAAATAACAAGATTAGGAGATATTTTAGAAAGCCGTTATGAAAAAAAATATATTATTTCAGATAGAATTTGGAAAAGTCATAAAATGCGTAAAAAAAGAAATAAAGAATTAGGTAAAGGTTTTGGTTATGGATTATTTGATAGAAATAGTGAATATGCAAATACGATCTCAGCAAGATATTATAAAGATGGTGCGGAAGTATTAATTTCTAGAGGAGAAGATAAAACACCAAGAAGATTATTGCCAAGAGAGTGCGCGAGACTTCAAGGTTTCCCTGAAAGCTTTAAAATAACAGTCAGTGATATGCAAGCTTACAAGCAATTTGGAAACAGTGTTTCAGTTCCTGTAATTAAACATATTTGTATGAATATGATTAAATTTGCTTACGAAGAACAAGGACTTGAGACTAAGCAATTACACTTTAAAATAGTTTAAATATCTTCATCCAAAATATCTTTAAAATATCCGATAGACCCTTTTTTATTTCCGATAATTGTAGTTTTGTCTAGTAACTGATTAGATTCTTCGCAACTTGTTTCAGGTACAAAACAACAAGCATGGCATGCTGAAGCATTTGTTCCATTAAGACCTTGTGATTTATGATCTAAACATACAGGATCATATGAGCATGTGACTAATTTCTTTACAACTTGTTGAATAATTTTCTTATGTTTACAGACTTGCTTTCTTAATAATAAGAGAAAAATATTTATAATTTAACTATTTCATTGTTATCAAAATCATAGCGATATTTTGATATTTCATTATTAATAATTAGTTGAATAGATTGTTCAATAATTCCTAGTGGTGCCACATACCATTCTTTTGGATTTCTATTTAATCTGCTATTATCTGTGACTTTAATTTCTAAACATCTTTCTCTAAAAAAATAATGAATAATATCCTCAATTTTTTTTGGAGAAAAATTGAAGACTTTATAGGATGAAATAATTTTTACAGGTCCCATTAAAAAAGTTGGGTCATTCTCAGCGTTTTTAATGCGCTCCTCTACAGTAGTTGTACAATATCCAATTTTATATAAATTCTTTAGACTTTTAATTCTAGGATCCTCACTCAATGAGGATAATATATAAACATAACCTGTGATTTTATCATCATCACTTACTTGGCCAAGATTTTGATTAAAAATTTCTAACGATTCTTCATTAGTGCCAATTACAGTCCTGCCATTATTATATAATTCTTTCTGAAAAGATCTTAAATACATATTAGACTCTAATCCATTTTCAAAAATACATCTTATTCTTGGATCGCGTCTTTTTCTCTTGCCTTGGCTTTTATCATTAAATTCTTTTATAATTTCTTTTTCAATTTTTTCTAGATAGGAAAGAATTCCGTCCAAAATATAATATCGATCTTCTTGTAAGTGTGCTTCTCTGAATGGAATTAACTTTCGTTTTCCAGTTTTAATTTCATTTTGTATTTTTTTAAAATTATTTTCATATTTTGAAAAATTTTTACAAGGTTTACGTCTTGCTACAAAATCGGTTTGATTTTTTTTAAGTGGAATATTTTTTAAATTAAATATATTTTCAGGATCATCATCAATAATTCCTAAAATATCATTAGCTAAAATATCTTCAACTGTTTGGATTTCCTTTACATTTTCAAGCAAATGATGCTTGTCAAATTCTTTTAAAATAGTTGCTTTATCAAAATCTTTTTTAATAGCGCTTAATCTACTAAATAATTTTCTTTCATTTATATCTGTAGATTCCTCTGGCTCTCTTCCATTCAAATCAATAAAATTATTAATTTCATTGAATGAATCAATTAGTCTTTGATCAGGTGTAATAGGTCTACTGGTTGATATTTTTAATAATCCAAGCGGATCTTCTTTTAATATCTTATCGAGTTCTGCTTTGAAATCGATCATTAATCTAATTACTCTGACGTTTTTTATTCTTAAGATAAATTATGGCTTCAGCCATTCGTCTTTCTAGTGGATCATTAGAATTTAATTTTGGCTCTCTACCTTGTTTTTCCATAAAGGCTTTTATTTTTTTATATAAAATAACGGCCTCTTCATCCGTCATTAAAATTTTTTGTGCCTCAATAGTTTCGCTTATAACTTTTAATAAACTTTTTGTGATACTTTTAGACAATATTTCAAAAGCTTTTTGAAATGGGTTAATTTGGTCAATCAAATCAATGTGAAGTTCATCTATATTAATAAATCTGTCCGCCATTCTCACAAATCTTTTGTCTCCCACTTCTTTAATCTCACCGTTTTTAATAACGGAATCCACCAAAACATGTTGTCTTACCTCTTCTAATTCTTCCTTTGAAAGTTCTGGATATTTTTCCTGAATAATTTTTGGAATTAAATATTTATTTATTACTTCAGGATCAGCATTGCCGGGCATTGCTCTCAACATAGTATCATCTTGTAGAATAGCGGCTTTTAGATCATTTAAATCACTTTCTAGAATTTGTTTTACTCTTTGGGTACTTGGTTCTTTAAAACCACCTATTCTAATAGTACCAGGTTCATCTCCATCACCTTCTCGCTTTGTTTTAAAATTGACATGGGGAGCAAGAACTTGTTCCATTAATAATGAAGCAGTAATAGCTTTTAACATATTATTAACTGACAACTTTACTTCGCTATCAGCGACATCTGGCTGTGCAATTAAATTAGTAAATTGTGAATGATTTTTATTTGAACTATCTCTTGTAGCTCTGCCAATAATTTGAATAATTTCTGTTAATGAACCTCTATAACCGACAGTCAAAGCGTGTTCACAGTAGGGCCAGTCAAATCCTTCTTTGGCCATACCCAGAGCGATAATAAGGTCCATGTCATCTACTTCCTTCATGGTCCTTAAATAATTTACAATCTTATCTCGCTCCTTAGGTTCATCGTTTACTAAATCAGCAACTTTAATAATTTTATTATCTAATTTTCTTTTAACAAAAATAACTCCCGTGTTTAGATCTTGTTTTTCCACTGTGCCAATAATATCTAGAATTGCGTCAACTTCATCATGTTTGCGTTTTGTAGACTCTCCCGCATTTACATTTGGGATATGTAAAATTGTTTTTTGATCAGTATCTAAAACTTGTTCAATAGCTGACAAATATCTTCCTTGATAAAAGTGATAACCAATTCCAAGAGTTTTTAAATGTTTATATCCATTTAATTGTTCATAGTAGTTATAGGTCACTTTAGTAAATTTAATTTCATCATGAGGCAATAAAACTGGAATATTATCACCTCTAAAATAGGATCCTGTCATTGCAACTATATGAGCATTAGTTTTTGACATAACTTTATTTAAAACTTCACCAAGTTTACTTTCTATGGCTGCTGAAACATGATGAAATTCATCAATGGCTAATAAAATATTATTAAAAACTGAAACCTCTAATTGATTGAATGCAAATCTTAATGTTGCATGAGTACAGATTAAAATTGTTTGCGATGGATCTTCAATGAATGTTTTAAATGCTCGAACTTTTTTATCATCACCACCTGGTGTGCATAAGTTATAATCTTCGTTATAATCCCAATCCGCAAAAAAACCGTATTTTGTAAGTTTTACCCGATCAAAAGATGCACCTATTGCTCTTTCAGGAACCGCAACAATTACTTTTTTAATTCCTTGATTATAAAGTTTGTCCAATCCAAGAAACATTAAAGCCCTTGATTTACCTGATGCAGGAGGCGCTTTTAATAATAAGTATTGTGCATTGCGAGCAGCGAAGGCCCTTCTCTGCATCTCACGCATACCATATTGATCTGTCTCGAGACTCTTTCCAGTTTGTTGATAGGTAACGTCTACAAAATTTGTCATCAAAGTAACTTATCAATTTTAGTAATCTTATTATAGTAATTAAAAAGAAGTTCGAGCCTTTCTTCATCTGAGATAATATCATTTTTCTTGTAACAACTTTCAACAACATCATCAATTTTTATATGACAATCTTGAATTGATTTAGGCATTAATTCAGGATCATATAATTGAGAAATAGTTTTGTCAGAAAAGTTCTCACGAGCATCAATTAATTTTAAAGCTAAGTTTTCTAGCTGATTTTTTATTTGAATATTTTCAATAATAATAGGAAAATTATTATAAACAATTTCCGATGAATATCTTAGACTGGCGCCTAGTTTTCCACCCACTCTATCTAGCCATAAAAAATGCATTCTTGAGGATAAAATTGAAAATAAATATAATGGAGCGTCATAAATAACTAAGTTTGGAGCAGTTATGATGCATTCGCTATCATAATAAGCCACAGGTAAATATTTTCTATTTTCGGAAGTCGGGGTAGGGACCATTATAGCGTTTTTAAATTGTTTTCTTATCTCTACAAATCTAAAAGGTTGATTGCTGAATCTCTGTGTAGTTTGTTTTTTGCTACTAAGTCTATTTTTTTTTACTTCTAAAAATCTTTTTTCAAAAAAACTGATTTTGTTTAATTCTTTATACTGATTTTCATTAGCCCAAATACACCATCTTTTATGTCCATCTAAAAAATCTGTACCACTTATGAATCTTTTTAAAAATTTTTTACTTATTGGATATTGTTCAATAATATTATTATATTCATTTTCACTTAATATCAGTGCACCACCATCATTTGCCATATCACCATATGTCATTAAACTTAAATCAGAGATTGATTTTTTTCTTTTTGAAACAAAAGAAGTGATTCCTTCACATAGATATGGATTTATTTCTGCTACTTGTTTTTGAAATTCATTTGAATATAGATTTTTTTTATTATTATTTTTTTTACCAAGGCCAATAATAGATACATTTACGCCAGCATTATTTACTGCATTATTTTTCCAAATGAATGATTTATGTGCAAATAAAATTTGTAGATTTTTTTCTAATATTCTTTTCCAGATAATTTCAACTTGCTCGCCCTGGTTAATGGAAGCAGTTGAAACAAAAGCAAGAGATGAAATATTTATATTTTTTTCTATATATTCTGCGCCTTTTAAAAACCATAAAGCCACATAGTCAGCTTTGGATGATGAGCCAAAAATCGTTTTTATATCGTTTTGCTGATCTATATTTCTTTCTCGATAACCTTTGAATGGAGGATTTCCAATCAAATAAATAAAAGAGGTTTTTTTTTCAAATTTACAAAACTCATACCAATCTACATTAATTGCATTTGCGCATTTTATATGACTAAGGTTTTCTATTGGCAAAGAAGGTTTTATTTCTCCAAATAATTCAAAGTATTTTAAATTCATTTGATGTTCTGCTAACCACAATGATAGTTTTGTAGTTTCTGAGGCGAAGTGTGATTTTTCAAGTCCATAAAATTGATTTAAGGAAATCCCAGAAATTGACATTCTTAAAAAGTCTGGATCAATTTCTTTTAAATATTCAAATATTTCAATCTCTATAAAGCAAAGTTGTTTATAAGCAGTTATTAGAAAGTTACCGGAACCACACGCAGGATCAAAAATTTTTAAATTATATATGTGATTTAAAATTTTTTTTAATTTTTTTTCATTTCCTATTGCTTCTTCTACTTCTTTTTTAATATCATTTAAAAATAAAGGACTAATAACTTTTAATATATTAGATACGGCGGTATAATGCATTCCATCATCATCTCTATCTTCTGGATCAATAACTGCTTGCAACATTGATCCAAGTATATCTGGATTTATATCTCTCCATTCCAATGACGCATTTTCAATTATTATATCTCTTGTTTTATTTGTAAATTTTGGCAAATTAATTTTATTTTTAAATAAATAACCATTTACGTAAGGAAATTTATTTAAGTAAGAAGGATAATTATCTTTATTTTTTAAATCTAATACTTCAAAAAGCTGAATAAAAAATTTATCTAAGTCCTTACCATCTTCACTTGTTACTTCTTTTATAGTTTTAAGAAAAATATTTTTCTCAAAAATATTGGAGTCGTCTGCATAATATAAAAATAATAATCTTGAAAAAAATAAATTTAAATCCTCAGTATATAATTCATTTTTTAATATTTTATTATCAATGATTATTTGTTCATAAAGTTTTCCTATACTTATCGCTGCATTTCTATCTGCTTCAATTTCTTCTGTTAATTCTAATTTTTCAACTCCTATTAAAGGGAAAAAATAATTTCCATTTTTAAATAATTCTGAAAAACTTATATCTAGTGTTAAATTATTTTTTTTGTCTACCGATACAAGTTCTTTAAAATCTGTTACAATTATAAATCTAATTTTATTTTTTTTGATTAATTCACTTTTAGAAACAGTATCTATAATTTCGTGTATATCCTCACCGTCATTAACACTGTAAAAGTAGAGTTTCTTTCTCCAAATAACTTCATTTGGTTTTTTTGAAAGATTATAATCGCCATCTTTTAATCTTTTAATTGATGATTTTGGCTGCTCATAAGCCTCTAGAAAATCATAGATAAAGTCATCTTTATTTAGATTTTCTTGAATTTTTCTAAGATTTTTTTCTATTCTTTCTAGAAGCATTCTTTTTAATTATTATCATAGTGTCACTAAAAGATTACCTAGGTTTAACTTACTTTCAGCTTGTCGCAAAAAGTTATTATTTTGAGCAATTTTATAGTCTTAAAACGTCCTTTTATATCTATGGTACTTTGAGGCTTAATATGTTTGTTTAGTGTCATAGTTTTACTACTTATATTAAAAGACCATATGATGTGTTTTCAAAATGAGCAGGAGGCGAAAGAGAAGCGGTTAAATCATTTCTAAATCATTACTATTAAAGTTATATTTATATAAATAGGTTTCATCACATATTATAAAATTCTTTATTTCTTTAATTTGAGGAATTGTAGTTTTGTATTTATTAAGAATATTGTTAGTAATTTTTCTAGTAATTTCAACATGCACAGTTGTTCCATCATCAATTTTATAAATGCAATCAGGAATGTACTTATAAGGTCCTACAAATTGATTATATTTTGGGTATTCAATTTTAAAGTTTTTTCCATAGGTTTTAGTAATATATTTTTCTACTAAACTTTTAGATTTATTTTCATAATAAGTTTGGCTTTTGCAAGAGTCAGAACAATACAAACGTCTAATGGAGAATGATTGTAATTCTTGTTCTATAAATATTTTTTTACAATGATTGCATTTGCCGATAAATTTATTATTTATAATTGTATCAAGACATTGTCGCCAAAGTTCACCAATTAAACTATTAGCTTTAAATGCATATTTAATTCCAACTTCATTATTTTGAAAAAAGTTTTTAGAAGTGAACATATTTTTTCCTCTATTGATTATTCTCTCATTTAGCATGTAAGAAATAAAAAATTGTATAATATCTATTTTGTCTCTTAGATTGAAACCATCAATGGTTAGTACTTCATTTTCTTTCCATTCTAAAGAATCTTCTAAAGAGGGTGGGGTAATATTAATTTTTTTATATTCATTTAATTGTTTCGGAATAAAAAAAGCACTTGTGTTTGGATTATAAATAATCATTCCTTTTATAGGCATTTCATCTTCTTCGATAAAATCTAATTCTTTTATTTTGAAAAAATGTCCAATATTTTGAACATCTTCTTTTCTATGCATTGGATAATTTACAAAATCTCTAATCTCAATCCACAAACTTAATACTTCTTGCATTAAAAATATCTCGCTTCTCCAAGCATCAATTGGTTCACCATAACCTATACCGATTTTATTATAATTTAATTTTTCTATATCTTGTTTTAGATTTACTAAGGTCTCAAAACTTTCATTTTTTTTAAGATCTATTGTTTTATATTTTATATTATCGTTCATATCTAAAAAAACATCAGTTCCTATATCACTACCCAATTGACCATGTTCATCAGCAAACTTTTTAATAATATGGTTTGACATTCCTTGTTCGATATTAAAAAGGTTTGAAAAACTTACAAAAAGATCTTTTTTAATTTCTTTTGTATTAAAATGTTGTGATTTTTTCTTCCAGTATTCAAAATCTAAATTTCTATCTTCTTCAATAGTTCTTTCTAGGTAAAAACTAAAATTTTCATGTTTATGAAATACAATGTAATCAGTTTTCTCATTTTTTATTTTACTGATATCGGGTCTAATGGCTGATTTAATTATTTGTGACCTTGAGCTGATTAAATCGTCTTGGCGAATTTCATTATTATTAATATCTGGGTGATGTTTATAAATGGATTTAGTGTTTAAAATTTTAGTATCCTTAGAGCAGGGATTAAAAAAGTTAGGATATTCCTTATCTTTTTTTAATATTTTTTCTCTTTCTATAGGGCTTGACATTAAGTTTACGGTTATTATATAATTATCGTAAACTAGTAAAGCAAAAAGCTTTGTTTCGCTTGTGTCATTTAAGCACTCCTTTCTGTTAGTTGGGCTTTAGTTTTACTAGTTTAATTTGAGAAAAATTATGAAACTTTTAGATTATTTTAATGCTGACTATATTGCTGATCTCGCTTTAGTTGAAAATGAAGGTGACACTCAATCGATAAAGACAATCTTACAGATTGGAAATTTATCTCAAAGAGTTGAGAAGATACAAGATGAAAGAATTATCAATTTTATTTTTTCAAATCATGTTTTAATGTTTTTAGATCAAACTATTTCATTTTATCTTGGTTTTGCTTATGAGAATTTCAAAAAAAATTATGATTTTAAAAATCAATTGTCGGGTGATAGAATTTTAGATCCAGAACGTTGGTTAACATCAAGTTTACAGATAATTTTTAAAAGATTAGAAAATAAAACCTATATAAATAGAAATTATAATAACAATACACATCATAGAAATTTACAAATAATATTTAAAAAAATTTGTCGTAAAAAACTTGAAGAAAGCGCATGTGTTATCATTCAAGAATTAGAAAAAATTTCTACAATATTCGGGTATTACGATTTTAGAAAAGCTTACATAAGTGTAATTGCTATGGATCATGACCTGCGACATTACTTAGATAGCAATACCAATGAACAAGAATTTACTACTACATTTTTTCAAGCTTTATGGATGGAATTATTCAAACAAGGTTTGATTAATAAAGACAAACTTTATTTTTTAAATTATCTACACGCAAAAAATATTCATTCATATAGATACGGAATTCCTTTTCAACAAGAAGATGTTTTTTTTGATAATACAATTTCCGAAAATAAAGAATTTAAAAATCTTTATGAGCAATTCATTTATAATAAAAATAACAACAATAATTACATTTATTAATTTATGTTTACATTTATCTGGCAGTTTTTAACTAGTTTAATTTTGATAGTAATTTTGTGCTTTGGTTTATTTTATTTATTTAAATTATTTATTGGATTTTAATTGTGGCATCAGAAAAACAAATTAAAGCTAATCGAGAAAACTCAAAACTTTCAACTGGTCCTGTGACTGAAGCTGGAAAAAATAAAGTTTCAACTAATGCAGTCAAACATGCACTAGAAGCAAGAAAACATATTATAATAGGAGAAGATCAGGAAACTTTTAATGAATATAAATTAGGAATGCTTCAAAGTTTAGAGCCTGCAAATGTAATTGAAGAAGAACATGCTCTACAAATTATATCTCTTGGGTGGAGATTAAGACGTCATTCTTCCGTTGAAGCGGGGCTTTATAACCAGGAGATGATTCAGCAAATGAAAAATGGAACTAATAAGCTTGAAGTTGAACTTTTAAAGAGACAAGATTTTGAGGAAATGGCAATTCAATTAGACAAAGTTCCAGAGTATCAAGGCATTGCATTTAGAAGAGATTGTAAAACCGATAATGCACAAATTAAATTAAACACAATTTATGTGCGTAATTTGTCTTGTTATCACAAGCTATTAGATAGTTATTTTGAGCGTAAAAATTGGTCAAAAAATAAAAAAATACATTAGTTATGAAAAAAGAATATTTTAACGAGCGCGAAAAAAAACTTTCACAGTCATTTTCTGAAAATAACGATTTTTTTAGCAATAATTATTTTGGGGAAACAAAGCCAATTTTAGATAAATTAATAGATAAAGCTGAGAAAAGAATAGTCGACTCTCTTAAAGTCTCTTTATTAAAAGCCGATAATGAAAAAGATCGACAAGATATTAAAGAATGTATTGAATTGTTTACAAAACCTAAGATTTTGCGTGCTGAGGATGAAATAGTTAGTGATAAAATTATAAATAACATTTTACCAAAAGTTGAAAAAGCTAAAAAAGAAGAAAAACCTAAAGATATTGTTTTTGGTCCGCCTCAAAGAAAATCTATTAATCATTCCAAATATGTTTATTGGTGCAATCCTCATACTTCAATAAATATAGGAAAACTTGGAAGTGCGCAGGCTTGGAGAATAGAAAAACCTCCAAAATCTTACTATTAATCCATCTGCACATTGTATTTGATGATGTTAGGTTCTGTTAAAGTTTTGCCAATGATCTTAACATCATCATCAATGTGAGCATAAATCCAAAAGAAAGTCTGATTGTCAGATTTGTCATGAATCTTTTCAACTCTGATTTCGATTTTACTAAATTTGTGCTTCATATAAATCATTAATAGGATTACAATTTAATTTAGTAAACATTATAAAAATAGTTGTTGACATATTAATTTGACTATGAAATAATAGGCATTACCGAACTTAAAAAGTTCTACTTGTTTAGAAAAACTAAAGTAGTTTGGCTTAATATCCTTTCTCCAAACCTCCCAAAGTTTTTTCAAATAAATAAGTTGAATTTAGGTATACTTGTTTAGAAAACCGCTGTTAGTTTGGTCTATGTTCTTTCTTTCTGCATCTAGCAGAGGTTTTCTAGCAGTATAAAATCAACGTCAAAATATTTAAGTTTTTTGATTAATTGTTCAGAAAAATGAAAAAAAAAGAGAATAATGTAGTCAATATATCGAAAGTTAAAAATAATCTTCCGATCAAGCAGGAGACAATTAATCCGCTAAATGAAAAATGTAAGGAGATTATAAGAAGTCAAATTATTCCACTTTTTGAAAGCAATGAACTTAATAAATCTAATTACCATATTTTATATACGCTAACTTTTTATTTAAGCCAGGAACTGGCTTATATGCATATGCCAATTGATCAAATTAAAACATCACTTGATAGAGGCAGTAATGAAGCAATTCAGTATTATTTGGATCGCTTTGCTAAAAAACATTCTATAGTTGGGCAAATTGAAGAAGAGGACAAGCCAAGAACAATAAATTAAAATTTAAATAATCTATGAATTATATATTTACTGATACAGAAACTACATCAACCAATCCAAAGTTTGGGCAAATTTTAGAAGTTGCAGCAATACTTTGTAACGATAATTTTCAAATACTTGATGAGCCTTTCGTGGCTAAGTGTTCTTTACGCAGAGGCACTATTCCAGAAGTTGGCGCATTATTAGTTACAAATACTACTCCACAAATATTGAAACAAAGAAATTTGTCCCATTATGAGATGATTAAGCAAATGATGAAAGTTTTTACAAAATGGAGTCCTGCTATTTGGACAGGCTGGAATGTCATAGATTTTGATTTTGAATTCTACAGGTCCACTTTTTATAAAACTTTAAATGAAATTTATTTTCATCAATTTCATGGAAACAAGAGGTCAGATATACTTGTGACAGCAAGAGCTGCTAACTTATTTTATCCAGGCTGCCTTAAGATCCCAATGAATGAACAAGGAAAACAAAATTTTAAATTAGACCAAATTGCTTCATTGAACGGTATTACGCATGATGCGGCACATACTGCTTTGTCAGATACACATGCTGTTTTTGAAATGGCAAAATTAATAAAAGAAAAGGCACCTAATCTTTGGACTGCTTCACAGATGACTTGTAGCAAAGTTGAGATTAATCAGATTGTTGAAAAGGAAAAAATATTTGCAACTGCAGAAACATATTACGGTAAGACTGTTCCTTTTGTTTTAACTTTTTGTTGTTACCACCCTAAGTATTCATATGCGATGTCGATAGATTTAAAACATCACCCTGAGAATTATATAAATTTACCTTATGATCAATTAAAAGCCGAGTTAAAGAAATCTCCAAAAATTTTACGTACCGTTCGTAATAATAAATTTGCTGTTCTTATGAATGGTAATTATGCGAAAAGTCTTGAAGGTTACAAGCAGATTGGAATGGAAAAATTAATTGAAAGAGCAAATATGATAGCTGCCAATAAAGATTTTAAAGAAAGAGTATCACAAATTTTATTAGAAGAGGCTGATGAAAAAGAAATGTTAGATAGCAATATTGGTTTAGAACCTGAGGAACAAATATATTCAGGTGGTTTTAATAAAACTCCAAAAGATGAAAAATTGATTTTAGAATTTCATGAAAAAAATGATTGGAAAGAGAAATTTTTAATCTCAGAAAAATTCGATGATCCAAGGTTTGTTTATTTTGCACAGCGTTTAATTTACGAAGAATCGCCAACCAGTTTACCTGAAACGGTTTTTAAAAGAGTACACCGCAAAATTGCTGAACAAATTAATTCTATTAATAATGAAAAATGGAATACTTTAGCAAAATCAACAAAAGAAATTGACGATCTTCGAGTAAAGCATGAAAATGACGAACAAAAATTAAAATTGCTCGATGATATTGATGAATTTTTAGAGGAGATAAGACAACAATATGAAACTGCTTAGTTGACAATTATAGATTGATTAATATTCTTATTAAATAATTTTTTTGGAGATTCTATGGCAACAATTAAAATTACAGATGAAAATTTTGAAGAGTTAGTTTTAAAAAGTGAAAAGCCTTTTTATTTAAAATTCGGGGCAGAATGGTGTTCCCCTTGTAAATTTATTCAGCAACATTTAGATAGTTTATCGGATGAATTAAAAGATAAAGTTACTTTTGGTACGTTAGATGTTGATAATGACCCGAATACTGGAACCAAGTATGGAATTAGGTCGCTGCCTACTTTGATACTTTTTAAGGATTCTAAAAATGTTGGAGTTAAAGTTGGGGCAACAAGTAAAGAAGATATAAAAAATTGGTTAATGTCAAAAATTTAGTTCAATTTTAAAAATTCTCCAACTCCGTATAAGCTTCCAGAAAAAATTATAATAGCATTTGGATCCTCGTTTGAACACTCTCTAAGAGCTTCTACAATTCCTGTACAAGCAGAAGATTTAATTCCCAATTCATTTCCAATATTTGCAATAACTTTAGCCTCAATTGCATTATCTTGATTTGGAATTGTTATTGTCTTTAATACAGTGATTGTTGAAGTAAAATGTTTTAAAAATTCTTTTGGATCTTTAGAGTTTATCATTCCACAAATCATATAAATTTTTTTATTTTTAAATGTTTGTAGGTATTGATTAGTTACCTCACCTCCTTGCGAATTATGTGATCCATCACAGATTAGAATATTTTGGTCCGTAATATAATCTTTTAATTTTCCTATAGTGATAATTTCTAATCGTCCTCTATGTTTTATATTAGCAATTCCTTGATTAACTTTCTTGGTATCTAAATTTCCAAGTAGTAATTTTGCAGTTCTTATTGCAACTGATGCATTAATAATTTGGTGTGATCCTAGAAGATTTGGAAGATTTAAATCGAGCAAACTTTCCTCATCTTGATAAATAAATTTATTATTTTGTTCAATATTTCCTTGAAAATCTTCACCGTAAAAAAGTTTCTTGGATTTAATATTTTTTGTTTCTTGATCAAACACTTCAAGAACTTCAGGTAATTGTTTAGAAATGATTATCGGTGCATCATATTTTACAGCTCCAATTTTCTGTTTTGCTATTACTTTAATATCACTAGATAAAAATTCTTTATGATCGTAAGACACGGGGCATTGAATATAAGCTTTTGGATTAGCAGCTAAAGAAACTGGGTCAAATAAAGCACCCATCCCAATTTCCAGGAGAGTATATTCAGTTTTTTTTCTTGAAAAAGCTAAGAATGCTGCGCAGGTAAAAATCTCAAAATATGTAATAATATCGCCATTATTAACTCTTTCAGTTTCAAGCAGAATTTCTGTTAAAAAATCATCATCAATTTCATTTTCTCCGATAATAATTCTTTCATTAATTTTAACTAAGTGAGGTGAAATATAACTAGAGACCGTTTTTTCATGAGCCTCTAAAATAGATTTTAAGGTAGTAGTTGTGCTACCTTTTCCATTTGTACCTGCAATGACAACTGGATTGTTTATTTTCTGCTCAGGACTTCCTAATTTTTTAAGTAGTTTTCTTGATCGATCTAAAGATAAATCAATTTTTTTAGGATGTAGCTTTTGAAGTCGGATCAATACTTGTGAAAGTTCCGAGTGGACTTTGTTGTTGTTCATTAATTATTTGGCTATCACTTAGGAAAGTTTTATTTTTATTTGTTAGTTGCGATATTAAAGTACTTATAACTTTTGGTAAATCCTTTCTTTCCACTACCAAATCAATCATTCCTTTTTCGCGCAAAAATTCTGCTCTTTGAAAGTCAGGCGGCAATTCTTCTCGAACGGTCTCCTTGATAACCCGCTGCCCGGCAAATGCTATTAAACTTAGAGGTTCTGCAATATTAACATCACCTAGAAGAGCAATCGATGCTGTAGTTCCACCTGTTGTTGGATCAAGACAAACTGAAATGAACGGAAGCTTTTCTTGTTTTAATGAATTGATGGCCGCAATCATTCTTGGCATTTGCATTAATGAAAAATTAGATTCCTGCATTCGCATGCCGCCTGATGTTGAAAAAAATACGTATGCGAGCTTGTTTGAATAGGCAAATTCTGCACCTGCAACAAATGCCTCGCCTGCAGCTCGTCCTACAGATCCAGCCATAAAATTAAAGTTCATTGCTCCTGCTACAAGATAAACATTATTTACTTTTCCAGTTGCCAGCATCACGCAGTCATGTTGACCTGTTTGTTCTCGCGCTTCCTTTAATCTTTTATCATAAGACTTAGAGTCGGTGAAATGAAGAGGATTATCGATTGCTGGTAGCATAGGTGATATTTCTTGATACTGTCCTTCATCAAATAAAATTTGAAAACGTTCTTTAGGATCGATGCGGTGATGTTTGTTACATTTATTACAAACATATAAATTTTCTTTTAAATCTTGTTTGTAAAGTACGGCACCACAAGAACAGTTCTCCCACAATTTTCCTTCAGGACCAATTTTTACGCGGAATAAATTTTTGATCTTGGGTTTAATTCTTTTGAATTTATCGGTAATCCAGTTCATTGTATTTTAGATCTTAGTGATTTTACTATTTTGTTAAGTGTTTTTACAGGGCTCTTCTTAGCCTTTAATGAGTCAGTAATTCCTTTGCATAATTGACTACCTACCACCAAACCATCAGCGCTTCTTAAAGATTTGATATTTTTTTCTGTGATTCCAAATCCAATGACTACGTTTTTATTTTTGTTAATTTTTTTTATTTTAAAATAATTATTTAATATTTTCTTGGGTGTTACTTTTAATTTTCCGCCTGTTGTTGACAGCATCGAGATATAATAAAGCATGTCGTGTGAGTTTTTTACGATCCGCTTCATTCGATCATTTGAGGTTGTTGGCGCTAAAAGTTGTACGAAATTGATGTGATGTTTTTTGCATTTATCTGCAAATTCTTTATTTTCTGGGAAAGGTAAATCCACTACAATTAGTCCATCTACACCTATGTTTTTACACTTATTTAGGAATTTATTTTCACCATATTGGATGATCTGATTGTAGTAACCCATCAAGATGGTTGGCTTAGCATAGATAGATTCTTTAAATTTTTTAACAATCTCAAATACATCATTTAATTTAATTCCATTCTTTAAAGCACGATATGAACTGTTTTGAATTTGTTTACCATCTGCAACGGACGTGTTGTGCGGCATTCCGATTTCACAAAT
>Ga0208787_1000605_pt1 | contig 16938 bp, 17 predicted proteins | sample Wag4_2014_7_11_FD_187362 | JGI IMG/M metagenome (GOLD analysis project Ga0208787, IMG submission 187362) | Fresh water microbial communities from Ohio, USA - Utica-2 Time Series HT 2014_7_11 (SPAdes) (version 2) | ecosystem: Environmental > Aquatic > Freshwater > Water tank | place: USA: Ohio... | reverse complement strand
GCATCGCGTTAAATACTCGAGCCTGAATATAGCGAGGTAGTAATGCATTAAGCACCTCACCAGCATTAGGTTCGAATTCATACATCGGCAAGATAACTGCCGGACCTGTTGACTCCACAACCTCAAGCGGCAACATTCGCTTGGCATCTGGAGTTTGCGTAATCATTGATTTAAATTGAGTATAAATAATATGAAGTTCATCAACACCATTTAGATCTACCTGGGCATCAGCAATAAATGCTGCAATTAATGCATCTGAAACCTCGCGAGCGTGGGCGTAGGTTGGATTATCTGAAAAACCACTCCAAGAGGCTGTGATCTTTCGATTTCTAAACTTATAGAAATTAATTCCCTTTCGTCCTACTAAATAGGTATTTACCTCAAGCCCTCTAGATTTCAACAGCGCTACTAATTGATCACCCTCTTTAATCGCTGCATTTGAGTACGCACCTGCCATACCTCGGTCTGCAGTAATAATTAATACCGCAGCTCGTTTTGGATTAGCCGAGGCGGTGGTAAGTGGATGATTGGTAGTAGATAAAGAGGCAACAGCTGAGACTGCCCGGGTTAACTCGTTGGCATAAGGAGATGAGGCAGCAACTTTTTGTTGCGCCTTAACAATCCGAGAGGCTGAAATTAGCTCCATCGCTTTGGTTATCTTCTTAGTCGCCTTTACCGACCGCATACGGCGGCGGTAAATACGAAGTTGGGCACCCATTTTTTCTTAGCTCTCTTTTCTTATCGCTTTATCGCTGGAACTTGACGAGTAATTTGCTCATTATCCACACCATCTAATGCATCAGCTTTCTTTTCATTTACCTCTGCTGCCACCGATGATTTGAATTGGGTTTTGAAGGTAGTAATCGCCTCTTCCAAAGATTTAACAGTTTCATCTGTTAACTCTTTAGTTTGAGCAATCACATCAAAGATTTGTTTGCGCTCTCTGGCAATGAAATCTAAGAACTCAGTTTCAAATCGGCGGATATCTACCACTGGAATTGAATCCATCTTGCCGGTAGTTCCTGCCCAAATTGAAGCTACTTGGCGCTCAACTGAGAATGGTGAGTATTGACCCTGCTTTAGTAACTCAACCATGCGAGCACCACGCTCTAACTGTGCCTTTGATGCCGCATCAAGATCTGAACCAAAAGCTGCGAAAGCTTCTAATTCACGATACTGAGCAAGATCTAGACGAAGACGACCGGCAATCTTTTTAATCGCCTTAGTTTGCGCAGATCCACCAACACGAGATACGGAAATACCAACGTTAATCGCCGGACGAACACCTGCGTTAAACAAATCAGTCTCTAAGAAGCACTGACCATCGGTAATAGAGATAACGTTGGTAGGAATGAATGCCGAAACATCATTTCCCTTAGTTTCGATGATTGGCAAGCCGGTCATTGAACCGCCACCTAATTCATCAGATAACTTGGCACAACGCTCTAATAAACGAGAGTGTAAATAGAAAACATCTCCAGGATATGCCTCGCGACCCGGTGGGCGCCTTAGCAATAGCGAGACTGAACGATAAGCCTCTGCTTGTTTGGAGAGATCATCAAAAATGATCAATACATGTTGTCCCTTATACATCCAGTGCTGACCAATTGATGAGCCGGTGTATGGGGCTAGATATTTAAATCCTGCTGGATCAGATGCTGGAGCTGCCACAATTGTTGTGTACTCCATTGCTCCTGCTGCCTCTAGTGATCCCTTAACCGATGCAATTGTTGAACCTTTTTGTCCAATTGCAACATAAATACATTTAACCTGCTTCTTTGGATCCCCACTCTTCCAGTTCTCCAATTGGTTAATAATTGTGTCAACTGCAATTGCAGTTTTACCAGTCTGGCGATCACCAATAATCAACTGACGTTGACCGCGGCCGATTGCAGTCATTGAGTCAATTGCTTTAATTCCAGTTTGCATTGGTTCTTTAACTGGTTGGCGTTGCACAACAGATGGTGCTTGAATTTCCAAGGCGCGATTAGCTTCAGCTTTGATCTCACCCTTGCCATCAATTGGTCGACCTAATGCGTCGACAACTCTTCCTAGGAAGCCATCACCAACTGGAACAGAGAGAATTTCTCCAGTCCGGCGAACAGTTGTTCCTTCTTCAATTCCGGTGAACTCACCCAAAATAACAACACCGATTTCGCGAACATCTAAGTTCAGCGCTAGACCTAGTGTGCCGTTTTCAAACTTTAACAACTCATTGGTCATAGTTGATGGCAGACCTTCAACTCGAGCAATGCCATCTCCTGCTTCGGTGACGCTACCGATTTCATCCTTTACGGCAGCTCCTGGTTTATATGCAGCGACATGTTTTGCCAGTGCATCCCGAATATCTTCGGGGCGGATACTTACTTCGGCCATCTTTTTCTCTCTTCTCTATTTAAATAACAGATGCTGTTGGCACCTGTTAAAACTAACTTACGAGCGCTCTGCCCGCTTGGGTTAACCGATTACTGATGGTGCCATCAATTACATCATCGGCATATCGCACTGATATGCCACCTAAAACCCTTGGATCAATCTCAACATTTATATGAACATCTCTGCCCATTTGCTTAGAAAGGGCTGCAACTAACTTGGTTAGCTGGGCATCGCTTAACTCAACTGCACTTTTAACATGAGCAACTAATCGATCTTTTCGTGCAGAAACATAATGTGAGTAGGCAGCTAATGTGGAGTCAATACTTCTACCTCTGCGGAGTGAAACAACTCTGCGTAGTAGGTTAAGTGTCGAGTTTGCATACTTACCCTTTACCACCGAATCAAGCAAGGAAATCTTTCCTTGATCAGTATCAGCTGAGGTATTTAATGCTTGGCGAAGCTCTGGATTTGCTCTTAGTACTCTAGCAAAATCAAACAATTGATTTTCAAGTCTTTCTAACTCGCCATTTTTATCGGCGGCAGCAGCTTCGGCTTCGACCGCTAAATTTTCAATAGCATCTGCAATCTCACCTGGGCTAGACCATCTCAGTGAGGCAGCTAAGGCAAGTAATGATTGAGCTGGAGAACTGATATTTTTCCCAAATAAATTTGAGATTAACTCCGCTTTTGCTGATGCATCACGGGAATTATCTGTCAGAGCACGTCTGACACCAATTGATGTGCTTAATACTGAAAGAATTGTAAATAAGTTTGTGGCAAAAACGGCTGCATCAGTGGCAGATTGTTTTTCAACAACCTCTGCCAATGATTTACGCAGAGTTAAAACTGATGCTCTGCTGGATCCGCCCAATACCTTCATGGTTATTTACTCTTCTCCAGATCTGCAATAAAACGATCAACTATCCGAGACTGACGAACCTGGTCATCTAATGCTTCTCCGACAATCTTTCCGGCTAGCTCAGTTGCAAGTGCACCAACCTCATTACGAAGTGAGGTGATTGCCTGTTGACGTTCAGCTTCAATCGCTGCAGTTGCTGCAGCAGAGATTCGGGTTGCTTCCTCAGTTGCTTTAGTGCGCAGATCTTCAATAATCGCAGCACCTTGCACCCGCGCATCTTCACGTATTTTCTGTGCTTCGCCCTGCGCATCTTTCAGCTGTGAAGTATATTTTTGAAGGGCAACTTCTGCCTCTCGTTGTGCTTTTTCAGCACGCTCTATGCCACCAGCAATAGCATCGGTTCGCTCCGCAAATGCTTTTTCAAATAACGGAACTACCTTTGCGCGTAGGACTAAGAAGAGCAATGAGAAGGCAACAAAGCCAACAATTAATTCAGCAGTATGCGGAATTAACGGGTTAGCAGCTTCACCTGCCGCCCAGTTGCTATATCTAGGTTGAAACATCTTCTACCAATCCTCGCGCTTATTAAAGTACGAAAGCTAGAACTAGACCGAATAGCGCAAGCGCTTCGGCTAATGCGAAACCTAGGAATGCGATCGGTTGCAGTACTGAGCGTGCCTCAGGTTGGCGTGCTACACCGCTTATGTAAGCGGCGAAGATCATGCCCGTTGCGATTGCAGGTCCGATTGCAGATAGGCCATAACCGACCAGGTTGAGTGTGCCTTCCATATTCTTTTCCTTCTTTCTTAGTTAGGTGTTGCTTTGGTTTTTTCTAGTGTTCATCCGCCAACGCACCCGCAATATAGAGGGCAGTTAACAGAGTAAAGATATAGGCCTGTAGGCATTGAACCATAAATTCAAAAAAGGTAAGTCCAATACCAAAGGCAAATGCGAAAGGTGAAACCAGTTTCAGGCCAATAACCCCTTGTAAAAGATGTTCACCGCCGAGGATAAAAACCAGCAAAAGTAAGTGACCGGCGAACATATTGGCAAATAGACGAAGAGATAAAGTGAGAGGGCGAACAATAAAATAAGTAGCAACTTCAATCGGAGTTAGCAAGATGTACACCGGCTTTGGTACTCCGGGCATAAACATAATTTCTTTCAAATAAGGCATAAGACCTTTATGTTTAATCGCAACATAATGAAAAATTACAAAAGTAAAGATGGCCAGTACGTACGGAAAACTCACCCTAGACATCGTCGGGAACTGCAAAAATGGAATGATGCCAAACAAATTATTAGTTAAGATAAATGTAAACAGTGTAAATAAATATGGAACAAAGCGCATAAACTCATGACCAATAACATCTCTTGCCAAATCATTTCTAACAAATCCATAAATTGATTCGCCGGCAAATTGAAGCTTCGATGGCACAATCAAGGCTTTTCTTGCTGAAACAATGAAAAAGGTTGAAATTAAAATTACTGAGAAAAATACTAAAAAGACTGGTTTTGTTGTAAATGGGTTGTCGCCGAATACTGGAGGTAAATTAAAGTCAGCGGTACTAGGTGGCTTAAAGCCTTCCTCCGCTGCTAATTGCACGCCCACTTAAATCTCCAAAAGTTAGTCGCAGTTCGGTTTAAACTTTTTTAAAATTGCCTTAGTTTCATAGCCACTGGGAAGGAACGACTACGGGGGAAACCTTATTCGATGAGGCAGATTACTGGGAAATGAGCACAGGTAAAAATCGCTGTTTGTATAGAAATGTGACCCTAATCGCGCCCAAACCTCAGCCATACTAAGTAAATTGATGCGCCAGCACCGAGAAGCATCCCAGCCAATACTAAGTATGTGGTGCCCAACCAGCGATCTAGGCCCCATCCAATTCCGCCCCAAATAATAAGTCCAGATAGTAGATACCCCACAATTGACCAAAGGGCATTCTCTTCATTTTGAGAGTTACTAATATTTTCATTATCTGAATTTTTTCGGCTCACTGTAGATCCCCCTCTTTCTTAGGTAATGGCATCTGAAATCGTAGCTTGAGAAAGCTACGAATTTCACCAAACAACCATGCCATCGTAATCAAAATTGCACAGATAGCAAAACTACCTCGATCAATGGTACTTCTGTCGCTATATCTCGTAACTAACAATAAAAAGGCACCCATGAATATTACTTTTGCAAAATATGAGAACATCGCAAGTGCCATGGTTGCCATTGGATCCAAATCTCTCGAAACTCTTGCCACCAGCAGATGAACACTAAAAAAAATGATTACAGTCACCGAAGCGAGTAATCCACCAAATAGACCCGGTTGACCATTTACAAACACCATAACTGTTGAGCTTAAGCCGGCAACTATCGAAGCAGGTAATACCGCTCCGCGCCAGAGTTGAGTATCACTCATTTCGTACCAGACCTATCGTTGCACTCCGAATAATTTTTAGAGATAGCAAAAATATTGATACTCCTGCAATTATTGCAATCCAGAATGGAACAAATGCGGCAATTACTGTTGGGAATGCAAACATGGCAGTCCATAGGTAGAGCACAACCGTGGTGCGCTGCTGCGTTAATCCGTGTCGCATTATTCGATGGTGTAGGTGTTCACGATCAGCTGTAAATGGGGAACGACCAGCCTTCACACGCCTTAATATCGCCATTGCAAAATCAAGTAATGGAATTGCAAGAATCGTAAATGGTAAGAGAAGCGGCAGTAGTGCTGAGCCACCATTTTCCTCTGTAATAACTGAGGCATCAACCTGGCCAGTTAAGGTTATGGCCGATGCGCTAATCATCAATCCCAGGAACATCGCACCTGAATCACCCATAAAAATTTGTGCTGGATGAAAATTATGGGGCAAAAAGCCTAGGCATAATCCAATAACTACTGCGGTAATCAAAGATGGTGCACCTGCTCGATTTAATCCATTAATAACTGCTAATAGGTAGGAGAAGGCAAAAAATGATGCTGCGCAAATCATCACAATTCCAGTTGCTAAACCATCTAAGCCATCGACAAAATTGATTGCATTGATTACCACCATTACAAACAAGATTGTCAGCAACTGACCAATATTTGTTGGCAGTGTGGTGATGCCATTGATTGGCAGCCAGAGAATTTGAACACCATAGATAAGTAATATCCCAGCAGCTAAAGCTTGCCCTGCAAACTTAGTAATTGGGTCTAAATCAAAACGATCATCTAGCATGCCTAGGAAAAGAATAAAGGTGCCACTTAAGAAAATACCCGTAGCCTCAGTACCAAATGATTTATGAACTAATGGCAGGTAATTAACAATTACTAGTGTTAGCGCCATTGCTAACCACATAGCTAATCCACCCCAACGTGGTGTGGGTTGCAAATGAACATCTCTTGTTCTGATTGCTGTGACTGCGCCAGCTTTTACTGCTAAATCTTTAACTAGTGGTGTGATCAAATATGTAATTACTGCCGCAAGTAATACTGTTACTAAATACTCACGCATCTGAGATTAAATTTAATTCTTTGGCTCTGGATAAACTGGAAACTTAGCGGTTAATTGATGCACTTCAGATCTAATTGATTTTGCTTTGTTCTCATCATCACCCTCTTTAATTGCTCTAGCAATAAAGGATGCAATCTGGCCCATCTCACTCTTTCCCATACCTTGGGTTGTTATCGCGGCTGTACCAACTCGAATACCACTGGTTACTGCTGGTGTCTCAGGATCAAATGGAATCGCATTTTTGTTTAGTGAAAGACCTGATCTGCCACATCTTTCATCAGCTACTTTTCCATTTACTTTTGTCGATCTGATATCGATCAAAGCTAGGTGGGTTTGCGTTCCACCAGAGACCGCACGCATGCCAGCTGCTTCAAGGCCTCTTGCTAACTCCTGGCAATTTTCAATTACCTGTTTTGCATAATTCTGATACTCAACAGTTGCACACTCTTTAAGCGCAACAGCTTTTCCAGCCACCGCACTCATAATTGGGCCACCTTGCATGCCTGGAAATATTGCCTTGTCGATAGCAGTTGCATGTTTTTCTTTACTCAAAATCATGCCGCCTCGTGGTCCTCGCAATACCTTATGAGTTGTAAAGGAAACGACATCGGCGTAAGGAACTGGTGATGGAATCGCTTTGCCGGCTACTAAGCCAATGAAGTGAGCAGCATCTACCCACATAATTGCCCCTACCTCATCACATATCTGGCGAACTTTTTCAAAATCAATCAAGCTTGGATATGCGGTAGCACCAGAGCAAATCATCTTTGGTTTGTGCTCAATGGCTAAATCTCGTAATTGATCGTAATCAATTAACTCATTATCTTGCCGCACACCATATGAAACAACATTGAACCATTTACCAGAAAAGTTAACCTTTGAGCCATGGGTTAGATGACCACCATGTGGCAATGACATCGCCAATACTGTGTCACCTGGCTTTGTAAATGCCTGATACACCGCAACATTTGCACTAGCACCTGAGTGTGGTTGCAAATTTGCATGTTCGGCGCCAAATAACTTCTTTGCTCGCTCAATGCCAATTACTTCAACTTTATCAACCTCTTCGCAGCCGCCGTAATATCGCTTGCCTGGATAACCCTCTGCATATTTATTTGAAAGCGTGGAGCCCATAGTTGAAAGCACAGCAGCTGAGGTGAAATTTTCACTTGCAATAAGTTGTAGATCTTGACGCTGGCGAACTAATTCTGAAATCACAACCGCAGCGATCTCTGGGTCTTGTTTTTCTAGAGCATTAAAATCAGGCCCGTAGTACTTCTCAGATCTAGACATGTGGCAAGCCTAAAGGGTTGGAGCAGAAATAGTAGGAACGCTGGCTCTTAATTGTTCTACTGTGATTGCACCAACTCGCTGGAGTGTGATCTCATTCTCAGAGAACTCAACCCAGGTTGAGAGCGGACCGGCTGGTAATAGACCCTCATCAAAAATTGCTCCAATATCACTTTCATAAATTGCAAGTGTGGCTAAATCTAAAACTGTTGGTTTGCCAACCAATGCTGCCGAAGATGTTGCAAGTGGACCTGATTGCTCCAATATGGCCGAAATGAATTTACTATTTGGTGAACGCAGATTTACTTTACCTAATCTACGATCATCACCTAAATTCCAAGTTAATCCGGGTTGAGATTTTAGCGTTACTGAAAGTAAGCCTGGCCAGAATTTATCTAGTAATCCTTCTTGTTGGAGTGTGAGTCCGGTTGCAACTCCCCGGGCCATGTTTTTGTCTTTAACAAATACTTGCAGTGTAATTCCAGCTGAGTTTCCGCGCAGTATATGAATTGCATTAACGGCATCCTTATCAAAAGCATTTGCTAGATAAACATAACCATGCTCACCAGCCGCAATAATCACCTCACCAGCTCTTAAGTATCTAAGTGCGCTCTCAACAGATTCATTAAATAAATCTCCGATGGATTGAGTTAAATTGATTCGCTCAGCCACATTAATTCCTTATCGTTTAACTGCGCTAGTAAATCTATCTCTGCCAGTTAAATCAGCATGAGTTTGTGCGGGTAGAAAATCTTTAGTTAGCAAATTTCTAATCAACTCCGCTTGCTTTTCATGGTGTTCGGTTATGAAATAACCACCTGATTTTAACAATCTAGTGGCTGCCTCAATAAATTGCTTTGGAACAAGCATTCCATCTACTGGGCCGCCTCGCAATGCAATCTCTGGTTCAAAGTTGGCTACTTCAATTGGTAACTTCTCATCATTTGGTATGTATGGTGGATTTGCAACTACTACATCAGCTTTGACCTCTGGCAGCGCGCTCTGAGCATCTTCAACTACTACTCTGATCGGCAGATCATATTTAGCAATATTTTTATTTAGCCACTGAGCAGCATCTGGTGATTTTTCAACCGCCACCATGCTCACCTTTAATCCTTTGATACTTGCCTCAGATGCAATTGCAATACTTATAGCGCCAGAACCTGCACCTAAATCAATAATGCTTTTGGCTTGATCTTTATCAAATTGTGAGTTTAGGTAACCAATCACTCGATCAACAATTAGTTCAGTTTCAGGTCGGGGAATTAAGACACCCTCGCCCACCTCAAGTTCTAAGTATCTAAATGCTGCATTGCCAGTTATGTATTGAACTGGTCTGCCCATAAGTCGCTGCTTGATTAATTCATTAAATTCAGTTGCTATTTTTTCTTGTTCAATCTCATTAAGTTCGATTGCCTGGCTATGAATTTGCTTTCTAGAAACTCCAAGCAGGTGAGCAAGCAACAACTCAGCATCTACTATCGGTATTTTGTTTTTTTCAAATTGTGAGAACGCTGCTCTTAGCAGCTCTTTCATGAGTTACCTGCTGATAGCTTTGCAGTGCGATCTGCATCAATTAAAGCTTGTATTACTGCTTCTAAATCTCCGTTCATTACTGAATCTAAGTTATTTGCTTTGTAATTAACTCGGTGATCACTTAATCGATTCTCTGGAAAGTTATAAGTTCTAATGCGCTCACTTCGATCAACAGTTCTTACTTGATTCTTCCGCTCTGCCGATGCAATCCGCTCTGCCTCTTCCTGAGCTGCTGCCAACATGCGGGCACGTAAAATACGAAGGGCAGACTCTTTATTTTGTAGCTGGCTCTTTTCATTCTGACACGAGACCACAATTCCAGTTGGAATATGTGTAATGCGAACAGCTGAGTCGGTGGTGTTTACGCTTTGCCCGCCAGGACCAGATGAGCGATAAACATCAATTCGCAGATCATTTGCATTAATCTCGACATCAATTTCCTCCGCTTCAGGCAAAATCAAAACTCCAGCAGCTGAGGTGTGGATTCGACCTTGTGATTCAGTCTCTGGCACTCGTTGCACACGATGGACGCCACCTTCAAATTTTAGTTTTGCATAAGGAGTTTGCCCTGGCTTTGCTACCCCTTTGGACTTAATTGCAACTGACATATCTTTATAACCACCCATATCACTTGGCGTGGTATCAATTACCTCAATCTTCCAACCTTGTTTTTCGGCAAATCTTGAATACATTCGAAATAGATCACCAGCAAATATTGCTGATTCATCTCCGCCAGCTCCTGCTTTAATCTCCATAATTACATCTCGATCATCATTAGGATCTCGGGGTAGTAATAACTCCTCTAAAACTGCTGCTGCTTCATCTTTAGTTTTCTCTAATGCGGTAATTTCAGATGCAAAACTTGGATCAGCCTCGGCTAACTCTTTGCCAGCATTTAAATCCTCTTCAGATAATTTGTATGCCCGATAGCCAGCAATGACTGGACCAAGTTGGGCATATCTTTTACCCAGCGCTCGTGCCTTATTTTGATCAGCATGAATAGAGGGATCGGCCATCTGTGCTTCAAGTGATTCATACTCAGCTAATAACTCATTAACTTTGGCAAACCGTTCCATCTAATCCCCCTTTCAAAAATAATAAGTTAGAAATTAAAAAGAGAGCGCACCACATCTTTCGATGTTTAGGTGCGCTCTCTTAACTAAAACTACTTAGTGCCGCTCTTGTCAGCCTTTCCGAAACGCTCTTGGAATTTAGCTACGCGACCGCCGGTATCAAGAATTCTCTGCTTGCCGGTGTAAAACGGATGGCACACGGAACAAACTTCAACATAAATTGAGCCGTTCTCTTTGGTGCTGCGGGTAGTGAAAACTTCACCGCAACCACAAGTTACCTTGGTCTCGACATACTGTGGGTGAATCTCGTTCTTCATGTTTCTCCTTGATTATTACTGGATCAAATATTCTTTTTTAAGAACATCTGTGAACCAGTAGGACTAGTGAAGTACTAGAGGGGTAAATAATAACTGCTGGGCCAAGGCAATCAAAATTTACGCATTAATTAGGCTTGGTCGCTCTCCTGTTTGCTAGATCCACTACCGTTTGGCATATCGCCACCAGTTGTGGTCTTTTGAATTTGCAGAAGGAACTCAACATTTGATTTAGTTCCCTTCATCTTCTCCAGAAGTAACTCAAGTGCTTGTTGTGGCTCAAGAGCATGTAGCACTCGACGTAAACGCCAAACAATGCTTAACTCTTCAGTTCCCATCAGAATTTCTTCCTTACGAGTTCCAGATGCAACCACATCAACCGCTGGGAAAATTCGCTTATCGGCAAATTTACGGTTAAGGATGAGCTCCATATTTCCAGTCCCCTTAAACTCTTCGAAAATAACTTCATCCATCTTTGATCCGGTATCAACCAAAGCGGTTGCCAAAATAGTTAGTGAGCCACCGTTTTCAATATTACGAGCAGCACCAAAAAACTTCTTTGGTGGATAAAGCGCAGCAGAATCAACACCACCGGAAAGAATTCGTCCAGAGGCTGGAGCTGCGATGTTATACGCACGACCTAGTCGAGTAATTGAATCTAGTAAGACAACTACATCATGACCTAACTCCACTAATCTTTTAGCACGCTCAATAGCAAGCTCAGCAACTGTGGTGTGATCATCGGCTGGACGATCAAATGTTGAGGCAATTACCTCACCCTTTACAGAGCGCTGCATATCAGTAACCTCTTCAGGGCGCTCATCAACTAAGACAACCATTAAGTGACACTCTGGATTGTTTGTTGTGATGGCGTTTGCAATTGCTTGAAGAACCATAGTTTTACCAGCCTTAGGTGGTGAAACAATTAATCCACGTTGGCCTTTACCAATTGGTGAGATCAAATCGATAATTCTGGTGGTTAAAACATTTGGCTCAGTCTCTAAGCGCAATCTCTCTTGCGGATAAAGTGGTACTAACTTTGAAAACTCAACTCGCTCTTTAGCATTTTCTGGCTCAACACTGTTTACAGTTTCTACTCTGACTAGAGCGTTGAATTTCTCTCGGCGCTCACCCTCTTTAGGCTCACGAACAGATCCAGTAATTACATCACCTTTACGCAGGCCATACTTTCTTACCTGTTGTAGTGAGACATAAACATCATTAGGTGATGGTAAATATCCACCAGTTCTAATAAATGCGAAGCTATCTAAAATATCTAGCAAGCCACCAACTGGCAGCAACACATCATCTGGTCCAACAACGATTTCACGCTCTTCGCGCTGTCCTCGGTCACGGTTGCGATCTCGATTACGGTCACGTCCACGATCTCGCCGGTTGTTATCTCGGTTACCAAATCTACGATTGTTATCTCCTCGGTCAGAATCGCCGTAGCCACCTGAAGAGTTGTTATTTGAATTGTTAGGTGAGCTGTCTTGGCTAGATTCGTTATCTTCTGCCTCAGCATTATTGTTTCTACTGTTTCGATTGTTCTGTCGTTCCATACGACGAGCCTCTCGTTCATTTTTAGCGGCTTCGCGATTCGCGGCCTGCAGATCGCCAATAGATTGGACTAGCTCTGCTTTTTTAAGTGTGGCGGCATTTTCAATTCCTAGTTGACCAGCAACCTTTTTAAGATCGCTAAGCGCCATATCCACTAACTCAACCGCATCTGCGCGATTGGTTGATTTTTTCTCTGCCATTTATATATTGCCATTCTTTCTTTTTATTATTTTTGCTACCCGTATGAGGGTAATCCCGCGAAAAAAAGTTTTTTATTTTGGGATTTTTATATCTTATGAATCTGTCGCACTTTCCGACAGGAGTAAATCTACCACACCCTAGATATATAGGGAAAACCCGCTACTGAACCCCTGTTTTTGCAATAGCTAACTTCATTGCGGTAAACCCTGGGGCAACTGATTGAAGTTGATCAATCTCATCCTCAGCACCTGAGTAAAGCACCATTACTGATGGACCTGCTCCTGATACCACCGCAGCTAAACCAGCACCTCTTAACTTCTCCATCAAGGCAATCGTCTTTGGCATAGCTTGCTCCCGATACCTTTGATGCAATGCATCTTCTGTAGCAGTAAATAATAGATCTGGTCGCTCAGCAAGTGCGTGGACTAGTAATGCTGATCTAGATGAGTTTAAAACCGCATCTTGATGCGGGATAGTTTCCGGTAATAATTTACGGGCCTTGGCAGTTGACAATTGACTTTCTGGAACAAGTAGTAAAGCTTTAATTCGATCATCAACTTTAAGACTTACCGCACGGCCAGTACTAGTCCTTGCTCCATCCTTGCCAACTTTTGATTCAAGCCAAGCAATAGTTGCTCCGCCATAAAATGCCGCAGCCACATTATCTGGGTGACCTTCAAGTTCAGTTGCCAAGGTAATTAACTCTTCATCACTCATATATTGCTCACCTGTTAAAACCAGGGATCTTGCAAGTGCTAAGCCACCAACAATTGCACTAGCTGATGAGCCAAGTCCTCTGCCATGTGGGATCACATTTAATGCTCTAAGGGCAATTCCTCTTGGCTTCGCGCCCATATGCTCAAAGCCACGCATCATTGATTTTATGACAAGATTTTTTGAATCCTTCTTTACCTGGTCAGCTCCCTCACCAGTTACATCAACATCAAAGGTTTCATCATCTAAAACTTGGGCGGCATATCTATCACGAATCTCTAAAGCCAAGCCAAAGAAGTCAAAGCCAGGTCCAATATTTGCACTACTTGCTGGCACGCTAACTTGGGCCATTGTGGCTTTGAAAGTTATGCCGCTTGAATTACGTTTAGCTGCCATTACTTAAGTCCAATTGCTTTTGCTGCTCGCTTAACATCAACTGGGATAACAATTGGTTTTCTTGATGAATTTAACACCCACTGCACATCCTTTAATCCGTTTCCAGTTACCGTCACAACAATTGTTTTACCCTTTGGTAATTTTTTCTGAGCCTTAAGTTTAATCAGACCAGCAATACCGGCAGCACTTGATGGCTCAACAAATACGCCCTCTTTTGCTGCTACCAATCGATAAGCACTTAAAATTTCCTTATCGGTAACAGAATCAATTAATCCTTTTGAGCCAACCTGCGCCGCCACAGCCTGATCCCAGGATGCTGGGTTTCCAATTCTGATGGCAGTTGCAATTGTTTCTGGCTTCTTAATAATTTTATTCTCCACGATCGGGGCAGCTCCTGCTGCTTGGAATCCCCACATCATTGGCAGCGATCCAGAGTTTCCTGCCTTTTTATACTCCTGATAACCCTTCCAATAAGCGGTGATGTTTCCAGCATTACCAACTGGCATGGCATGGATGTCTGGTGCAAAGCCCAACATATCTACTACTTCAAAGGCTGCAGTTTTCTGCCCTTCAATTCGGTATGGATTAACTGAGTTAACAAGTGAGACTGGATAATTTTCTGATAATTGACGAGCAAGTTTTAGGCAATCATCAAAATTTCCTTTGACCTGCAAAAGTATCGCACCATGTGCAATTGCTTGAGCTAATTTACCCATTGCAATTTTGCCTTGTGGAACTAACACAACTGGTTTCATTTCAGCTTTGCTTGCATAAGCTGCAGCACTTGCACTTGTGTTTCCAGTGGAGGCACAAATTACAGCTTTAGCGCCCTCTTCTGCTGCCTTTGAAATAGCCATGGTCATACCACGATCTTTAAAAGATCCAGTGGGATTATTTCCTTCAACCTTAAGCCAAACTTCATTTCCTAACATTTCAGAAAGCACACATGCATAAACAAGTGGTGTGCCACCTTCACGCAAGGAAATAATCGGAGTCGCATCTGTTACTGGTAACCAGCGACGATACTCTTCAATTACTCCACGCCACTGATGGGCTTTTTTCTTGCCAAACAAAGCCATTAGATAGCACCCTCAACTCGAAGCACGCTGGCAACATCTGTTACAGCGGGTAATTTACCCAACTCTTTTACAGTGGCAGAAAGTGCTGATTCAGTTGAGGTGTGAGTCATTATTATTAACTCTGCCTTATCGCCAGCACCTGTTTGTCTAACAGTTTGAATTGAAACACTCTGGGAGGCAAATACATGGGCAACTGATTCAAGAACTCCTGGCTTATCTGCAACATTTAATCTAATCAAGTAGCGAGTCTTTGTTTCACCCATTGGCGCAATTTTTAGCGAGGCGTAATCACTCTCCTTCGGACCAATTCCACCTAAAACTTTATGCCGAGCAATTGCTACAAGGTCACCTAGAACCGCACTTGCTGTTGGTTCACCGCCTGCACCTTTGCCATAAAACATCATTTGACCAGCAGATAGTGCCTCCACGAAAACTGCATTAAATGACTCTCTAACTGAAGCAAGTGGATGGGTACGTGAAATTAATGCTGGATGAACGCGCACTGATATCTCACCTGAAGCGGTTAGCTCAGTAATTGCTAATAACTTAATAACCATATCCATTGCCTTAGCAACTTTTACATCGGTGGCAGTTATCTTTGTAATTCCTTCTCGGTAAACATCTTTATCAGTAACTCGAGAGTGAAATGCCAAACCTGCCAAAATGGCTGCTTTATCTGAGGCATCAATTCCTTCGACATCTGCTGTTGGATCAGCTTCGGCAAAGCCAAGCTCTTGAGCTTGCTTTAGTGCATCGGCAAATGCAGTTCCACTTTCATCCATTTTGGTAAGAATGTAATTAGTAGTTCCATTAACAATTCCCATAATTCTTGTTACATGATCTCCGACTAATGATTCACGCAGTGGTCTTAAAATTGGAATAGCACCAGCAACTGCTGCTTCATAATACAAATCAACATTTGCCTCACCTGCTGCCTGATACAAAGCCGCGCCTTCTTTTGCTAACAATGCTTTGTTTGCTGTTACAACTGATTTACCATTTTTAAATGCTGCCAAAATTAATTCTTTAGCTGGTGAAATCCCACCAATTACTTCAATGATTAAATCTATCTCTGGATCATTTACTACTGAATAAGGATCATCGGTTAGTAATGATGTTGCGATGCCGTCACGTTTTGCTTTGATGTCTTTTACCGCAACCTTTACTAACTCAAGTTGGGCGCCAGAGCGGGAGGCTAAATCTGCTTTATTAGCCACCAATAGCCGGGCGATTTGAGAGCCAACATTTCCGCAGCCCAGCATTCCAACTTTAAGAGTTTTCATTGGAGAAGTATCTCAAACTTATGAGAGCTGCCGTGGCGCTTGAATTACATCCAGATTTAGTAGATCTGCCTCATTTTCTCTGCGTAATATCTCTCTACCCTGGCCATCTTTAACAGCGATCACCGAAGGCCGCGGCATATGGTTGTAATTGCTGGCCATACTTCGGCCGTAAGCACCGGTGGCTGGAATTGCCAATAAATCACCAGCATTTATATCTGCTGGCAATTCAATCTCTGGAATCAAAATATCACCACTCTCACAGTGCTTACCAACAATACGTGAGCTAATACTTTTCTCACTAGAGCTTCGGTTGGCTAAAAATGCTGAGTAGGTTGCACCATATAGTGCTGGCCTGATGTTATCGCTCATACCACCATCAACTGATATGTATTTACGAGTTGAGCCATCTTCCAACTTAACTAATTTAGTAGTTCCAACTAAGTAAATAGTTGTCGTAGTAGGTCCAACAATTGCTCGACCCGGTTCGATGGAAATCTTAGGAATTGAAAGTTTTGCTTTATCGCACTCATCTTTAATTTCCTGAGCTATTGCCGGTATTACATGGAAAGGTGAGATGGCAGTTTCATTGTTTGTATAGGCAATTCCATAACCGCCACCAATATTTAATTCAGGCAACTCTTTTGAGTACTTATCTCTAAAGGCTGCTAAAACAGCGATTAATCTTTTGGCCGCTAACTTAAAACTATCTACCTCAAAAATTTGAGAGCCGATATGACAGTGAATGCCAGCCAAGTTTAAGGA
>Ga0208787_1000603_pt1 | contig 16968 bp, 13 predicted proteins | sample Wag4_2014_7_11_FD_187362 | JGI IMG/M metagenome (GOLD analysis project Ga0208787, IMG submission 187362) | Fresh water microbial communities from Ohio, USA - Utica-2 Time Series HT 2014_7_11 (SPAdes) (version 2) | ecosystem: Environmental > Aquatic > Freshwater > Water tank | place: USA: Ohio... | reverse complement strand
GGCGGAAATGATATCTTCCCGTTTACAGCCAATCAGGTCTATGATTTGGTCTTGGACCTCCTCAACCATGGCACTTTCCATGTCGACCTTATTTACGATAGGGATAATTTCTAGGTCATGATCAACAGCTAGGTATAAGTTACTGATTGTTTGGGCTTGTATACCTTGGGTGGCATCTACCAGAAGTAGAGCGCCTTCACATGCTGCGATGGAACGGCTTACTTCGTAGGAGAAGTCGACGTGTCCGGGAGTATCGATCAAGTTGAAGATGTACTCTTGACCATTAGCTGGGTGGATGTAGCGCATTTGGATTGCGTGGCTCTTGATGGTAATCCCCCGTTCCCGCTCTAAGTCCATATTATCTAAGGCTTGGTCTTGCATTTCGCGCTTGCTGATGGTGTTGGTATATTCCAGCAGGCGGTCAGCTAGAGTGCTTTTGCCGTGATCGATGTGTGCAATAATGCAAAAGTTCCGAACGTTTTTCATATATTGTTTCCGGTAAAGGTAAAATTAACCGGTTTTTTATCTGTTTGTTTGATTAAGAGCCGCAAAAGTATGGATTTTTTGCGGTATTAAAGCATGGGCGCTTTACTGAGGATGTTTTTATAGGGCGCACAGGCGCACTGCCGCATCTAGTAGCACCTCTTTGGTTTTGGCGAAACATACCCTAATTACCTTATCATCTTGATTATTAGAGAAAAAGGCGGAAACAGGGATGGTTGCCACCCCGATTTCTTTAGTCATTGCTTTGCAAAACTGGAGATCATTTTCATTGCTTATGGCACTATAGTCAAATAGCTGAAAATAGGTTCCCTCACAGGCTAGGGGGCGTAGTCTAGAGCTTTTTACGGCGTTTAGGAAAAAATCCCTTTTTTCCTGATAAAAGGAGTTCAAGTCAGAGTAAGTGCTGGTATCGGCTAGGTAATCTGCCAGAGCGGCTTGGATAGGGTGGTTGGCAGAGAAGACATTGAATTGATGGACTTTTCGGAACTCAACGGTAATCTCTGGAGGAGCGACGAGGTAGCCAATTTTCCAACCGGTAGTGTGAAATGTTTTTCCGAAAGAATAGATAGCCATTGAGCGTTTCCGGAGCTCGGGATGTGTAAGACTACTTGCATGTTGTTGTCCGTCGAATACTAGGTGTTCGTAGACTTCATCACTTACATGAATAATGGAGGAGTCTCTGAGGAGTTGAGCCAGTTGGTCAAGGTCTTCAGAGCTTAGAATTTTTCCAGTAGGGTTACAGGGAGTATTGGTACAGATCATTTTGGTTTTGGGTGTAATACGCTTTTTTACATCTTCCCAATCAATGGAATAATCTGGAGCAGACAGGCGGTATGGGACGACCACTCCTCCTACAGTTTCGATAGAAGGGCGGTAGGAGTCATAGCACGGCTCAATCAGGATTACTTCATCTCCTGGCCTAATAAAGGCGGCAAATGCGCAAAAAAGTGCCTGTGTTGCGCCAGCTGTGACCGTGATTTCGGTGTCTGGGTTTAGTTGGAGCCCTTGGTATGTGTGCTCAATTTTTTCAGCGATTCTTGCTCTCAATAGGGGAGTTCCTGGCATTGGGGCGTATTGGTTGTCTCCCATTTCCATGTGATCAAATACGAGCCTTCGTAAACGAGCATCAGGATCGAAATTGGGGAAACCTTGGGATAAGTTGACAGCTTTGTGTTCTTGCGCCAATGAGGACATCACCGTGAATATAGTGGTTCCCACATTTGGGAGTTTGGATGACAAGTGCATAACGGAATTCTTTTCGACAAAGGTACAGGTATATAAAGGGGGAAGCGGCTGTATTCTTGAGAAAATAAAGTATTTAGACTCTTGATAGAGCGCATGTTAATCCTAGGCCTCTAGTCACATTCTTTAAAAATTCTGGAGCTACAGGACTCACAGACCTTTGGGTTGAGCTGTTGATATACCCAAGAGATAGCGTCTGTTTTTGAGTTAAAGAAGTGAGATCGGCCTATAGCATCAAGAAACCCCCCTTCAGACATAACATCTTGGGCGATATTTTTTAGGCGGACAATTACCATACCTCCTGCTTTTTTTTCCTTCCAGAATTTTGATTCCTCAGCCAACCACTCTGCTCCATCTAAGTCTACGTGGTTGATGCCATTTGCGAGTAAAATAATCCAGGATTCAGGTCCTTTTCTAAGTTCTCGAATATGTGAAGAGACATGTTGGATGGCACCGAAGAACAAATTTCCATCAATTCGGATAATAATCACCTGTGGGCATGTTTTTAGATGGGTACGTCGATCAATATTCACTATTTCATGCCGTTCTGTTGCTGGGTCGGGAGCCATTAGTGCTATGTTGGGGGCAGCTGTTTTTTTTAGGTAGAAGTAAAGCGATAGAAGCACTCCAAGGTAGATGGCAAATTGTAATTCGGAGAAAAGGGTGGCAAAGAAGACTGCTGCAAGAATAATATTCTCTTCCCTACTTGCACGCTGAACCTCTTCTAAGTGTTTTAGGTCAAGGAGGTTCCATCCTACCAGAATAATTAAGCCCGCCATTGCTGGTTCGGGAAGAAGCCTGGTGTGGGGTGCTACGAAAAGAGTTACTAGAAGCAGGATAATGGTAGAGAAAACGGTGGACATAGGTGTTTTAGCACCTGCGTCTACGTTTAGTGCGGTTCTGGAGAAAGAGCCAGAGCTTGCGTATCCGGAAAAGAAGGGGGCAATCAGATTCGACAAGCCCTGTCCGATAAACTCTTGATTGGCGTCAAGAGGTTGGCCTGTTTTTAAAGCGGCAGTTTTGGCGATGGCAACAGCTTGTACCAGCCCCAGTACTGCCAACGCAAAGGCGCTGGAGAGCAACAGGTGTAGGTTGTCAGGAGTAAGTGAAGGGAATGAAAGAGGGGGCATTCCGCTTGGCATCTCTTCTACGTAAAGAATCCCAGCTTGTGGTCCTCCTAAAAGCAAGGCGATTCCTGTTCCTATGGCTAGGGCAATTACTAGGTGTGGAAGTTTTGGGGCTATTTTTTTAACCAACACTGCGGCTAAGATTGTAGAGAGTGCTACGGTTAAGACGGGTAATTGGGTGTTTGGAAGTTGCCACAACAGGTGCCGCCACGTTTCCAAGAAAGAGGCTTGTTTTTCTATTTGTATTCCCAAGACATTAGACGCTTGGCTGGTTATGATTAATACGGCAGCCCCTGCCGTGAAGCCCATTACTACTGTATTTGAAACAAATCCAATATATCTCCCCATTTTTCCTATCCCCAGCCCTAGCTGGATGGCCCCTACTAGGAAGGTTAGGGTGAGCGTAAGTGTTATGTACTCTTGACTTGCTATTGGCGCCAGTTTGCCTATGGTAGCAATAATTACAATAGAGATAGCAGTGGTCGGACCAGAGACCAGGTGCATAGAAGCTCCAAAGAGGGCGGCTATAGGAGGTGCAATGAGGGCAGCATACAAGCCGTAAACAGGTGGAAGTCCTGCAATGAGGGCAAAAGCGATTGCTTGTGGAAGCACCACGATTGCACCCATTAATCCAGCGAAGAAATCGGCTTTTAGGACGTTGGGTTTATGGAGCTCCTGTTTCCAAGAGAGGAATGGAATAAGTCTAGGAAGAACGTGCTTTTTCCAATTGAAAATTTCACCGTCGGGTAAATTTTCTTTTAGTTGGGAAAAGGCGGCGACCACCATGTTTTTGAATATCCGGGCGCTCATAATGGTTGAAGAGCCGTATTTTTTTCGACTTATTTAAAGTGGGTGATATCTAGCTGTTGGTTGCACAGCTGAAGGTCACCGGGGTCATTGGTCGCTATTACTAGGAGGCGGTTCCCAATCCAGTCGTCTAGTAGTTGGTGGGCCCAGCTAATGGCTTTAACATCCAGATTTGTGGAGGGTTCATCCAAAAGAACAACAGGGGTATTGGATCCGATTGTGAGTGCTAATTTAACGCGTTGTTTCATTCCAGATGAAAAAAAACGCAGTTCTTTTTGTCGGGTTTTGGGGAGCTCCAGCCGCTCAAAGATGATATCTGGAGTGATAGTTGGCAACAGTGGTTTTAATTGTGCGTGAAATGTTATTGCCTCTTCGAGGGTAAGCTCTTCTATTAAATCGATATAGGGAGCTGTGTAAGATATATGTTGGTAGATGTCTTCTTGAGGGATGGCTGATCCGTTGGCGTGAACAAATTGGATAGCACCCTTTGAAAGGGAGAGATGGCCGGCTAAGGTTTTTAGAAGGGTAGATTTGCCGGATCCGTTTGGGCCAATCAAAGCTGTTTTGGTTCCCTGAGAGAGGGAATGATTAAGGTTTCTGAAAATCCAGTCGAAACGGTAACGTTTTCCAGCATTGGTGAGCTTTATTTCCATGCGTGCGTTGCGCGGTGTATTTTTGCGGTGCAAAGTTGGCAATACTTATTTATAAAACGGTTTTTAATGCGCTGTTGTCTTTCAATTATCCTGTTTTTTGCGTTTTCAATTCTTTCTTTTGGAAGAGAGCCTATTTTGGTTGCGGACCATACGTTTAAGGTGGAGGGGGTACATGAATACTTTTATGCTTTTGCAGAAGGCGATCAGCTTGATTTGGAGGTTGGATTAGTTGTAGGAAATAGGTTAAAGAAGGTAGAGTTAATTGCATGGCCAGACCGAGTGGTGTACAGTGGGTACGACGTGGATACAATTATTACTAAGCGATTGGCTCTTCCCCATACAGGTGTGTACTTATGGCGAGTTACGGAGCAAGGAATTGGAAAAAAGGTCTGTAGATTTACTATCTATCGAACCGCAGCTGGACCCGCTACGGTGAAGATGGATACTAGGGTTGGATGGGATATACGGACACGGGGGCAATGGATTGTTGAGCGTCGGCGCGTTGAGACTGGAAAAAAGACGGAGTCGTATTCGGTAAGTGGCCAGGTATCTGTTCCTGGGAGCAAGATTGGATTGGGTGTTAATCGTATGTCGTATCGTTTTGAATTGCCAGCCAATACCATTCAATGGGCCTACCGAATTGGGGTTAGCCAAGTAGCAAGTGAGGCTCGACGAAAAGATGCAGAAATGTTGGCCGAGTTATCTAAAAAGGGTGCAATGAAAATAGCTGCCTTTCAGCCCCAGACGGCTTTAGCTTCTTATGCTATGGGAGTTGCCATGCAGCTGACCACTTCTACCTCTGGGGAGGATATTGAGTATGCATTGGTGGATCTGCCAAACTTACAGCGATTTATGCAGGGTGAGGACCAATATGATGCATTTATTTGGCAGGGGTCAGTTAGTGTGGATGCACAGCGCAGGCAGCAGCCACTTGCGGGCACATATGCTTTTGCCCTAAAAAACAACAACGTCTTAGAAGGCGTGGAGGTGATGGTAGAAATTGAGGCAATTCTTGAGACGCCAATTTTAGAAGATGAACTTTATTTGGTTCCACAATGAGTGATACCTATTTAACATTAGAGGGACCGTCTGTAGCTGAGTTTAAGGACCGGGCTAGTAAATTCCTAGCGTTTGCGTGGCCTGTTCAAACGGAGGAAGAGATTCAGCAGTATTTAGAAGTGTTACGGAAGCAACATTTTAAAGCTAATCACCACTGTTTTGCTTGGAGGTTGGGCTTAGATGGATTATTGTTTCGGGCTAATGACGACGGAGAGCCTTCGGGGACCGCGGGTAGGCCTATCTTAGGCCAGATTGATTCAGCGCGGCTGACAGACGTATTAATTGTGGTAGTTCGGTATTTTGGAGGCACCTTGTTAGGGACGTCGGGCTTAATAAATGCTTATCGGGAGTCTGCCTTAGCAGCAATTCAGTCTGGAGTAATTAAGGAGGTTATATTGTACGATTTTTTTACCATTTTCATTGAATATGGGTTGATGCCCGAGCTAATTCAAGGTATTCATAAAATTAATGCCATGATTCAATCGGAAGAGTACGGGGAGGTTGCCAAGATTATTATTGCCATTCGGAAAAGGGATTCTGTACAAAAACTGTTAGAGTTACGTGCGAGAATGTATAAGGTGAGTACGGAGGAGGCCGAGACATTGGAGTGGCCCGCTGGGATGGTAATATCAACTTAGAGGTTGGGCTTGGGTTAGTACTTATATTATTGAATAAACTTAATTATTTTTTGATTATGGCAATTACGTGGTTTGAGTCTGAAGTTGAGCGGATAGAAAATTTGACAGCGCATGTTAGACAGTTTACCTTACGATCTCACGGGGTAGAATTTAAGGCGGGGCAGTTTATTACATTGGACTTGCCGATTGGAGAAAAGCGAATACAGCGTTGGCGCAGTTATTCTATTGCAAGCGCACCTTCGGATGGTGATGCGTTGGAGTTGTGTATTGTTCGGAGCGCATCGGGTGAGGGTACTCGCTATTTATTTGAAGAAGTACGGGAGGGGAGTATATTAAGGTGGAAAGGTCCAGAGGGGGCATTTGTATTGTCAGAAGAAGGTGGGAAGGAGTTGGTAATGGTCTGTACGGGTACTGGTATTGCCCCATTTCGGAGCATGCTGAGAGAGATCCGGGTAAAAGGGCTTTCTTATAAGTCTGTTCATTTAATTTTTGGTGCGAGGGGAGAAGAGGATATATTATATCGGGAGGAGATGGAGGATTTAGCAAGATCGTGGCCGTTCTTTAGGTATGACATTGTATTATCTCGATCGCCGGATTGGGAAGGGTACAGCGGCCACGTGCACCAAGTATACCAAGAGTGCTATTCAGATGTCCGTTCTGAGGTGCTTTTTTTATTGTGTGGTTGGACGGGTATGGTAGATCAAGCTGTTGAGAACATAGTATGCATGGGTTATGATCGCTCACAGGTTCGGCTGGAGCTATATGGTTAACTAATTGACGCTGAATTCGACTCCAAGTTTTTCTAGTTCTAGGAGAAACGCGTTATCCACATTCACTTTTTTGGTATAGGAGGTGAATGGGATTTTATCTCTGTGTTGGAAATCGATTAGTTCTACACGGAGTTCATGCTTCCCTTTATGGGTTTTACAGAGCAACTCGACCTTTTCAATTAGAGGCAAGTCAATTTTGTCGACGGGGATTTTGAGGGTGATTGATTTTGTTTTTTCCTCTCCGATTGCTTCTAGTAATCGTACATCATTTACTTTAAACTCCAGTTCATCGCTATTGAAGCGCTGTTTATACTCTCCTTCAACATATAGGCTACTTCCCTCTTCAAAAAAGGCCCGGTATTTTTGGTAGCTTTCAGAGAAGAGAGTTATCTCAAGGGATCCTGTATAGTCTTGAATGGTAAATCTACCCCATCCAGTTCCTTTTTGACTGACTCTATGCTCGGTTTTACTTACGAACCCGGCTATATTCACCTTTCTTCCTTTGAACTGATCAATTTTGTCGAGTGGAGAAGCGAAGTTTTCCCATTCGTATTTGTAAGTATCGAGGGGGTGTCCACTTAGGTAAAAGCCGATGACATCTTTTTCTTTTTGAAGGCGAAGTAGCAGATTCCAGGGGTCTACTTTGGGAATACTGGGCAGAGCGATGCTTACGGTTGAAGACATGTCACCGAATAACGAATTAGCGGACATGATTTTATCTTCTTGATAAGCGGCTGCATATTTGAGGAGGTGTTCGATAAAGGAGTCGTATTTATCAGAGGGTTGAAAAAAAACAGCGCGGTTGGGGATATATTCATCGAAGGCTCCGGCCATGGCCATACTTTCCATGACTCGTTTGTTGATATTGCGGAGATTAATTCTCCGGAGGAAGTCAAAGAGGTCTGTGAACGCTCCTTTTTTAGATCGTTCTTCGATAAGTGCCTCAACAGCTGCTTCGCCGACCCCTTTAATTGCGCCGAGTCCGTATCGAATTTCTCCTTTTTTATTGACGGAGAAGTGGATACCGGATTCATTGATATCGGGACCTTTAACGGTAAGTCCCATCCGTTTGCACTCTTCTAGGAAGAAGGTGATTTTTTCAATATTATTTTGAGAGTGCGTGAGCACTGCTGCCATGTATTCGGAGGGATAGTGTGCTTTGAGCCACGCTGTTTGGTAGGCTACAAACGCGTAGCAGGTGGAGTGTGATTTATTGAAGGCGTAGGAAGCAAATGCCTCCCAATCGGTCCAAATTTTTTCCAGCTTATCTTCGGGATGTCCTTTTGCTGTTGCTCCTGCGATAAATTGTCCTTTCATTTTATCGAGGACTGCTTTTTGTTTTTTACCCATTGCCTTTCTCAGGACATCTGCATCGCCTTTTGAGAATCCGGCCAGTTTTTGGGAAAGGAGCATGATTTGTTCTTGGAAAACGGAGATACCAAATGTTTCTTTTAGGTATTCTTCCATATCTGGGAGATCGTACTCTACTACTTGTCGGCCATGTTTTCGGGCAATATAGTCTAGGATATATTCGAGGGGGCCAGGTCGGTAGAGTGCGTTCATGGCGATTAGGTCATCGAATTTATCTGGTTTCAGATCGCGGAGGTATTTTTGCATGCCGGCACTTTCGAATTGGAAGGTGCCATTGGTTTCACCTCTTTGGTAGAGCTCATAGGTTTTTCGGTCGTCTAGGGGGATTTTATCGATGTCAATATCAATGCCATGGTTTTGCTGTATCATTCGCAGGGCATCTCGGATAATGGTAAGGGTTTTTAATCCCAGGAAGTCCATTTTAATGACACCGGCGTCCTCGATGACAGATCCTTCGAATTGGGTAAGGAGTAGGTTAGAATCTTTTACGGTTGCGACAGGGATAATTTCAGTTAGGTCTGTGGGGGCAATAATGATTCCGGCGGCATGGACACCGGTTCCGCGGACAGACCCTTCTAGGATGAGTGCTTCTTTAAGGACGGTGCTTTCAGGGGTTCCATCAGCATCCATGAACTCCCTTAGTTTTTTACATCCATCTATATCATCGGCACCTAATCCTTCTTTTTCAGAGAGGGATCCTTCCCCTGAAATGGGGGCGGTAAGTACCCTTTTCAGGGATATCCCTGGTTTTTCTGGAACAAGTTTAGCTAAGGCATTTGACTGTTCAAGTGGTAGATCCAAGACACGGGCAACGTCTTTTATTGACATTTTTGCTGCCATGGTTCCATACGTTACTATTGCGGCAACCTGCTGTTTTCCATATTTTTCTACTACATAATCAATGACTTTTTGTCTTCCTTCATCATCAAAGTCTGTATCGATATCAGGCATTGATTTTCTGTCAGGATTCAGAAAGCGTTCGAAAAGTAGTTGGTATTTGATGGGGTCAATGTTTGTAATTCCGATACAGTAGGCCACTGCGCTTCCAGCGGCGGAACCCCTTCCGGGCCCTACGAACACCCCGAGATCTCGACCGGCCTTGATAAAGTCTGCTACGATGAGGAAGTAGCCTGCGAACCCCATTGTTTTGATGGTATGTAGTTCGAAGTTGAGGCGTTCTTCAATTTCTGCGGTAATAGTTTGATATCGTTCTTTTGCACCGGAGTAGGTTAGGTGTCGGAGGTAATCATCTTGAGAATTAAATTCATTTGGTACGATGAAGTTGGGTAGCAGGATATCTTTTTTGAGCTGCAGGGTCTCTACTTTATCAACGATTTCGAGGGTGTTTTCGAGTGCTTGAGGGAGGTCATGGAATAGCTTGCCCATTTCCTCCTGTGTTTTAAAGTAGAATTGATCATTCCAGAAAGCGAACCGTCCGTTTTTCATTACTGTACCTTCCTCAACGAATTCACGGATTGCGGGTGTGGCTTGTTTTTCCCCGGTATTGATGCAGAGTAGAATGTCGTGTGCGTTTGCATCCTTTTGATCTACGTAATGAGAGTCATTGGAGCAAATTGTTTTCACATTATAATCAGTGGCGAAACGCAGCAGCACTTGATTTACTTGGTCTTGCTCTGCCATGCTATGGCGTTGGAGTTCGATGTAGTAGTCTTCGCCGAAGAGGTCGAGCCACCACTTAAACTCTTTTCTTGCGGCCTCTTCACCATGTCTGAGTATTGTTTGAGGGACCATTGCCCCTATACAGCAGGTGGTTGCGATTAGGCCTTCATGGTATTGAAGGATAAGTTCTTTATCTATTCTTGGATATTTTCCATAGAGGCCTTCAATATAGCCCAATGAGCATAGTTTGACCAGATTTTTGTATCCTTCTGCATTTTTTGCTATTAGTAGTTGGTGGAAGCGCTTGTCTTTATCCTCCTTAGTAAATGTTTTTCGGTGACGGTTTTCAACGACGTAGAATTCACAACCGACAATTGGTTTAACGCCCTTGTGTTTGGCCGCTTCTGCCACAAACTGGAATGCCCCAAACATGTTTCCATGATCGGTGATGGCGATTCCCTTCATTCCGTCTGCTGCAGCTTTTTTAAAGAGGTTGGGTATGCTTGCTGCTCCATCGAGGAGTGAAAACTGAGTATGGCAGTGGAGGTGGGCAAATTCGGGCATTTTGGTAATAATTTATTTGATGTAAGCGATTAGTAAGCAAAGATAAAACAAATTGGTTGTGGTTTAGGTCCTTGATTTCATTTGTTGATAGATTCTGAGTAATTTATTTGAATTACTAAAACTGGTAGAAATAGGATACACACCTTTGGTCATTATCCTTTTTGTAATTCAGTTGGGCGTAGAAAATAGCTTCCATGATTTCTAAAATACAGATTAATTGCCTCAGCTAGTGGCTGCGCCCAAAAAAGATCTTGACGTTTAATTGGATATCCGAGCTATAAGTTTGATACGAGGGACAGTGCTTCTAAATCTTTAAAGGGAGCTGTATGGCGTGCGTGATATCTCGAAGGTTGTATTCAGAGATGGCCCATAAGGTTGTTAGGTGTAGGACGGAACGTATTTAGGAAAAAAGGGAGTATTGTGAGGGCGAATTAGAATGAGATCGTTCATTTAGCAGCAGCCACTTTTTTCTCCAAAGGCCTCCTGCGTATCCAATTAATTGGCCATTGGAGCCGATTACTCGGTGGCAGGGGATGATGATACTAATTGGGTTTTTGCCGTTTGCAGCGGCGGCGGCGCGGATACATTTTTTGTCGCCCAACGCGATTGCCATTTCTAAGTAAGATCGGGTATCGCCATATTTAATTTTGAGCAGTTCATTCCAAACTGAATTTTGGAATGAACTGCCCCTGGGGGCTATTGGAATATCAAACACGTTGAGTTTTCCACTTAGATACGCAAGTAGCTGCGCTTCAGCCTCCTCAAGAAGTAAATTAGGATTGTTTGTTTGGTCGGGATAGTGTTCGACAAAGGTGGCACTTGTTAGTGCTTGATCATCGGCACACAGTTGGATGAAGCCGATGGGCGTTTGAATGGTAGCCTTGTACACAGGAGTTTAGTTGAGCATCTCATAAATTCCTGCAATACCTTGTCCACCGCCTACACAGGCAGTTACCATACCATATTTTTGATTTCGGCGGTTAAGTTCATTAAAAAGCTGGACGGACAATTTGGCCCCTGTGCATCCAAGTGGATGTCCAAGTGCTACTGCACCACCGTTGACATTTACAATTTCAGGATTTAAACCTGCTTCTTTTATTACTGCAAGAGCTTGTGCTGCGAAGGCTTCGTTTAGCTCAACCAATTGCACATCGTTTAATGTGAGTCCAGCCTGTTTAAGTGCTTTTGGGATGGCGGCACAGGGGCCAATACCCATGTGAATTGGTTCAACACCAGCAACGGAGCACGCAGCAAGTCTAGCGATGGGTGTAAGATTAAACTGTTTAACCATTTCTTCTGAAACGACGAGTACGAAAGCTGCGCCATCTGAAGTTTGAGAGGAGTTGCCAGCGGTTACTACTCCCCCTTGTGCAAAAGCAGGTTTTAGTTTTGCGAGGGCATCTAGGGAGGTGTCGGCTCTAACCCCCTCATCGGTGTCTACAAGGAAGGTCTTTTCTTGCCGTTGGTCATTTTCAACCCAAATTTCTGGGACAGTTACTGGGACAATTTCGGATTTGAATTTACCATTTTGGATAGCGTTAGCTGCCTTTGTATGTGACTCTAAGGAGAACACATCTGCTTGTTCCCGAGATATGTCCCATTTTTTTGCGACAGCTTCGGCTGTTAGGCCCATTCCAACTACATAATCTGGTGTATTGTTGGCGATATTATAGTTGGGAGCAAGCTTATAGCCCGTCATTGGAATCAAGCTCATACTTTCGGCGCCTCCGGCGATATAAATATGGCCCATTCCTGCCCTAATTTTTGCAACGGCGATGGAGATCGTTTCAAGACCGGACGCGCAATAGCGATTGATGGTCATGCCGGGTACCTCTTTCCCAAGTGCGCGAACGGATATTAGACGACCAATTTGAAGGCCTTGTTCACCTTCAGGGTTAGCGCATCCTACGAGTACGTCATCTACTATTTTTTTATCTATTTGTGGCACGCTAGCCATTAGGTGTTGGATAACATCGATGGCTAGGTCATCGGGTCGATAACTTTTAAACCCACCTTTTCCTGCCTTGGCTACAGCGGATCGAAAACCAGCAACTATATAAGCTTCCATAATTAAGAGAATGAATCGATTGAGAGTAAGCTACTATTTACGAGGGCCGAGGCCTACTTTGGTGTTTTTTGTCAGGCCAATAAACCCAACTTTACGAACGAGCTATTCGTTGAAAAAAGAATAAATAATAGAGGGACAAATGTAACGGAATTCAGCGATTATTCGCTAGTTCGATTGTTTTGTATGGGATAAACCGAGCGAATAATTCTTCTTTGTACCAATTTTGAGTTCTAGTTTCTTTAATTATTCCTTTATGAGGATTAGCTGAATATGCATAAGCCATCATTTGTTTTCCGGACTCCCAGATACTGAAAGTAGCTTGGTGGATAAGGGGTGCTTCACCAATGCCAATTGCGAATTGAAGACCCGGAGTCTTTTCGACGGCAACGCTTGCGGAAGGGACTTGGCTCCAAAATGCCCATAGTCGCCTTTTTCGAATGGTTGCTCTAGTGAGTACAGCAACGGGTGCATTAGGGTCGAAGGGTTGAACGGCTGTAAATGGGTTTTTGCTATTCCATTGTCCGTGACTCATTGTATTATGCAAAAAGTGGGTTTTTGCTCGATCAGAGTGGTTTTGGTAATCAATAAATAAGGGGTGGGTAGAAAAAAACTGCTGGGCGAAGGTTTCCTTTTCCCAGACAGCAAGAATTGCATAGGTTGAAAAGTCTGGAAGTATACTAAAGCCATTGATAGCGCCGGAGCCTAGTAGTTTAATGAATTGCATTCCAGCCACTTTTTTTAAACGAAATGGGCCAATTCCCATTTGAGAAAAGGCCCAATATTTGTTTTTCCACCCTGAAAAGTGAAATATGCTTACTGTGGTCACTTGCATATACGAGTGTACAAAGTTGTTTAGTGAGAATTAAACGCAGCAAAGGTCAGATCGTTCAATTCTCAAACTTTGAGCCTGTGGGTTGACGGTATTTCATGAATGGAATTTTTAGCAGACTCGGTAAATGATTGTGTTCTTGCTCGTCCATGTGAGTATCTATTCCAAATTTAATTTTGTTATATGGAAGCCACATAAAGGTTCCAAAGAGGCGATCCCAGATGGCGAAGATATTGCCATAGTTAGCATCTGTATACGGAAGCATGTAATGATGGTGGACGCGGTGCATTCCTGGCGTTACAATAATCCAAGCCAAGCCTTTATCTAACCACTCTGGTAGTTTTATGTTGGCGTGATTAAGTTGGGATAAGATAACAGATAGGCTTTGGTACATCATTATTATCCACCAATCAGCACCAGCTAAGAGGGCGCCTACAGCGGTAAATACGAATCGAAAAACACTTTCACCTGGGTGGTGTCTATTGGCTGAGGTTGTATCTACACGTTGGTCGGTATGGTGTATGAGGTGAAAACGCCACATCCACTTTACTTTATGTTCTGCCCAGTGTACAAAGTAGGCACCGATTAAATCAAGCAGTAGGAGGCCTGTGATCAGGTACAGCCATGTTGGCATGGCTGGCAGCCATTGGAGAATACCAAATTGATTGGCAACTGCCCAGGCACTGCCCTCAAGCAGTAGAAATGCAAGGATAAAGTTAACAAGGATGGTGGTCAGTGTAAAGAAAATATTTATTCCGGCATGTTTCCAGCGGTTATAATTTAGTGAATACCGGGGCATTCCAGTTTCTAACAAAGAGAAAACTGTTAATCCACCAACTAATATTGCGCTTCTATGGCTGGAGGGTATTTGATTGAAGTACTCAATGAGGTGTTCCATAGATAAAACATTTTGCGTTAAAGTATATGTTAAGTGTTAAGAGGAGGACTATTCAAAATATTTTAGGTTAGGGTTGGTTGGTGATCTAGGATAAGATCTTTTTTATTCTGTGCGAAAGTAGTGCACTTGAAATGAGTCTGGTAGGGGCGGGAGAAAAAATTATTTAGCTAGAATTATTAACAACTGATAATAGCCTAACTTTGGGGTATTATGTTTGATATTGATATTTCAAATCCTGCGCTTTCGGAGGCGGAACTATTAGGTGTTTTGACTGCTAGAGTGGAGGAGATGTTGACGCATGAGCCAGACTTGCTGATGAGCTTGCTGTACCGGAATGATATTGATGAAAAGTTAATTTTGATGGCTTTACAGCCAAGTCTACATGAGTCGGTTTCCACGGCACTTGCCCGGCTTGTTTTGGAGCGATACAAGCAGCGTTCAGCCTCAAAGAAAACAGTGGTGGTAGAGCCCAAGGACATTCCTGAGGGCTGGGAGTGGTAAAATTATTTACGGAGGTTTTATCTTTGCATTGCCGCCCGCATTACAAACAGGACTGGCACAACTATTATGGGAAAACACCTCCACAATCGCGTCAATCGGCGCCTGCTAAAGGAGTTAATGCTCCTGAGCAATGAACCTCGCGTTACGCTTTCATTTTACAAGTATGTTCAATTAGAAAACCCACAGCAGTTTAGGGATGATTTGTACAAGGCCCTAGATGCTGTTGGAACGTTAGGAAGGATTTATGTTGCTTCCGAGGGCGTAAATGCGCAGCTTTCGGTGCCAGAACACCAATTTGAAGCAATTAAGGAAGCACTTAATCAATGGGAATTTTTTAGGGGAATGCGCCTTAACATTGCTGTTGAGGCAGATGGTAAATCCTTTTTTGCTTTAATTATCAAGGTTCGTCGAAAAATTGTTGCAGACGGTATTGATGATCCAAGTTTTAATCCATCGGATACTGGTAAGCATTTAAGTGCTGCAGAGTTTAATGCATTGACTGACGACCCCAACACCCTAATTGTGGATATGCGCAATCATTATGAGAGCGAGGTTGGTCATTTTGAGGGCTCTATTTTACCTGATGTTGCTACCTTTCGTGAAGAGTTACCAATGGTAGCCGAGCTGTTATCGGAGCACAAGGATAAGAATATTGTAATGTATTGTACTGGGGGTATTCGTTGTGAGAAGGCGAGTGCTTATATGAAGTACCGGGGCTTTCCCAATGTTTTTCAATTGGAGGGTGGTATAATTGAGTATGCCCGTCAGATAAAGAGTCAAAATTTACGGAATAAGTTTCGCGGCAAAAACTTCGTGTTTGATGAGCGTTTGGGAGAGCGTATTAGCGAGGAGGTCATTGCTCATTGCCATCAATGTGGCGCACCTTGTGATGATCATATTAATTGTGCGAATGATCAGTGTCACATCCTATTCATTCAGTGTCCTGATTGTCGGGCAACATATCAAGCCTGTTGCTCTGAGGAGTGTAGGGATTTTATTCAGCTATCAGTAGAGGAACGTGTGCGCTTAGCTCCCACCAAAACGTTTAATGGTTCAACTTTTGGGAAAGGGGTATACAAGGCTTGGAGAAATGCATCTAAGCGTCTTGCTGAAGTAGAGTAAGGCGTATATTCAGGGCTTTCTACTTGTTGAATTGCTTGTTTAGGAGATAAAAAAAAGAGGAGTTGCAACGTTTGAAATATAAACGTTGCAACTCCTCTCTAATAAAATATCTAACAGTAAGAAACTATCTGAAAAATGTATCTAAGGGGAGGCCTAGTGTTAACTGTTGGTAGCGGACACTCTTGTTTCCATCATCTGCCCAATTTGCAGATAGTCCAATTTCATATCGAAGCGTGATCGTATTTCCGTATCGAACGCCTGCTTCCATTCTGCTAGAGCGGTACCGATATTTCAATGGATCACCCGCACGATCAACTACATCACCATAAGAAGTAGTTCCAAGTGCATAGATTACGGTTTGTCCAACGGTAGTAGAGAGACCACCACCAATCACTGGACCCCAGCCAGTAGTGTACCCCTTGTTGTTCATAGAGGTTGGATAAGCAGGGTTGCGATGCGCTGGCACGTACGAGGCCGCTTCAACACCAAGCAATGTAATTAGTCGAACAGGAGTGTTTACCCCGCGAATTGTGATGGACGGGTTAAACATTACATCAAAATTGGCATTAAACATCAGAGGGTTAATACCTTCATTTTGTTGTGCAGGGATTTCCGGATTGATATTGTTAGTATTGTTTTTAAACCAACTGCCCTGAGCTCGCCACCGGGGCTCCCAGAGTCTGTCAAATTGTTCAACGGAGCGTACACCGATTACAGGCGCTTGCGTTTGCTGGAAAGTGTAATAATAATTTACCTTAGCAGTTTGATTCCCTGCAGTAAGTTCAAATTTGGTGAATAAGCTTGGGCTGAACAGTTCATCCAAAAGTGCAGCAAAATTACCTGGGCCCGCAGCTGGAATGGTTGCGAAAGCACTGTTTTGGTTATTAGAGAGACTGTCATAGGAACTATACCAAGTGGTGCCTACCCCATTCATATTAGTGGGAAGGGCGTTTACGGGGCCCAACTGGCCTTGATTTTGGTTATAAGCAGTATTAATATCCCCTGAATTGGTATTCCAAATGCTGTAAGTGGTATCTATCTGTGAAATCACTGACAAGCTATCTGCGCCGCCAAATCCCATTCCCGATAAAAAGGAGCTGATGCTATCGATTACGAACTGCTGACCCGGTAAAAGAGTATCTATATTGCCAATGGTATTTGGATTAGGCGTGTTATTGGACAATCCGTTTAGTAC
>Ga0208787_1000602_pt1 | contig 16979 bp, 29 predicted proteins | sample Wag4_2014_7_11_FD_187362 | JGI IMG/M metagenome (GOLD analysis project Ga0208787, IMG submission 187362) | Fresh water microbial communities from Ohio, USA - Utica-2 Time Series HT 2014_7_11 (SPAdes) (version 2) | ecosystem: Environmental > Aquatic > Freshwater > Water tank | place: USA: Ohio... | reverse complement strand
TAACTAGATCGTTCATTTTACTTCCTTTCTGAGATACTGCGGTTATGCCCTAGTGGGCGGTTTGTGACTGCAACATCTGCATGGTAATGGATCTTGCAGCCTCTGTCAAGAGAAACAAAGCATAAAGTGGATCACCCTGTAACTCTTCTGACATTCCGATGTTAAGGTTATCATCTGTGTCTTCCCAGATAAAAATACCTTGTTCAAATACTTCTGGATCAATCTTCATTATACCACCCTTTCAGTGACATTCATACCAATTTAAACCAATCTTTGACTCAGCGTCCATAGGGCAACGCATCTTGAAAACATCTGTAACCCTTCTGGCAGCTTCAACAGCGATCACTGAAAATCTGTTAGCAAACTCCTGTCTAACTTCACACTGCAACTCGTCATGCACCCATGCGACTTGATGATACTCGATGTTCTCCTTCTGACATTGGCGTTTGATTTCAACCATCCATTGCTTGCTAACAATCGCCCCTGCGCTTTGCAATAAGGTGTTGAGGGCTGCGTGAGTGGATCGTACATGAAGGATACGACCATCCAACCCCGGAATTGTCCCTTTCTCTGACAAGCGTTCAACTTTTTCTCGGAGGCTTTTGAGAGCCGGGGTATTTGCCAGAAACCTAGATATAAGTTTTTGTCCTTCTGCCTTATTAACGCCAGCAATAAGGCCGATTTTCTCCGGCCCTGCGCCGTAACATAGCGCAAAGATGAATTGCTTGGCTTGGCTTCGAGTAGCAAGGCCAGCCGCCTGTTGGTTTTTTGTGTGGATGTCGCCACTCAACAACTCCTTAGTGTATTCAGGATCTTTCATGTAATGTGCTAGGCAACGCAATTCCAACTGTGCCAAGTCTGTACCTACTAATCTGTAGCCTTCTGCACACTCCCACAATTCTCTACATTCTTTTCCGTACTGGCTTCCTGTGTTAGGGACTTGGGCAAGATTAGGGGATGAATGGGTTGCTCGTCCTGTGACTGCGCCGTTGGTGATGACCTTACCGTGGACACGCCCATCTTCTCGTACAGCTTCAAGCCATGATTCAACCTGAGCCACCCTTTTCTGAAGCAACAAGTACTCGGCAATAAGTTGAGCCTCAGCAATAGGGACATTAGCGAGGACTGTTTCATCGACTATTGCTTGGCCTTTCTCTGTAAATTTCTCTGGCTTCCAGCCTTTCTCTTGGAGGCGTTTGGAAATTTGCTGCCGACTGCTGGGGTTGAAGACTTCGATTCTGTCTTTGAGGGGCTTTCCTGTTTTTTCGCTGACTCTGGTGTGAACAATAGGGGCGAAGACGGATTGAAGCTGTTGCTCGATTCCGGCAGCTTTGTCCCTGAGTAGTGCCACAAACTCCATAGCCTTAGGCACATTGAGTTTAAAGCCTCTTCGCTCTTGCTTTGCAATGATTGCAGCAACTTCATGCTCCAAGTCCATTGATTGCTTAGAGAATCCAAGAATTCTTTTCTCATTTTCGAGTGCATGGTATACCTCTTCAAGTAAGTTCACATCCTGAATACAATAGTCAATCATCTCCTGCGTTAGACCGCCGTCGAAGTCCTGAAAGTCTATCTTGTGATTCTTCAATCTTAGTCCGAAAGCGGCTAGGCTGTGACCGCCTTCTCGGTTTGGGTTCAGTAGTCTCGACATCACTAGAGTATCTCTGCACTGGCTCAAGCGAATCTTCGTATTCCATAGCCGATTCAAGATCGCTGCATCGAACCCAATGAGATGATGTCCAACGATTGTGTCGCTGTCCTTTAAATACTCGTTCAACTTTCTTGCTTCCGTCCATACCTTTACTTCCCCGTCAGCCTTAGTAACACAACACCATATCCTATCATGTTGGGTATTTGTCTCTATGTCAAGAAACACCAATCTGTTGCCAGCCACTGTCATCCCTTTTCACTTTGATAGAGCCATCAGAGTATAGCACATAAATCTCTTGTACGCCGTTCTTGTTGTAGCAGGCAGAGATACTTACTGGCGATCCTTTAGCGACAGCATTATCATCCTTCTTTGGTCTTGGGTCATCTGCGACCACATCATCAGTTCTCTTTCGGTTCTTTTGCATGCTGAACACCTTCCTTTAGAATAGTCGAATTTACACACTTTACTGCAAGGTGTCAATGGTTGCTCTCGTTGACCTTGTTCAATAGTTGAATCTGTGCGTTCGCTAGTGCTGCTTCCAGCCATGTGTTTTCCTTTTCTAGTCGTTCATTTCTTGCACGAAGCATCTGGTTTTCACGCTCTAATTCAGCGATGACATCATCGTTGCTCATGTGTTCTTCTCCTTTAGTTTCGCCTGTACAGTACAAACAAAGTCTTCTGGGTAGTTGTACCAATCTTCGTCCTCAACAAGACTTGCGATTTCCTCATCCGTCAGCCCAACCCAAGGCTTACTAACTGTGAAGTCTTTGCCTTCTTGCATTAGCGGCAGTGAATTCTCTTCCTTCTCCATAGCTGCATCCCATCCACGCTCGTAGCCACACTGCCATTGATGCTGGCCGTACCAGTCCTGCTCTTTCAGCTTGTCTTCATACGCTCGTAGTCCAGCCCAGAAACCTTCCTCGTATTCTTCTGAGTGACTGCCTCTGAGTTCTACAGTTTCTCGTATGCCCTCCCACGCCACCGGCTCTTGCTTATCGCTTACTGTTGAGATTGAAGGCTTAACATCAATACTTAGCGTCATTCTACATCCTCCTTCATTGCCCTGTAATCGTCAACCTGATTGACACGACAGAAAGTATCCCATAGTTTCCATTGACGAAGTTTACAGACTTGCCACAAACCCATCAGCATGTTGTCAACCTCATCCTGTGTCATCGGTGAGCCGTCACAGTGCATTTCAAATGCAGCCTTCAAGTCAGCGGTCATGTCAGCTTCAAAGATAGCCTGCTCAAGATCGAATCTGTTCATTTCTTCCTCACGGTTCTATGTCTCTTGTTTAGAACAAGTTTAGGACGCTTTGCTAAATGAATGCCGTATACTTTAGCAATGTCTTTTTCAATAGATAGATACTTTTCAATATCTTCCTTGTTCATTTTTAAAAGTATGTCATCTCTTCGTATCATGTTGTTAGAATTGTACTCCGCAGACAACAAAACCTGTGTTCACTTTGTTAGTGCGCCGCTCTTCCAATGTCAGGTGCTTACCTGTGGCTTTGTACTTGGCATTGAAGCTGTCACCAATCTTAACAACATGTCCTGACTTCTGCATCTCTCGCAGATATCGCCATACAGACTGCTGTGGAATGTCCAACTCCACTGCCGCATCTGTTGATGCCTGCTCAGTCTTCATGTACTCCAGCATCTGCTTCTTCCTATCGTAGTGCATCTTCAGCACTGAAGGTCTAATGTACTTGCTCATGTTTAACCTTTCCAAGATAGCCAAGCCAGCCCAATGTTAGAGACGGAGTAACCGAACCAGACAATGAACATAGCCCAGTTACCCCGCATTGCTTCCATCACGCCAACACTGGCGTAAATGACCATGACCACCAGTATCAGCCACCAAGCCATGCTATGCCACCACCAGATTGTAGCGGTCTAAAGCACACTCTAGCGTCTTACACTTAGCCTCAAGGTAAGCAATTTGCATCTTCAGAGTTTCATTTTCTTTCTCAAAAAAGTCAGCATCTTCGTTCGCACCTTTGAGTTCACGCTGTGCCTCGATCAACTGATCTTGAAGTTCGCCGTAGGCATCAATGTGAACATAGTCTTCCTGATTGTAGTAACTCATTTTTATCTCCTGATTAAAAAACCAATGAAGGAAACAGCACCCAATAAGAATGTCATCATAGTGTTTCAATAACCTCAGTCATGCGACCGGTCACTTTGTCATACATCACCGCACCAGCAGGGCCAGTCTCGCCGCTGTAGCGGTTTTTGATAACACGCAAGCGTGTCGTATTGCGTTCAATTGGATCGTCTGACTGTGCATGACGCTCTAATCCTAGCACCATGTCTGCCAACTGTCCAATACTTCCTGAACCCCTCAGTTGAGCCAAGGAAGTAGCCGCACCTTCCTCATGGCTTTTGTTGCCATCTGGCCTGCGGAGATGAGACACCGCAAACAAAGTGATGCCCGTCTCTTGAACCAGCATCCTAAGCTTGGTCATGATCTCGTCAATAGCTTTGCGTTCATCACCATGCGACTGGTCAGAGATAACAATAGAGATATGGTCTAGGAAAACATACTTACAATCCAGTCCCTTTGCCATGTAACGCACCCTTGACACAATGTTGTCAATTGAATTAGACCCAAAGCTGTCATAGAGATAAAGCCTGTCAGAGCCTAGAGTCATGTCATAGGCTTTTTGTTTCTCTGCATCGGTAGCTTCTGTCTCTGCTAGGTGCAATGGCTTGTTGATCGCCAAAGACATGATAGACAAGCCTGTTTTCCTGACTGATTCCTCAAGGAACATTAGGCCAATGTTGTCGATAGTGCTGGTCAGAAGTGTCCAGACGCATTCACGCAGAAACTGTGACTTGCCGAGGCCGCTACCAGCAGTTACCACCACCATCTCCTGTGACCGAATGCCACCGGTCAAGTCATTCAGTGATGCAAACGGATAGAATGCTGATGCTTTCTCTAGCGGAGCCATCACCTGATCATAAAGTGATGATCCTGTAATGATGCCATCGGGAATATACTGCTCTGATGCCCACCATAGCCTGACAAAGTCTGCTGACTTATTAACGCTGGAATAGTCGCATGCGTCTTTGAAGCCTTCAGCATGTTTAAAAATCTTTACTTTAGAACCGAAGATTTCAGCAACTGCATTAGCGGCCTTTTGACCGGGTTCGTCTGCATCGAAACACAGCACAATGCTGTCGAACCTGTCTAACCACTCATACGCCTTTTGGCAGTCCTTTGCCGCACCACTAGCACCATTCTTGACTGAAACGCAAGGATACTTTGAACCTAGCATTTGAAAACCAGCCAATGCGTCTAGTTCACCTTCAAAGACTGTTACAGCCTTACCACCAGCATTGAAGCGATCCATGCCAAACAAAGGCTGTTCTGACTTTGTGCGCCAGTAGAAGTCTTTATCCGCTACTTTTCTAACCTTAATTCCGCTTCCGTAAGGATAGAAATGCTCGTCATCATTTTGAGTCACATTGTAGAATTTGCAGGTTTCTTTGACAATGCCTCGGTCAGGAATGCTCAGCAAGGCCCCTAATGGCGTCACTGTGGCTTTGCTAGGCTGGTCTGTATGGTCAGGTATAGCCGATACAGTATCAGCCTCACCAAGGCCGTTCTGAGCGGTTTTGTCAAACTCATTGCAGACGAAGCAATACCCATGACCGTCATCGTAAACAGCGTATCCGTCAGACGACGGACAATGCGGGCAATTCGTGTGGCTGAGCAATTTACTTTCTGTTTTCAGCATTGAAATACCTTTCTTCAGCGACAGCCGCAGACAGAGACGAAGCCGCTAGTTCTAAATATTTATCGTGATTAGGCATCGCTTTGTGGAGACGATAGACCACATCATAAAAATCAATCTTTCCACTAGCGATTAAATCCTGAAGATCGTGAAGACAAAAGGTCATAGTTCTTTCAATTTGATTCTCTTCCATGTTTTTTTCCTTATCGCTATAAAATTAATATTGTTAAGATATAGAATTATAGATAATAAAGTTTAAATGCTAATAGTGCTATAAATACTATAGTACTATATAGTATTACTACATTAGCAAGAACTGTGCCAACTGTCTCTACTTCGTCAGAGTGTTCGGAATTGATCATCTATCGCTCCATGGGATGTCATCGTCAAGATCATCAAAAGGGTCGTTATAAAATTTAATGTCCAATTGATCAACGATTTGATCGTCATCATCTTCGGTCATCAGTCTAGGATTACCGAAAGCTAACACATCGTCCTTAATGCCTGCAAAACATCGTTGACATAGGGTCAGATACTCCCCAGTCACCAATGACCGCCTAGACGATTCAAAGTCAGTCAATATCTCATCACAACTTTTACATTTCATGGTTTCCAATCCTCTCAAATTGTTCAGCCTTTGCCAGTATAGCATAGGCAAAATTTAGCAGGTCATCATCGCTATGAAACACGATATATCCAAAGTCATCCGTTACTGAATGCTGGTCTAATTCTTCTAAAATATCTTGGTCACTCATAAAACCCCCATAAAGGCCCCTAAAAGGCCGTTAGAAACCGCTAGAATAGTCTAGCCTATACCTACCTATACCAACACTCTACCAACGGCTTAGAAGGCCGTTTAAGCGGTAGCAGTAGCGACACGCATATAATCGCCTTTTCCAATGCCATGACATTACTTGACCACAATCAGCACATGTCGGATTCATCATCGCCTCGCAGTCTATCGTAGATTGAAGAAACCGGCTTTCCCTTGTTTAGGTTATCTGCAAAGGCCTGAGCCACTTTAGGATTGCCAAACAAGCCGATCCCGTCTTGGTCATGTGGCCCTGCTATGACATCCCAATAAACCGAGCTAAAGTAAACCAACTTTCTGATTGTATAGGCCATGTTAGCCTCCTATTACCAAGGCCAATGCAATAGCGGCATAAAACCCTAGGCAGGCCACAATCAAGGCCAGCCAGAACACTATCCCACCCTTGCATAGTTCAGAGTCGAACCAATCGTCAAATGTTTGCTTAGTCTTGTTCATTGTTTGTTTCCTCTTGTTCCAAAATAGCTAATTTTCTATCAATTATAAAGTTGCAATAGTCAGTAACGCCGGTTTCATAGCCTCTTTTGTATGAGTCTCTCATGCAGTCATCATCAAATGGGCATTTTTCCACGCCTTCGGCTCTGCCGTCATAGTAGCCAATAGCATATGCGTAAACATCAACGGAGTTTCTCATTTTCTTTATTCCTTAGAATGTCAAATAAACTAGATTACCTTCTGAAGTCTCGCCAACAAAAACGCCTTGATCTTGCAAATGTTCTTTTACTTTTTCAATCAATTGGGTTTCATTGTCACAATCAGAAACATCGAGGTCATAGTTTCTTGCAATGTCTTTTGCAGATTCTTCTGCATACTCGCAACAGATAGCGATAACATCAAGTTCGATATCTTCTCCAATATCGTCAAAGTAGTCAAATAGCAGGACAAGAGCCTCATAGCTGAATTGATCGCCCCGATTACATCTTTGAAATTCTCGATAAAATTGTGAAGCATTGTCGATTGTCGTGTAAATCATGGTAAAACCTCCTTATTTAGGATACTGCGAAGGGAACTACAGGCTAATGTTAGCCCATCAAAGCCCTGCATGCAAGGCCCTGATGGATAGCACTAGACTTTGACCAAGGTTTTTGTCTCATTGTCGAATTGATAGACTGAGTCTGGAACCTTTAGCGAAGCTGCGCGGATGATGGACTGGTGTCCGCGATAGTGCCAGTCTGATAGCAACTCAGCCGCGAACAATCGCGCCTCTCTGAAGCTGCAAAAAGGCCCTTGCCGGCCTACAATGTAGCCGCTAGCGTTCGCGGTTAGGACGGTGTAACAGTTGGCTTGCATAGTAAAGTCTCCGTTTGAGATACTGCGAAGTGAACTACAGGCTAATGTTAGCCCCATAAGCGCCTGCAGTGCAAGCGCCTATAGGATAGCACTAGTTAAACAGACAGGCGGATATGGAAGACATCACCACCCAAGTGTTGAGGCAGTTCAATGGTAGCGTCTAGTTTGTTGTCGATGTTGATGGCCTGCTCTATGGCATCAAAAACAAAGTCTATGCATTGATCATATTCGGCTACTTTGCCATAGAAGAAGTCAAACAGGCCATAAGCACCATCCCCCATTTTGTACTTACCATCGTAAAACATAGGCACAACATCAATGCAGCTCGGATCCTCGGCTTTAACCTTGGAACTGTTGTAGTCAATGAAAAGATTCATTTCTTTGGTGTTCATGGTGTTCCCCTTAATCTTCGATGACAAACATTTCGTAAATGGCTTGATAGTCTTTCTTGAGGATTTTAGCGGCCTTGCCTAGTGCTTCGTCAAGTGTGTTAGCCTTGCCTCTGTAAGTGCCTTGATCAAAGACAGAGAATACACCATCTTCGTATTTGTAAACTTGCACAAGGCCATCACCATCACAACAATAGATGTTGACGATTGTGCCATGCTTACGGTGCTTTGCATCTGATGCGGAACCATTCAAAACATCCCATACGATGCTGTGTGCTTGGATAGTGTTGATAGTGTTAAACATGGTATTTCCTTTCGTGTAGGTTTCATACTGCAGTGATTACATATTACGATTGTTTGAGTGTGTGTGTCAAGCTAAGTTCATTAGGGAAAACCCTTATCTTGACAAATCTGCTCAGCTATGTTGTAAAAATACAACACTATCCAACATTGGCTGAGTGTTGCGTAAATACAACACAATTCTGCATAGCACAATAACGCACTATAGTGGTGCATTGTGGTACAGATACAACAGTGTGGTACAAATACAACATTGCACTATATTGCACTATAGTGGTGCAACACTGCCCCCTGCATCACTGTGGTATTAATACAACACTACCTATGTAAGTTAGCACTAACTAACGATCCTGGCAATGTAAGCACTAACTAACTTATCAGCTTTGACCATGTAAGTAAGCGCTAACATACCGGGGGTGGGGGTGGTGATAACTGTGTTAATTTTGATGAACCAACATTGACTTACAAAAAAGTGAAAATAGACTATGCTGAGACTGTGCTAAGTCTTTGATATGTATATATGTATCTAAACGCATATAAGGATATGCAAACTAATCTGATGTCATTGGATAACGAAGACTGCGAAGGCCAATGAAAGAGACAACAATCAATGAACTATTTTAAGTAAAGCACATGACTGTCAATACACTTTCATGCTAAAATATTCCTTAATATAGGACTTCGTAAGACGACGAACATTAAGATTAAGATTTAGAAAAAAACTCTTTCTAAAGCGATCTAACAGCGTAACGACGAAGAACAATATTGTAAGAACAATAGCCTTTCTTTTTAGAAAGAGAACTAAATAAAAAATGAATACTAAAGATGATGTCTCTTTAAATGAGACTGTCTCCGAGGTCTCTAAGGTTTCGGAGCCTGTCTTAACAGAACAGCCTGTCTTAAAGCCGTTAGGCGCTAACCGACGAAACACTCGTGGTGGTCGGCCTAAGAAGTCTGAGATAGAGAAGCGTCTTAGAAAAGATCCTACCAGAGGTCGTGGTCGTCCTCCCGGTGAGGCGCAGAAGATTAAAGAGTTAATGGCAAGGATGCTGTTAACTAACGGTGAGAATGTTCTTCAAAAGACAATTAACATTGCTCTTGATGACAACCACCAGCATCAGATGGCAGCGATAAAGTTGTTGATGGATAGAGCGTTACCGACATCTTTTTTTGAGAACAAAGATTCCAATGCTGGCTCTGGCAGCGGCATAGTTATTAACATCTCTGGTCTTACACCAAAGATAGAGTCTTCAAATGATGTTATAGATGTAGAGGTTGACAGTGGAACTTAATTGGTCGCTTCTACCTTGGCAGTTAGAAGTATGGCAGGACAGCCACAGGTTTAAGGTTATTGCTGCTGGTCGTCGATGTGGTAAGAGTAACCTAGCCATTAAGATGCTTCTAGCAAAGGCGCTAGAGGCTCCTGAAGGCTCTGCTGTGGTGTATGTAGCACCAACGCTAGGTCAGGCTAGGCAGATTGCTTGGGATGCCTTGTTAGACCAAGGTAGGCCAGTGATAAAGCAAGCGCATGTAAACAACATGGACATTACGCTTGTAACTGGTAGGAAGATTCATATTAGGTCTGCAGAGAACCCTGATGCTCTGCGAGGATTGAAGTTGTATTTCTGTGTGATCGATGAAGCAGCGTTCGTAAAGGAAGATGTATTTACAAAGATTCTTAGACCAGCATTGGCGGATCTAAAAGGTGATGCTGTTCTAATTAGTACCCCTGATGGTCGCAACTGGTTCTACGATGCTTTTAAAACTGGTTCCTCTGGAGGTAGTGCAGATTGGAAAAGTTGGCACCTGACTACCAGAGATAATCCTACGATTGATCCTGAAGAGATACAAGCAGCAAAGGAAACACTAAGTAGCTTTCACTTTAACCAAGAGTTTATGGCTTCCTTTACCAACAGTGGTAGCGGAATGTTTAAAGAAGAATGGTTAAAGTATGGCAGTGAACCCAAGGAAGGTTCATGGTATATAGCGATTGACTTGGCTGGGTTTAAGGATGTAGCCAATGCCAGCACCGCTGCACAGAAGCGCCTAGACCAGAGTGCTATTGCAGTAGTGAAGGCCACTGATGATGGTAAATGGTTTGTAGAGAAGATTGAGCATGGTCGTTGGGATATTGATGAGACAGCCATGCGTATTCTTAAGAATGTAGAAGAATACAAACCGATGGCGGTAGGGATTGAGAAGGGTATGGCAAGGCAGGCAGTATTGGGGCCGCTACAATCCTTGATGAGAAGGTATAACAATTACTTTCACATTGAAGAATTAACACACGGTAATCAGAAGAAGACTGACAGGATTATGTGGAGTCTCCAAGGAAACTTTGAACACTCCCGCATTATCCTTAATAGTGATGAAGACTGGTCTGAGTTTGTTGACCAGTATTTGATGTTCCCGTCAACTCAGGTTCACGATGACTTGATTGATGCTCTTTCTTATGTTGACCAGCTTGCTAAAACAATCAACATGGAAGAGTTTGATGAAGAAGAGTGGACACCGATGGACGATGTTGTAGGTTACTAACCAAGGAATCATAGAATGGATAATTATAATCAGTTAGCAGGGTGGGTGCTTGGTCAATGCGAAGATTGGCGCAATCACCGAGATACAAACTATCTTGAAGACTGGCTTGCCTATGAGCGCCTATGGCGTGGTATCTGGTCTGGTGAAGACACCACTCGTGACTCTGAGAGAGCCAAGATTGTTACCCCTGCACTGCAGCAAGCAATTGAGACTCATGTCGCTGAGATCGAAGAAGCAGTGTTCGGTAGAGGTGAGAAGTTCTTTGACATCTCTGATAACTTTGCTGACCAGCAGCGTATTGATGTTGAGCAAGTTAAGAATCAACTAACTGAAGACTTTAAAAAGAACAAGGTTCGTAAGTCCATCAGCGACATTGTACTGCTTTCCGCAGTGTACGGAACCGGCATCGGTGAGATTACGCTAGAAGAGAAGACTGACCTTGCTCCTGCAATGCGTCCTATCGTTGAGATGGGTTTAACCGCTGTAGGCGTAGAAGAGAAGCAACGCTTTGCAGTAGCGCTAAAACCAATCAATCCTAGAAACTTCTTGATTGACCCTAATGCCTCTGCTATCGAGGATTCTCTTGGTGTCGCCATTGAAGAGTTTGTACCGCTGCATAAGGTTGTACAGGCTATGGAGTCTGGCATGTACGAGAAGGTGTCAGAAATCTCGTCTACCGCTGTTGACACTGACCTAGAGCCGGTACAAGAAGATGTACACAATCAGCAGAATCGTGTCAAGTTGATGCGCTACTACGGCCTAGTGCCGAAGGCTCTGTTGGATAACGCCTTTGAGAACAAGTATGTTGACTTGTTTACCGAAGGTGATCAAGATGTTGGTCAAGTAGGTGCAGAGTTCTCTGAGTTGGTAGAGGCTATTGTCGTTATCGCTAACGATATGTACCTGCTCAAGGCTGAAGAAACGCCTTACATGATGAAGGATCGTCCTGTTGTTGCCTTCCAGAATGACTCCATGCCTAACCACTTCTGGGGTCGTGGTATCGCTGAGAAGGGCTACAACATGCAAAAGGCTATTGATGCACAGATTCGGTCGCATCTGGACAGCCTAGCATTGACCACAGTGCCTATGATGGCTATGGATGCCACCAGATTGCCTCGTGGTAGCAAGTTTGAAGTGCGTCCCGGTAAGACTATTCTGACCAACGGCAACCCCTCAGAGACTCTTCTACCGTTTAAGTTCGGAAATACTGATGCAACTAACCTTGCAACTGCCAAAGAGTTTGAGCGAATGATGCTTATGGCTACCGGTACGGTTGATTCTGCTGGTATTCCTGCTGCCGGTGCTGATGGGCAAGGCTTGAATCCTGCCATGTCTGCACTGGTGAAGAAGAATAAGCGTACTTTGGTTAACTTCCAAGAGCAATTCTTGATTCCTTTTGTTAAAAAGAGTGCTTTCCGCTACATGCAGTTTGATCCAGAGCGTTATCCTGCTGCTGATTATGACTTTGTGGCCTCTTCTAACCTTGGAATCATCGCTAGAGAGTACGAACAGATGCAGTTTATGAACCTGTTGAAGACTCTTGGCCCTGAAAGTCCTGTTGTTCCTCTAGTTTTGAAGGCAATTATTGAAAATAGTGGCCTAAACAACCGTGAAGAACTAATTGCACAACTTTCACAGATGATGCAGCCTAATCCGCAGCAGCAACAAGCACAACAGATGGCTGTTCAGTTGCAAATGCAGAAGGCTCAGTTGGAATTGGCTGACTTGCAGGCTGATGTACAACTAAAACAAGCCAAAGCACAGAATGAGATTGTAGATGCTCAACTAAAACCTGCTGAATTGCAGGCTACAGTGGCTGCTAGTGCGTCTAAGTACCTTGGTGAAAGCAATGATCCTACCGCTGAGTTTGAGCGCAGGATTAAACTGGCTAATGTGGCCCTCAAAGAGAAGGACATTAACACCAAGGCTGAAATTGCTAGGCTGCAGGTTCTTGCTGCTCGGCAAAATTCCGCATAAAAAAGGCAATCTTTTCATGTTCTTCGGCAGTTCCGTCATTTTTGATTCTGTTGGCTCTTAAAGAAATAATTACAACATTTCCTTTAATGTATCCTTTTGAAGGATCAACACGATCAAATGATGGACTGTTTTCTTGCTTGCCTGTAGCAAAGTAGTCTAGTTCTACCCCTAAAACAGGACAGTGAGTTGGAAAGGCGATATCACGAAAGTCTATTGTAAATTCGTGCCTGTATGAATGTGCTTTTTTGTTTCTAAACTTTTCACGCATTGCTTCGTAAACAGCAGACTTTCTCCATTCTTTATCTTTCCATTTACTGCCCCACTTAAGAAACATTTTTTCGTGTAACTTTTGACTGTTTTTTTCTCTTTTGATAAGAGTTACAGGGACTTTCTCTTTGTCCATAATTTGTTTGATGCGTTGTTTTGTAACTTTGTTGTCTAGTCTTCGTACTATTTCAGATATACCAACGCCTTCTTTAGCCCAAGAAATAGCTTGCTGACGCTCTTCTGCTGTTAACTTTTTCCAGTGATGATTTGTACTCATAAAGTTCTCCTAAAAATATAATGTTACCACACTTAATTAATCATGTCAAGAGATTGTAAGTAAATAGTTTTGTGTGGTACAATAACAGCATTAAGATAAGTAAGCACTCACTTCGGGAGACAATGCTTGGAAGACAGGGAACTACAGCAGTTTTACGAACACCGTTTTGACTTATTTGTACAGGCTGGTTGGAAAGACCTTGTAGAAGACTTCCAAGACTTAGCAAAGACAGTTGGTGACATAACGAAGTGCAGTGACGAACCAGATTTGTGGTACAGGCGTGGTCAGTTAGACATGATCAATTATCTAATCAACCTGCAGAGCCTAACAGAGGCGGCTTACGAGGAATTAGATGAAGATACTAAATGACTTTCAATGCGCCAAAGGACATAAAGAAGAATACTTTGTTGATTCTTCTGTAATGGTAGTTACTTGTAGGCATTGCGGTAATGATGCCACCAAGTTACTTGCAGCACCCCGGTCAAAGCTAGATGCTATTTCCGGTGACTTTCCAGATGCTACACGGAAGTGGGAACAAACCCGCCAATCTCACATAGCATGGGAAAGAAAAACTGGTCGTTCTGATCAGTATAAGTAAGCGGAAAAGGAAACCCCGCAAGTAATTAAAGTGTTCTTCCTAAAAAGCTATTTGCCTAGGAGACAATGATGGCTGAGTTTATTGAAGAAGGTAGTAATGAAGTCGCTGCAGAGGAAGTTCAAGAACTTGATCAACCGATGCAAGAAGTACAGCAAGAAGAAGTAGTTCAACAACAAGAAGTCGATGAGATTCCCGAAAAATACAAGGGCAAGGATCTCAAAGAAATTATCCGGATGCACAGTGAGGCTGAGAAGCTGATCGGTCGTCAGGGTAGCGAAGTTGGTGAATTGCGTAAGATTGTTGATGACTTTATTAAGGCCCAAACTGCTAACAACCAGCAACTGCAAGAGGATGTAAACGAAGATGACTTCTTCGCTGATCCAAAAGCAGCCGTAGCAAAGGCAATCGAGAATCACCCCAAAGTAAAGCAGGCTGAAGTTGCTGCTGTAGAGATGGCGAAAGCAAAGATTCTACAGAACTTACAAGCAAAGCATCCTGATTTTCTTAATGTGGTTCAAGATAATGGTTTTCAAGACTGGATTAAGGCTTCTAAGGTTCGTTCTGAACTGTTCTTTAGGGCTGATAAGCAGTTTGATTTTGATGCCGCTGATGAACTCCTTAGCACTTGGAAGGATCGTCAAGGGGTAGCAAAGCAGACTGTTTCTGCTGAGAAGCAGGCAAGGTCGCAAGCCATTAAAAGTGCCTCTACCGCTGTATCTGGTGGAAGTGACGAAGCACCGTCTAAGAAGATATATCGTCGAGCAGACATTATTCGACTCATGCAAACTGATCCTGACAAGTATGACATGATGCAGCCTGAGATTATGGCGGCTTATGCAGAAGGCAGGGTTAGGTAAAAACTAACTTTTTATAAAGGACATTTAAAATGGCACTAGGCGCAAACCATGTAGTTCAATCAGCCGTTAACTCGGCTGGTTTTATCCCTGAGGTATGGTCTGATGAGATTATCGCCGCTTACAAGAAGAACCTTGTTGCTGCTAATCTGATCAAGAAGATGAACATGAAGGGTAAGAAGGGCGATGTTGTTCATTTCCCCGCTCCCGCTCGTGGCACTGCTTCTGCTAAGACTGCTAACAGCCAAGTCACTCTGATTGCTGAGAGCGGTACTGAGAAGACTGTTACCATCAACAGCCACTTCGAGTACAGCCGACTGATCGAAGACTTTGCCGAAGTTCAGGCTCTGTCGTCGCTGCGTCGCTTCTACACGGATGACGCTGGTTATTCTCTGGCTACTCGTATCGACACCGACCTGCTGGCTCTGGCTGCTGGTCTGCAGGGTGGAACTTCCTACTCTGGCGCTTTCATCGGCGGTGACGGCACGACTGCTTGGGATGCTACCGCTAACACCAACTCTGGTAACGAGACGGCTCTGACTGATGCCGGTATTCGTCGCACCATCCAGCGTCTTGACGATGCTGATGTTCCGATGGACAACCGCTTCTTCATCATCCCTCCTGTTGCTCGTAACACCATCATGGGTCTTGATCGTTTCACCGAGCAAGCCTTCACTGGTGAAGTTGGTTCTGCCAACACCATCCGTAACGGTCAGATTGGTGATCTGTATGGCGTTAAGGTCTATGTTTCGACCAACTGCCCCACGGTTGCTACTTCCAGCACCGCTGACACGGATCCCCGTGTTGCTCTGATGGCTCACCCTGAGTTTGCTGTTCTGGTTGAGCAACTTGGCGTTCGTGTTCAGACTCAGTACAAGCAAGAGTACCTCGGTACGCTGCTCACCGCTGACACGCTGTACGGTGTTGGTGAACTGCGTGACACCTCCGGTGTTGCTCTGATCATCCCCGGCTAATAACATTAGTCAGGTTCTCCCCAGTCTCACAAGGATTGGGGAGTTTTCTATACAGATTCAACGATTAGAGTCTGTATAGGAAACTAAGGAGATAGTCTAAATGGCCTTATTTCGTGGTGAAGGTGGTGCAGGAACCGCTGACATTACTACAACGCCAATTACCGTTGCTAATGGCGGTACTGGCGCTTCTACCACTGCTGGCGCTCGTAGTAATCTTGGACTAACTGCTACTGGTCAAGACACTACTTATGCCTTTAGATCTAATAATCTATCTGACTTATCCAGCGCTTCTACTGCTCGTACTAACCTTGGTTTAGGCACTGCAGCGGTACAGAATACTGGTTACTTCGCTACCGCAGCACAAGGCAGTCTTGCTGACTCAGCAGTACAGCCCGGTGACTTAGCTACTGTTGCTACCACTGGTGATTATGATGACTTGTCTAACAAGCCTTCGTTGTTCTCTGGTAGTTACAACGATCTAACAAATAAACCAACAATCCCAGCAAACATTGACGACCTTGGTGATGTAACAATCACTAGCGCTTCTAATGGTCAGGTGTTGTCTTACAATGGTACTGCGTGGGTAAATAGCACTGCCAGCGGTTCTGGTACTGTTACTTCTGTTGACATGACAGTTCCTACTGGGCTGTCTGTTAGCGGTGGCCCAGTCACCAGCAGCGGTACTTTTGCTGTTACTTATTCTGCTGGTTATAGTATTCCTACCACGACTAAGCAAAGCAACTGGGATGACAGCTATACATTTGTAGCAGCCTTTCCAAGTCAGACCAGCAACAGCGGTAAGTATTTAACCACTAACGGCTCTGCTCTATCGTGGGGAACATTAAATACTTCTAACTGGGATACAGCGTATGGTTGGGGTAACCACGCATCAGCAGGTTATTTAACAACTGAAACATATACCGGCACTGTAACCAGTGTTGCAGCCAGTGTTCCCACAGGCTTTACTGTTAGTGGTAGTCCTATCACTAGCACTGGAACTTTGGCAATCACTTATTCTGCTGGTTATGCTTTACCCACAACTGCTAGTCAAACTAACTGGGACACTGCATATGGCTGGGGCAATCACGCCTCTGCTGGATACTTAACTTCTAGTAGCACCATCTCCGGAGGCACTTACTAAATGGCTACGATTCTTCTTAAAAAACGAGATACTACTGGCGCTCCTAGTGCCGGTGACTTAACCAACTCCGCTAGTGGCGCTGAAGTTGCTGTTAATACCTACGACAAGCGTCTGTATAGTAAAGACAGCGGCGGTAATGTTGTAGAACTAGG
>Ga0208787_1000601_pt1 | contig 16987 bp, 17 predicted proteins | sample Wag4_2014_7_11_FD_187362 | JGI IMG/M metagenome (GOLD analysis project Ga0208787, IMG submission 187362) | Fresh water microbial communities from Ohio, USA - Utica-2 Time Series HT 2014_7_11 (SPAdes) (version 2) | ecosystem: Environmental > Aquatic > Freshwater > Water tank | place: USA: Ohio... | reverse complement strand
CAATAAGTCCAGTGCGATTCTCTGTTCGGCGCTTCTGCCGTGCAAACCAAAAGCTGTTCTATCGCCGCGAACTAATTGCAGACGTTTATCGGAAGTGACTCTAGCCAGGGCGCTCGCTCTATCTGAGTGAAGTACGACCCCTGTATGAATAGGTAGTGAATGCGCCTCTTCGTGGTCGGCAAAATCTGATGCGTATAAATCATCAATGACATTAGAGCCGACACTGAGTTCGACGATTCCGGTCCAGCCGCTACTTGAAACAAGTTCGGCTAAATACTCTTGGGCTTCAACGCCAACAGAGGATGCCTTAACGCGAAGTGGCAAGTCTTTCGTAACTAATACGACGTCTTTTCCGTCTGACATTAAGTTTTTGGCAATGGCAAGAATTCGTGAGTCATTAGTTCCATCACGTAAAAATCCATGTGGCATAGAGCTCAGGTCGGTGTGGTTTAACTCAACTGAAAGCGTTCCGCCTTCAGGATTGATTTGAATTGCTTGGTCGAGGCGACCATATTTCAATCGAATGTCATCAAGGCTGCGTAGTGCTGCGCGTGCAAAGTATCCGAGTTCTGGATGATCGCGCTTAGTTTCTAACTCACCAATAACTGCGATAGGTACTACTACTTCATGTTCGGCAAAGCGGGCCAGTGCCCCTGGATCTGCAAGTAAAACGCTGGTGTCGAGAACAAATGTCTTTCGCCCTTTATTTCTAGCAGTCAATCCTTAGCCCCCGAATCTCCTATGTCGCAAAGAATAGGCTCTAAGGGCTCGAAAAAAATCGACACGACGAAAGTCTGGCCAATAAGCTTCACAAAAGTAGTACTCGGAAAGTGCGCTCTGCCACAACAAGAAGCCACCGAGTCGTTGTTCACCAGATGTTCTAATAATTAACTCCGGATCTGGCTGGCCGGCAGTGTATAAGTACTTGGAAATTTCCTCTGCATCGAGTGCAGCTGCTGCATCGTTAAGGCTCTTGCCTTGATCGGCACTCGTTGCAAGATAATTCTTAACCGCATCGACTATCTCTCGGCGCCCGCCATAACTAATTGCCACATTTACTTCAACACCGTCATTTCGAAATGGCTTGAGGTCATTCAGTTTTTTAGCAAGCCATTCGGGCAGCAGATCTAGGGCGCCTACAGCCTTAATATTCCAGCGCTTTGTTGCCGCTAGCGCATCAACAGTTTCGCCGATGATTTTGAGCAGCGTTTCTAGTTCTTCTTCTGATCTCTTAAAGTTATCCGTTGATAGCAGCCACAAAGTGACTACTCGAACATCTGCCTCATCGCACCAGCCTAAAAACTCAATGATTTTTTCAGCACCAGCGCGGTGACCACGTGCTGAATTTGAAACACCAACATCGAGTGGGTCTAGTTGATTTGCCTTAGCCCATCGCCGATTGCCATCAAGAATTACACCGACGTGATGTGGGGTCTGCGAAAAATCTAATGCTCGAACTAGTCTCCGCTCATAGAGTGGATAGAGAGCAGATTTAATGAGTTTACGAATACTGCTTAACAACACGACGCTCCGCAATCAGTGAAGCAACTGGAAGTGTTCCGGCAAGAATAAATCCGAACATTCGCTTGAGTGGGAATCGTGCCACAGCAGCTAACTGAATCGCAGTTAAAATATAAATTGGATAGAGGTAGCCGTGCACTAAGGGCACCCAGCGCACTGCATCAACGAGTGATTCATCTTTAAGCAGGTACTTGGCAGGCATGTAGCCAAACCACAAGAGAAGTGACAAAACGCCAGCAATAATGGCCATCACTCTAAATCTCATTAATACACCGCTCATGTGTCCCCCTTAGTGCGCAACTCTACGACGATATATAGGAAGGTAAAGCACCACCGCCGCCATGAGCCACCAAACTACAACATAGGAAATATGTTGCCAATAAAAACCTGGAATTCGCTCAGTTCGTAATTCGGGTGTGACTCTTGTTCTCTCTATCACGCCTTCACGCACTTTCTCATCCGTGGCAATTACGTACCCGTCGTATAAATCTAAATCTGTGCGCGCCACAATGACGCTGCTGTCGAGTCGTGAAATAACTCCGGGTGAATTAAGAGCTCGATCTTCACTTTGATGTGCACGCAAGATGCCAGTGAGCTCTACTCGATTCGACATCGCAAGTTGCGGCTCGTTGAGTCGATCTGACCATAATCCTCTGACAACCAAGATCCCAGAAGTTGTATCCACTTGCATGAGAGCAACTTCCCAATCACTTAGAACTCCATCACCATCTTTTTGATTTGGCGCTCTGAAGTTAGCGACATAAAAACCAGATGCATTTACCGGCTTGCTATCGTTTTTCTTATCAAGTGCTGCACGTGGTTCAGCTAACTGTGCAAGAGCAACAGGAGCAGAAACAGGAGGTGGCGGTGCATTGAGAATTTCCTTCAAGTTTCTGGCTCTATCGAGCTGCCACAATCCGAGTCCAACAAAAATAGCAGCAAGAAGTACTATCGCTGTGAATTCAAAGAACTTCTTAACCACAAGAAAATTACTTTTGTAAATCTTCTTCGTTTTTTTGCAGTCGATTAAAACGCTTGTAGAAACTGCGTAGAAGCAGTACAACTGAAAGTGTTAACAAAATCATTGTGAATGAACCGGCAACGCCCATACTTACATCTTTTTCCATGTCCAAATCCTCTCACTTTCCACGATAAAGTGTGCACATGAATTCAAGTGGGTCCTCAGACTATTCACACGAGGATAGATACGGGGTGAAGGCTCCAAGAGGTTGGAAGTTGCCTGCGACACTCATTGCCGTAGTCGGAATCAGTTGGCTTATCTGGGCGGGTTTATTTCACGCCAAACCAGAATTTAGAACCACAATTATTTCATTCACCATAGTCTCTGACGAAAAAGTCTCGCTTAGATATGTAGTGCAACGAAATGATGCAAGTACTCCAGCTATCTGCACCTTGCAAGCAAAAGATGTTGATAAGAATGTTGTCGGAGAAATTGATGATGAAATCACCCCTGGGCGCGCAACTTTCGAACGCACAACGCTGATTCCTACGCGTAATGCAGCAGCAACTGCATCAGTCTTACGCTGCCGTGTGAAATAACCCGATTCACAATTACCTAGGCATTCGCTACCGTTACACCCCTTATGACATCGCAAACTTGGCTTACTCAAGAAGCAGCAGATCGTTTGGCTGCTGAATTAGCCCACCTTGAAGGCGAAGCGCGCACAGAAATCATTAAGAAAATTGAAGCTGCACGTGCTGAAGGCGATCTAAAAGAAAATGGCGGATATCACGCAGCACGCGATGAACAAGGAAAAATTGAAGCGCGCATTCGTCAATTAAAACAAATGTTGGAAAATGCTCACATCGGTACGCCACCGGCAAGTGCTGACGGAGTTGTGGGTGCCGGAATGGTTGTCACAGCAGTTGTTGCTGGAGATGAAACAAAGTTTTTGCTTGGTTCTAGAGAAATTGCATCAGGTGATCTCGATGTCTACAGTGAAAAATCTCCACTTGGTTCTGCCGTGATGGGCGCAAAAGTCGGCGAGAGTGTTTCCTACACTGCGCCCAATGGAAAAACTATTTCAGTACAGATCAAGCACGCTGAGTATTATTCTTAACTAGTACTAGTTACTAGCGTTCTTATATTTTTTTACACTCATTGGCACGAAAATAATCATAATTATTGCCATATAAATTAGTGACATCGTCAGAGGATTCTCACTTGGGAATGAGCCCGCAGTTGCACCAAATTCATTTTCAAGACCAAATAGTTGGCGGCATGCAGCAACCATTGTTGAAACTGGATTCCATTCGGCAACGTATTGAAGTGGTCGAGGCATTCCTGTTGTTGGTGCGAAAGCATTAGATAGGAATGTAAGTGGGAAAGTAACTAAGAAGCTGACGTTTTGGACTACCCGAGCATCGCGTGCTGAAAGACCAATATAGATACCAACCCATGAAAGTGCGTAACCAAAAAATAGTAAGAACAAGAAGGCTAAAATAATGCTAAATACCCCAGAAGTTGGACGCCATCCGACTATGTAGCCTGCAATACCCATTACAGCTAGAACAACAATGTTAAGTAGTGAATCTCCAAGTGTTCTGCCAACAATAAGAGCTGAACGCGAGATTGGAAGTGATCTGAAACGATCAATCAAACCCTTTTTCATATCTTCTGCAAGACCTGATGCAGTAGCTGCCAAGGTAAATGCGACTGTTTGCACGAAGATTCCTGGCATTAATAGTTGTACATATCCACCAGGTTGACCAGTTTCAATTGATCCACCAAATACGTATCTAAAGAGCAAAACAAACATAACTGGTTGAATTGTCGAGAAAATAAGAACTTCAGGAACGCGCGCTAATTGAAGCAGCTGGCGCTTGGTGATAACTAGTGAATCCATCACAGCATTCATGATTTAACTTCCTCTACTTCTGCAGCATGACCAGTGAGTGACATGAAAACATCATCTAATGATGGGCGCTTTAGCCCAACATCTAGCGCATGAATTCCTTCACTATCCATAGACCTTAAAACTTCCATGAGCGCCATTGATCCTGTTGATACTGGTGCAGATATTTTGCGAAGACCTTCGTCCAGCGTTGCTTTGTTTCCACTAATCCGGCCAACAATTTCTAGAGTCTTGGAGATATCTCCTTGAGCAACAACTACTTCTAATCGTTCTCCGCCAACTTCTTTCTTCAAAGCATCAGATGTGCCGCGCGCAATAACTTTTCCATGATCGATCACCACAATGTCATCAGCTAATTGGTCTGCTTCTTCCAAGTACTGAGTTGTCAGAAGCAATGTGACGCCACCCTTAACGAGCTCTTCGATTACTCCCCACATTTCTTGACGACCACGTGGGTCGAGTCCTGTGGTTGGTTCGTCAAGAAACAAAACTTTTGGTTTCACAATCAATGACGCTGCTAAATCAAGGCGTCGACGCATTCCACCTGAGTACGTTTTAATCGGCCGCTTCGCGCTTTCAGTAAGTGAAAATTGTTCGAGTAGTTCGTCTGCTCTTTTAACGGCAGCGTTTTTGTTTAAGTGATACAGACGCCCAAACATCACTAAGTTATCCCAGCCAGTAAGAGTTTCATCTACGGCTGCGTATTGACCCGATAAACCAATTACTTCACGAACTCTTTCAGGATGCTTAATGACATCGATTCCAGCAACACTTGCATGACCAGAATTAGGTGTAAGCAAAGTTGCGAGAATTCTCACAGTTGTTGTTTTGCCTGCGCCATTAGGACCAAGCACGCTTAAAACAGTGCCTTCTTCAACATCTAGGCTTAAACCATCAAGAGCTTTAACATTGCCTTTGTTATAGGTCTTCACAAGATTTTCGGCAATTACTGTTTTCACGGAGTAAACTTACCGCTATCGCATGTTGCTTTGCAATATTCAATGCAATGAAATTAATTTTTGGAGGGCAATTGTTGAATAAGTCTAAAAACTCTTTCACCAACCCCTTTGCGGAGTTTCCGCGAGAAGTTGGTGTAATGGTTTTTGCATCTTTCTTTGTTGCTGTTGGTTTCGGAATTATCGCGCCAATTATTCCTTTGTTTGCAAAATCCTTTGGGGTAAGTAATGCGCAAGTTGGCGCCATTCTTTCAGCGTTCGCACTTGCTCGTTTTGCATCCGGACTGATCTCTGGAAAATTAGTTGATAAGTTTGGTGAAAGACTTGTTTACACAGTTGGAATCGCTTTTGTTGCAGTTTCATCATTTGCTGCGGCTCTTGCGCAGACCTACGAGCAACTTCTCATTTTTAGATCTGCTGGAGGACTTGGATCCTCAATGTTTTCTGTCGCAGCAGGTTCAATTGTTTTGCGAGCCGTTCGTGATGATCAAAGAGCCCGTGCACAATCTCTATATAACGGTAGTTTCTTGATTGGCATGATGGCTGGACCAGTCATTGGTGGATTCTTAAGTGCAATTTCACTGCGTGCACCATTATTTGTTTATGCAGCATTACTTGTTGTAGCAAGCGCTGCCGGTGGATTCTTACTCAGAAACTCAGCGCTAACTGCAAGACCAACTGAAAAATCATCTGCGGTTAAAACTTCAATTCGCGATGCGCTAGCCATGAAGCCTTACGTGATTGCTCTTGTTATTTCCTTCATAACTGCTTGGGTTCTATTTGGAATGAGTCGCTCTGTTCTTCCGCTATTCATGGTTGAAGATATGAAATCTTCGGCAAGTTTTATCGGTATTGGCTTTACTATTTCCGCAATTGTTCAGGGTATTTACCTATTAAAAGCTGGGCGACTATCCGATGAGCGTGGACGCAAGTTTGCCTCTATTTCAGGATTGATTTATCTGTGCGTTTCAGTTGCTCTGCTGGCTTTGACTTTTAATCCGTGGATGTTCTTGCTATCAATGTTTATCGGTGCCTTTGGATCCGCATTTCTTTCGACCACGCCATCTGCAATTGTGGGAGATGTTTTAAAAGGTAAGGGTGGGCAGGTAATTGCTCTGTATCAAATGTCAGGAGATGCCGGTGCAATGGTGGCACCAATTGTTCTTGGATTTGTTGCGGACCATTATGGATTTAGAGCTACCTTTGCATTAACTGCATTATTGATTGCTTTGGTAATTATCGTTGCAACAAAATTGCCCGAGACGCGGGCTTCGCATCTCGGGCAATCTAGTAAGTAATTTATATTTAGTCGCGACCGCGCAAAATAGACAGCAGTCTCAAGATTTCCATGTACAACCAGACGATTGTGACCATAAGTCCAAACGCTGCTCGCCATGACTCTTGTTCTGGTGCATTTGCAGCCACACCTTTTTGAATTTGATCGAAATCTAAAATCAAAAAGAAGCTTGCGAGCGCAACGCCTGCAATTGCAATCAATGGACCGAATCCGGAAATTCCGAAGAGTCCGAGTCCGCCACCGAGTCCGGCGAAAGAACCAACAATGCTGACAAGTCCTAGTAACAGATAACCGACGGCAGCACCGATAAGCATCTTTGTGAACTTAGGTGTGACTCGAATACGGCCACTGCGGTAAGCCACGAGCATCCCAACGAATGCACAAATTGTTCCCATTACCGCTTGTCCGGCAATTCCAGGATAAGCAATGTTAAGAGAGTGGCTAATGGCTCCGAGTGCAATGCCTTGAACTGCAGCGTAAGTAACGATTAAACCTGGTCGAACAGTTTTGCTAAATGTGTTGACCATTGCGAGTCCGAAACCTGCAAGAAGCGAAATCATGATTATTCCGCCACCAAGATTGAGTGTCCAAGAAATTCCGCCAGCCACAACTAAGACTGCAAGAAGAATTCCTGTACGAGTAATGACATCATCCATAGTCATGCGACCGGTGCGAGTAGATGATGCTGCCGGTGCGTTGTAGATCTCTTCTAACTTACTTGGATCAACAGCTGCGTAACCCGGATTTTTGAATGAACGATTCAGTACTGGGTTTGAACTTTGCATTACTTGTGGCTCTCCTTTTGTATGTGGTTGTGCTCGTGCCCCCGGTGGGGGTCGAACCCACACTGGAAGGATTTTAAGTCCTCTGCCTCTGCCATTGGGCTACAGGGGCCACGTTTAACAACGTGGGCAAATCTACCCGTTTTCCCAAGCGCAGAAACCACTTATAAAACAGGAAGGGCTAGGGGTTTATTCCCCTTATTTTCCTGCGAGTGACCAGGCGATTCCGTCCAAAATATCGGCCTCTGATGCCACAAATTCTGCGGCGCCAGTTGCCTTCATGATTTCAGAAAGAACAAGAGAGCCAGCTGCAAAAACATCTGCACGTCCCGGATGTAAAAAGCCAACGTGAGATCTTTGTTCTGCATTCATCTTTTGAAATGTGAGTGCAACTGTGTGCGCTTGCTCAGCACTTATGTGAGATAGGTGGATGAGATGACGATCATATTCTTCGAGTTGTAATGCACTTGCTGCTACAGACGTCGCAGTTCCGGCTACAGCTATAAGTGTTTTAGCTTTCGTGATTGGAACTATGGCAGCGGCTTCGGTAATTGCTTCTTGAATGTCCTTGCGCGCATTTTCAATTTCTTCTTGTGCAGGTGGATCTGAGTGGATGTTTCGCTCCGTCATTCGCACGCAACCAATATTTACACTCTTCGCAAACTCAACTGTTGAATGACCGAAAACAAACTCCGTTGAGCCACCACCGATATCGACGACTAAAAATGGGGCTTGATCTGCCGAAAATTCCTTTGTCGCACCAATAAAAGAGAGTTTCGCCTCTTCATCTCCCGAAATAACTTCTGGTTCGATACCGAGTCGCTCTTTCACGCCATCAATAAAAAGATCCCTGTTGGTTGCATCTCTTGTGGCACTTGTAGCGCAAAAACGAATGCGTTCTACCCCGCGCTTGCTAATCTCTTGTGCAAACAAATCGACGGCAGCAAGAGTGCGAGTGATGGCATCAGGGTGAAAGGCTTTGGTTTGATCCACGCCTTGCCCCAAGCGCACAATCTCCATCGTTCGATAAATCTCACGGAAATTTGTTCCATCAACATCGGCAATTAACAATCTAATTGAATTTGTTCCACAATCTATTGCTGCAACTCTCATGCATTCATCTCCGTATTGCATGGATGTTCTTGCCACCATTGTGGCAATTTGCTGAGTGCTTCATCACCTAGTGGGTTTACGCCAGGACCCGCACTGAGTGAATGTGCAACGAGTGAATGTAAACACTTAACTCGATCAGGCATTCCTCCCGCAGAAATATCATCAACTTCATCAACCACAATCCCAAGTGCGTTCCGATCAGCAATATATGCAGCGTGCGCTTTTCTATATGCTGCAGCCAAATCAGCATCTTCTGCCAAACGTTGATTCATCTCTGCCATAAGGCCCGATGATTCAAGCGTCGATATCGCACCAGTAAGCCGTGGACACGTCGCATAATAAAAAGTTGGAAAGGGTGTTCCATCGCTAAGTCGTGGAGGTGTTTCGACAACAGCTGGCATTAAGCATGCACACCTAAAACCAATTGCATGCACATCTCGTGGAGTGCGACCTAATTGAAACTCAATGCAATCAAGGTCGCTTGGTTGCACGTCTTTCACTGATTTTGAGTTTCCGTAATAGAAGCAATCATGCGCGCATACCAAGGCTGCCCATCTGGAATCTTGTTTGCGACAGTTGTGCCACTTTCTTGTGTGTATTGACCCTCTGAATCAGTAACAATGTATTGACGTTCTCCTGGCAAGATAAAGTGCAAACGTTCGCGTGCTTGAGATTTAATGAACTCAGGATCGCGCCACAACAACAGATCTTTACGTGCTTGTTCGAGGGCAGCGTTGTTGCTTTCAACTTGTGATTTAAGAGCGCTGATCTGCGCACGTTGAGTGAAGTAATGCTTAATTGGAGGCGCAATTGTAAGAGCCATCAGAAACAAAATTGTCGCCAGGGTAAGTGCACGACTTTGCCCGCGTCGCTTATTGAAATTTAATCCACGACGACGAGACATTTTTATCCTTTAAATCGTGGGAATGCCGCACGACCTGCATACACCGCGCCATCTGCGAGTTCTTCTTCGATTCGCAACAATTGGTTGTACTTTGCAACTCGTTCAGAACGAGCTGGTGCACCAGTTTTAATCTGACCACAATTAGTTGCAACTGCAAGGTCTGCAATTGTGGTGTCCTCAGTTTCACCAGAGCGATGGCTGAGCATGCTTCGGTAATCTGCACGGTGCGCCATATCAACTGCATCGAGTGTTTCTGTCAGCGTTCCAATTTGATTTACCTTTACCAAAAGCGCATTTGCTGTCGCTGAATCAATACCTTTTTTCAGGCGAACTGGATTAGTAACAAATAAGTCATCTCCAACAATTTGTACACGCTTGCCAAGAGATGCTGTCATTGATTGCCAGCCAGCCCAATCCTCTTCATCGAGTGGATCTTCGATGGAAACCAAAGGATAAGCATCAACAAGTGAGGTGTAATAGGCAATCATTTCTTCTGCACTTTTAGATGCACCTTCGAAGTTGTACTTACCTTTTTCATGGAACTCAGTGGCAGCAACGTCCATTGCAAGTGCAACTTCTTTGCCTGGTTTGAAACCAGCAAGAGTAATCGCTTCAATAATTAGATCTAGCGCTGCTCGGTTGCTCTCAAGATTTGGTGCGAAACCACCTTCATCGCCAACACTAGTTGCTAGCCCACGTTTTTTTAATACTGATTTAAGTGCGTGATATATCTCTGCTCCCCAACGAAGTGACTCTCGGAAAGTTTCGGCACCAATAGGGGCAACCATAAATTCTTGAATATCAACGTTTGTATCTGCGTGCGCACCGCCATTTAAAATATTCATCATCGGCACTGGAAGTACATGTGCGTTTGGTCCACCTAGATAACGAAATAAAGAGAGATCAGCACTCTCTGCTTGTGCTTTAGCGGCAGCTAGTGAGACTCCTAAAATTGCATTTGCACCGAGCCGAGATTTATTTGGTGTTCCATCAAGTGCGATCATTTCGCTATCTACCAGGCGCTGATCTTGTGCGTCTAAACCAATCACTGCATCAGCAATTTCGCCATTAACAAAAGCGACAGCTTTTTCGACGCCTTTACCTAAATATCGCTTGCCACCATCTCGCAATTCGGCTGCTTCAAATGCTCCAGTTGATGCACCACTTGGAACTGCAGCACGTGCTTGAGTGCCATCTTCTAATTGGATTTCAACTTCAATCGTTGGGTTTCCACGGGAGTCAAGAATTTCGCGAGCTCCGAGAGCATCAATAAGCGCCACTTGTTTCTCCTGCCTTCTTCAATGTCCTATCAGTGCCTAATCCTACCGCGCCTCTTGCTGCGCAATCTCACGCATTAGTTGCTTGCTCTGCATGCGCAATGCATCTTCTGGATCAACACCATTCTTATGTGCCCACGCAATTACAGCGAGCAGTGCGGTGCCTACCGATTCTTCCGTTGCTATTGAATTTTCAGAATGCGTTGGAACATAGAGGTCTATTCCATATTTTTCTGCTCGATACAGCAGTTTATTGATCAGAGATAGCGCAGGTTGAGATAGCGCAACACCATCTAGCGCCGAAGTGCGTCCCTTTTCTGCAGCTTTAATTTCTTCCCAGTTAGCAATCACTTCTTGGCTTCCGCTGACTTTTTTATCGCCGAAAACATGAGGATGTCTGCTGATGAGTTTTTCAGTAATTACTTTTGCTACATCTTCGATTGAAAAAGGGTCTGTTGGATGATCCTGTGCAATTCGTGAATGGAAATAAACTTGAAGCAAGATATCGCCAAGCTCTTCGCGCATGCCAGCTCGATCTGATTCGGCAACCGTGTCTATGAATTCGTACGACTCTTCAAGTAAGTACTTAATTAAAGATTCGTGCGTCTGTTCTGCATCCCAAGGACACCCGCCAGGTGATCGAAGTTGATCCATCACCTCAACTAATCGTTGTAAGTATGAAGTGTTCATACCATCAACACATGTAATTAATCTTCAGATGGCGTGACTGCAGATCCTGCTGAATCAACAGGCACAACATCGGCAGTAGCTGCATCCCATGCACCATAACGTGGATTAATGGTTATCTTTTTCTCAGCTGCCATATCAATGACAAGTTTCTGAATTGAAGCACCAATTTGTTCGTCAGTTACTCCAGCAGCAGCAAGACTTTGTGCGATCTTGTCTGAAAGGATTACTCCTTGTAAATACAAATCAAAATCCTGTGGAGCAATTCCTGCTGCAACAAGAGCATTTGGGAGTGCTTCTTCTCCGCCGAGTTGATCCGTGATGTTTGCACGACGGGTATCAATCTCTGCCTTTGAAGCAGTGATTTTTAACTTGGCAGCAGCTTCACTAAGCAATTCCGTCAAAATATGAAAGCGCATTTGAGAACGATTGAGTTCTTCTCCATATGCCAATGGCATCGCTGATGTATCAACTTTTTCTCGTTCGGCCATGATGGAATCAATACTTGATTGAACCGTTGACTGTGAAATTTTGAATGAACCAACTGAGGCAGCTGAACTCACTTGCGAACATCCTGTAAGCAACAGAGCTGCTGAGATCGCCGCAATAGAAATTATTTTTTTCACTATGAACTGCCTTTCGAAGTTGATGTCAATTCGGTAACTACCTGTGTTACCCAAGCCAGAAGAGAAGTATCCACTATTGGGGCAGCACTTTCGGACGGATTCCACGCGGAGCTCTTTGGTAAAGCCACTAATACTGTTGAGGATGCGGATTTATAGAGTGATCCTGGGTACATACGAGCCAATTTAAGTTGCTTGGATTCGGGCAAATTAATGGGCGAGAGTCGAACAAATTTTCCTTGGGCAACAACTTCGCGAAGAGAAATGCTCTTTGCGAACGCGCGAAGTGCGGCAACACCAAGAAGTGTTTGTGCTTCTTCTGGTAGCGCGCCAAAGCGATCAAGGAGCTCTTCTTCTATGGCTTTAACATCTTCACCGTTTCGAACATCTGCCAAGCGACGATAAAGATCTAAACGCAAACGCTCACCAGGCACGTATTGTGAATCTAGATGCGCATTAATTGGTAACTCAACTTTGCATTCGTGGTTTGGCTCAGCTGTTTCAATGATTCCGGCTTTGTATTCGTGAACCGCTTCGCCAACCATGCGCATGTATAAATCAAAGCCAACATCTGCAATGTGACCTGACTGTTCACCGCCTAAGAGATTTCCTGCACCGCGAATTTCAAGATCCTTCAGTGCAACGCGCATTCCAGCGCCCAGTTCTGTGTTAGCCGCAATTGTCTTTAATCGATCATGAGCTAATTCACTTAAGGGTTGATCTGGAGGAAACAAGAAGTAGGCATACGCACGTTCGCGTCCGCGCCCCACTCGTCCACGGAGTTGGTGAAGTTGAGAGAGACCAAATAGATCTGCTCGCTCAACAATTAAAGTGTTGGCATTAGCAATATCTAATCCACTTTCAACAATGGTTGTACAAACTAAGACGTCAAAATCACGATTCCAAAATGCCAGAATCACATCTTCGAGTGCACCTTCACTCATCTGTCCATGCGCAATTCGGATGCGTGCTTCAGGTACAAGTTTTTGCAATTTTTGCGCTGCCTGATCAATTGATTCGACGCGATTATGGATGTAGAAAATCTGTCCATCGCGCAATAACTCACGATGTATTGCTGCAGTAATTTGTGCATCATCTCGCGCACCGACATAGGTCAAGATTGGGTGACGTTCTTCGGGTGGAGTCGTGATCGTAGACATCTCACGAATACCTGTTACTGCCATTTCCAATGTACGAGGTATAGGTGTTGCAGACATAGCTAAAACATCAACTGTTGTTCGCAGTTTCTTAAGCGATTCCTTTTGTTCAACACCAAAGCGTTGCTCTTCATCTACTACGACCAAACCAAGATCCTTAAACTGGACGTCATTAGAGAGTATTCGGTGGGTTCCAACAACGACGTCATATGTCCCAGCTTCTACTCCCGCCAAAATCTCTTTGCTCTCTTTTGCGCTGTTAAATCGTGACAATCCCGCAACTTTGATTGGGAATCCCGAATACCGTTCTTCAAAAGTTTTGGTGTGCTGCTGAACCAGCAAGGTAGTTGGAACTAATACAGCAACTTGCTTTCCATCTTGTACTGCTTTAAATGCGGCACGAATTGCAATTTCAGTTTTTCCATAGCCAACATCACCACAAATGATTCGATCCATTGGATAAGGGCGTTCCATGTCAGCTTTGACTTCATTAATCGTCGAGAGTTGATCGGGGGTTTCGATGTATGCAAATGAATCTTCAAGTTCGCGTTGCCACGGTGTATCTGGGGAAAATGCAAAACCTGGGGACGAAGTTCGTGCGGCATACAATCGAATTAACTCACCTGCAATTTGTCGCACTGCTTTGCGTGCGCGACCCTTTGCTTTTTGCCATTCACCACTTCCGATTCGATGAACAGTTGGAGTCTCACCACCTACGTACTTACTTACCTGTTCGAGTGAATCTGTTGGAACAAAGATGCGATCACCTGGTTGACCGCGCTTAGCAGAGGCATACTCAAGTACTAAGTACTCACGGGTTACTCCAGCAACTGTTCGTGAAACTAACTCTATGTATCTACCAATGCCATGTTGTTCGTGAACAACGAAATCTCCTGCCTTTAACTCAAGTGGGTCGATAGCAGTTTTGCGCTTGGAAGGGAGTTTTTCGGTGTTGTTGATGACACCTTTGCTGCCAGATAAATCTCTTTCGGTGATAAAAAGAATTCGAGCTGATGGCACGCTAAATCCATAAGCAATTGTGGATGTAACAACACGAACAAATATTTCAGCGCTTCGAAACAAGTTTGAATACCGATCGTGCATTCCGTGGCCATGAGCTGCAAAAACTAAATTCTGACCGGCATCTGTTGCGCTTCGAAACTCATCTACTAGTCGTTCAGTATTTCCCCTTAGCGGGTCTATAGCGTGCGCATCCAAGAACGCTGCTTCTTCATCTAAATCACTTCCAAAAACATTAAAGCTTCGGGGCGCTAACTTGTTTTTCACTATTTCTTTAATTAATTCTTCCCACGTCATATATGTGCCATCTCCACTGTGTAATGGAGTTGCTCCACCACTTGCAGCGTTTAGCCAGGAAGCTAAGTAAAACTCTTCATTGGTTGCAAGAAGATCTGCGGCTCTTGATTTAATTCTTTCTTCATCAATGAATATAACTTCAGTGTTCTCGGGCATTCGATCTAAAATACTCTCAGTGGAATCAACCAATAAAGGAATGAAGGATTCCATGCCTTCGGTTGCAATTCCTTCTGAGATTTTTTCTAATATCTCAGAGGCTTGAGGAAACTGCGAGATAAGTGCCTTCGCTTTTGCTCGGACTTCTGAAGAGAGCAACAACTCACGACAGGGCAAGATCTTGATGACGCCTTCTACGGGAGCTGTCGTGCGCTGACCGGCAACATCAAAGTAACTAATGTCTTCAATCTCATCGCCAAAAAAATCAATGCGGACAGGTTGATTTGCAAGCGGTAGAAATACGTCAAGAATTCCACCGCGCACTGCAAACTCGCCACGACGTTCGACTAAATCTGTGCGTTGATATGCAAGTTCGCCGAGATGATCAATAAGTTCTTTGAGATCACATTGAATTCCGACTGCGAGTTCGCGTACTGGTTTTGCAGCAAGTGAATTAATGATTCGATGGATAAGACCGCGAACCGGAGTTACGACTATCGGATTCTTAAGTTGCTTGTTTTTCAGCTCGATAAGAGTTGATATTCGTTGCGCAACAGTGTCACTTCGAGGACTTAATCGTTCGTGCGGCAAAGTTTCCCATGCAGGAAACTCAAATACTTCTGCGTGTAATTCGCGCAGATCATTAACAAAGTCTTCGCTGGACCTGCTAGAACTCGTAACAATTAAGAGTGGGCGTTCGGTCGCACGAATTGATGCAAGAAATGGGTGCAGCGGCGATGGCGCAATGATGCGCTTTTTAGATTCGAGAGCATCACGAATATGAGCATCGGTGGCGAGTGCATCGCGTACCAATTTCATGTAAGCCCCCTGTCTAGAAAAACGCCTAAGGCCCCAACTCCGTGAGACCGGAGGGGGCTTAATAGGGCAAGTCTAAGGCAGGTGAACCTGCCATGATTAGCCAATGTCTACGCAAGATTCCGCTGCAGCCATCGGTAATGATGGCGCTGGTTTGCGTGCCGATGTTCGAAAGCTTGGTGATTTACTCGGTGAATCACTCGTTCGCCAAGAAGGTCAAGAGTTACTTGAACTCGTAGAAGCCGTTCGTAAAGCAGGCAAAGACGGTGGTGGCGACGAACTCTTATCAACGTTATCTATTGAGCAATCAGTTCAGCTTGTTCGTGCGTTTAGTACATATTTCAATTTGGCTAACGTTGCAGAGCAAGTTCACCGTGCACGAGTTTTAGCTGATGCCAGAGCACAAGGTGGATCGTGGATGGCAAAGGCCGTGGACAAAATTGCCGCGGCGCAGAGTGCAAAGGTGCCTGGTCACGAATTTTCTACAGAAGATGTAAAACATTGGGTCAGCGAATTAATGGTGCGTCCTGTCTTTACTGCACATCCAACTGAAGCTGCTCGACGCTCTGTTCTAAACAAATTAGGACGTGTAGCAAAACTCTTGGATCAGCCAAGTACGCCATCTCAACGCAGTCAGTTAGCAGAAACAATCGATGTGTTGTGGCAAACAGATGAACTACGAGTTGGGCGTCCAGAGCCACTAGATGAAGCTATGAACGCTCTTTACTATCTAGATGATCTATTCAAGTTAACGATTCCAGAAGTTCTCAACGACTTTAAGAATGAGATTAAAAGACTCGGAGTAGATCTTCCATTAGATGCTCGTCCGCTCTCATTTGGAAGCTGGATTGGTGGAGATCGAGATGGCAATCCGAATATCACGGCATCAATCACTGAATCTGCGATGGTGTTACAAGTTGGTCACTCAATTCGCGTAACAATTGCAGCGATGGATGAGTTACGCCAGATGCTCTCGGTTTCAACAAGAATTACTGGAGTCAGCCAAGCGTTATTGAAATCAGTCGAGGAAGACCTCAAACATATTCCGGAGTTTGAGGAACGATTCAAGCGTTTAAATGTTCAAGAGCCTTATCGTTTGAAAGCTACGGCAATCGTGCATCGCCTTGCATTCACTCGTAATCGTCACGCTGCTGGTACCGCACATGTTCCGCACCGTGATTACAACAACACCTCCGAACTATTGGCGGACCTCACTTTGATGCGTGATTCATTGCTTGAAAACCGCGGCGAATTAATGGCCACAGGTTTACTTGAAAGAACAATGCGTACGGTTTCGGCCTTTGGTCTTACTCACGCAACTCTCGATGTTCGCGAACACTCTGATGCCCATCACCACACACTTGCTTTCGCATTAGGTGACTCATATAAAGACAAGAACCATCAAGAGCGCTTTGCCATTCTTTCAAGTGAGCTTTCCTCATCGAAGAAGTTAGATTTTGGAAAATGCGATGAACGCGCACAAAAAACGCTGGATACCTTTAGAG
>Ga0208787_1000600_pt1 | contig 16996 bp, 32 predicted proteins | sample Wag4_2014_7_11_FD_187362 | JGI IMG/M metagenome (GOLD analysis project Ga0208787, IMG submission 187362) | Fresh water microbial communities from Ohio, USA - Utica-2 Time Series HT 2014_7_11 (SPAdes) (version 2) | ecosystem: Environmental > Aquatic > Freshwater > Water tank | place: USA: Ohio... | reverse complement strand
CCCGGCTAGTGCTGAAGTCATCAAACTAGATGTGGTAGATCAATATACTTCTCAGGATCAGGTCACAAGTATCACCCAATTTACTGATGTTCGCCCTACTGATTGGGCTTATCAGGCACTTAGTAACCTAGTAGAAAGCTATGGTTGTGTTGCTGGTTATCCAGACCTGACCTATCGAGGCGGCCGTTCAATGACTCGATATGAGGCAGCCGCTCTTCTGAATTCTTGTTTAGATCGAGTAACTGAAGTGACCGATGAAATTCGCAAACTTCAATCTGAATTCAAAGAAGAACTGGCTGTTCTTCGGGCTCGCGTAGGGAGCCTAGAGGCGAAAACCGCTGTACTTGAGGCCCAACAATTCTCCACTACCACTAAACTAAATGGTGAAGTGAGCTTTGTTCTCGGTGGGGTTCCAGGTTACCGGAGCCGCGATGTTAAGGCCGATGGCACCGCATTCAATTATGATATGCGTCTGAATTTCGATACTTCATTTAGTGGTAAAGATTTACTTCGCACTCGTCTACGTGCAGGTAATTTTAGTGAGCTTCCTTTTGGTTCTAGTTCTTCTCTTTATAAGCTAGATAAAGCAGAAACCACTGATAGTGCCGTAGAACTTGATCGCCTTTATTATCAGTTCCCTGTTAGCAAGGAAGTAACTGTTACGGTTGGTCCTAAGGTACGAAATACCGAAATGGCCTGGATTCCTACGGCTTACCGCTCTGGGATTCTTGACTTCTTTACGACAGCGGGTGCCCCAGGCGTTTATAACAAGGCTACTGGAGCTGGCGTTGGGGTTCAATATCAAAGTAATGGTTTTATCGCTGGAGTAAATTATGTTGCTCAGGAAGGCGATAGCACTGAGTCTGGGGTATTTGACTCTGACGGGGCGCTAAACCTAATGGCTCAGCTTGGCTACAGGGCATCAAATTGGGGTGTTGGTGTTGGGTATCGTTATGGCACTGAGGGCACTCGTCCACGCACCTACAACGGCTTCCGAGGGGCTAATGGGGCACTACTAGATAATCAATCCTCAAACGGGGTTTCTGTTAATGCTTATTGGCAACCTTCAGAATCACAGGCTATTCCCTCTATCAGTGCTGGCTATGGTTATAATGCCGTAAGTGGCCGCCCCGGTACTACTGATGCGACTGATTCCCAGTCTTGGTTTGTTGGTCTACAGTGGACTGATGCTTTTGTTGCTGGCAACGCTGCTGGTGTTGCTGTTGGTCAACCTGCAAATGCAGAGAGTCTTGACTCTGATGCCTTGATGCTTGAGTTCTTCTATAAGTATCAAGTTACCGATAATATCAGCATTACTCCTTCTGTATTTTATGTGAGTAATGATGCTGGCCAGCGAGGTAATGCCTCTGAGGTCGGTGGTGTAATTCAGACAACTTTCAGGTTCTGATAAATAACCGGGATCTTGCCAGGTGCTGGCTCAGATTTAAATAACCGACGCCTCCCGCTGCAGAAAGCGTATCCATCAGGTCGGTGCCCATAAACGTTCACCTTCATTATTGGAAAAATTAAAATGAACAAATTTGGTTTTACACAATTCGCAGAATTAGTCAATTGTAGGCTGGCGACAATTGCACTGGTAGCTGCGCTCGGGGCTTATTTGGTTAGTGGCCAGATTATTCCGGGAATCTTTTGATTACCAAATACCTGTATATTATAAATATAGGTAGTTATTTGGTAAAATAATGGGAACTGGAAATCCAAAAGGAACAAATAGGGGTGGTGGACCAAGAAAAAATGCTTGTATATACCATCCCAGACCAGATGGTACTGTGTGGGTGGAAAGAAAAAAGCATTGTAAACAAGTTGGATATAAACATCATAAGGGATATATGGTGTTTAATCACGGATCTAGAGGTCAAGTTGCTATTCACCGATACATAGCGGAAGCTTTTATACCAAATCCAGAAGGAAAAGAACAAGTTGACCATATTAATAGAGTAAGACACGATAATCGAGTTGAAAATCTTAGATGGGTAACTAGACAAGAAAATATGAGTAATATAGTTTGGGGAGGAACTGAACAAAACGCCATAGACTACTTAACTGGATTAGGTTATACTATAATTAAACCTGATAATTAAACCTGATAATTAAAAATAAATCATTCTAATAATATGCTCGGAGCAATTTTCAATAATCTGTCTGAAACCCATTAACTTTTAGGGGCCACAAGGCCCCTTTCTTTCTAAATAAGACAACTAGATTAAAAATAATGGGTGGCTTCATTTCTGATTGTGGAAATTATGGGGTTTTTAAGTTTGGGAAAAAACAATGGATGGTTGTTTATCGTGGCCAACAGCTAGAAGTGTTCAAAACAATTCCTCAATGTAGGAAGTTTATCAAAGTTCATCAGGACAGTTTAACGACTGTCACACAAGAAACCAAATCCCGGAATTCACCTGCTAAAATAAAACCAAGTTCCAAAAGAATCAAAAATAATATGAGCCCAAACTAATGTTTATAAATTCTTATTACTTCAGTCTGTTTTTTATTTTTTGCATCTTGGCTGCAATGATGTTAATTGATAAAAATGTGGCAGATTATTTTCTTTTGGTTCTTAAGGTAGTCAAATTAACTATCGACCGGTATATTTGGATGATCCGACTGCACCCTAAAAACCCAATTACTAACTTTATTATGAAAAAGAAATATGAAAAAATTTCAAAAGAACTCCACCAAAAACTAAACGATTCTAAATGATTATGGATGACAAATTTGATCTATCTTCCTTGCAAACAAGGATTAATGATATAAAAAAAGATGGTCAGGAGTCTGCTGATTTTACTATAGAATTTCTACAGTGTCTTATGGAAAGACATGATCTTGGAAAATCTATACCGGAAGATTATGAACTGGACAATATTCCAGAAGCAATATTTGAATGTTTACGGAAAGGAGAAATTCCTAATAGAGACGAAATTATGTTGATGGATTCGGATACACAAAATTTCTTTTTATTTGAAATGATCTGGACATGTGGTATGACTGCAATAGCCTTTTATACTGCGGACGAAGAAAAGATTGATGATTTGCCCAATACGTTTGAGACTATTTTGGCAATGTCCAATGTCTCACCGGGGCATTGGAGTGCGTGCTATTTAATTGCTGTCCTAACGCTACTCATGGCGCGAGTTCCAACAGAAGAAATGATTTCTAAAATGACAAATAACTTTTCAGGTGACCCGGATCAGATTCAGTCTAATTTAGATTATTTCATTGAATTTGCTTCTGCATTACTTTGTAGACATGTAGAAGATTCGGTGTATCATTCTGATATTACTTGTGAATAGACTAGATTCTACTACTCCATGGTATGAGTTTTTGAGTTACTGTGAATGTTGTTATTCTTTAGGAGTAACTCCCTCTGTCACAAGATTTATTCGGTACAACGAATATTTTAAAAGTAATTTCAATGAAAAGAAAAACTAAACTCAAAGAGGAGGAAATGAATTTAGATATTCCTCCATTTCATGAAATGTTTCCTATAACATTACTACATAATGATAGGGGAATTGAAAAAGTTTGTTATTTTATGTGTAAAGAACATTTACAAACATATATAACAAGAAACAGACTTAAGAAAAACCAAGTAAACATTCAAAAAACAGGAGAACGAAATAATGGCTCTAAGTGAAAAAGTTGAAGACAAATTGAAGGAAGCCGAAGGAATTCTCAGGGATTCTTTGTACTGGGCCTCCAAAAATGAAAACCCCGGAACTCTTAATGCAATTTCTAAGATCATTTCTCAACTTGATTATTTGATTAAAGTGGATAAAATTAATGATCAGGTAGAAAATTTTATTAAAAAACAAGGCGGCAACGACATTTTTAGGGGATTTTTTTGATGAACAATTATCTTACCGATTCTGAGCAAGAAGAACTTACTGCCCTAAAGAGGGCCATTAACGACAACGTGTCATCCGTTCATTACAATAAAATGGAGCGTTTTTCGGAATTGCTTGTAAGAACTCTTTCTGGTAAAGGAGCCGGTGAGATATTTTTAGAGCCAACAAATTTCTAAATAGTCAAAAATACTGTTAGAGATGAAAACGTATAGCCAGTTTTTAGAACAAACTTCTAGTGTTTTAGATAGGCAGTTAGCGGCCAGAGAAAAGCAAAGGAAAGATTTGGAAGATAGAGCATTAACAGCTAAACAAGAAAGAGAGGAACGTGCTGCTCAGCTAGAGCAAGAAAGAGTGGACCGAGAAAATGAGCGAGAAAAAAGGGAAGCCGAGCAAAGATTAAGACGTTTAGAAGCAGGGAGGCAACAAAACGGGTGAAATTTACTATCTATTCTAAAACTGGTTGTCCATATTGTGAAAAAATTAAGGCAATTATGCACTCATACAACTTTGAACATGTAGTGTATAATCTTGATGAAGATTTTACCAGACAGCAATTTATTGATGAATTTGGACTAGGATCTACTTTCCCTCAAGTTATCCTTAACGATAAGCGACTAGGTGGATGCGTTGATACAGTGAAGTATTTAAAAGAAAATAAATTGGTTTAATGGATCAAGTTTTTTGTGATATTGAAATGGCCATAGATATGGCCTTTAAAGAAAAAAGATTTGTCATGAACTTTTTTTCTTATCTTAAGACCATAAATGCAAGGCGAATTGATGCCCAAGAATTTAAGGCTAGTAATACAGCAATTAATATAAAAACTACTGCAGAAGATTTGAGATTGTATATTGAAGGTGGTCAGACTGATGAAGCCAAACAACTCAGAGAAGCATATGGACATCTTTCAAAACCAGAAGCCAGAAAGATTATGAATTATATTCTTGGATTCATTTCAGACTGCGATGAATACATTAAAGAAAAGAATGCAAAAAAACGTAGACGCAAACCTAAATAATACAAGCAATCGAGGATTCAATTGGATGCTTGATTCAAAAAGCGATAATAACAAGGAGGAACCGATTTTTAATTTTAGTTTACAGAAATCTGTTTCTTTGTTTTCTAAGAGATTTCAGTTTTCTGTAAGTTTAACCGGAACTAAATCTAAGGAGAACACAAATGTACGCGATAGCAATTTTCATTAGCGTAATTTTAGTATTATTGCTTTTTGTAGTCGGGGCGATTGTTGGGTGGATTGCCTCTTTTTATGTTAATAAGAAAGAAGAAGAGCCACCATTCATACATCCCGAATTTCTAGATAGTTCTGGTAATATTATTCCAGACGAAATTATTGCACTGAGATTTACACCTAAATTAAACATTGAGGAGGATTATTACGATGACACAGACTGTGGTGAAGAAGCCGAGGACTACGGCGAAACAAGTTGAATTACCACCTAACCCGTTTCAGCATGAAATTCTAGAGCTTGCGTGTTCCCAAAGAACCAATGCTAAAAAAATTGAAGTTCTTCAAAAGTATCAAAATGATGCTCTGATTAGTCTTTTTATCTGGAATTATGATGATTCAGTGATTACTATCATCCCAGAAGGAGATGTTCCATATTCAAGTAATCCCGATATTGCACCGGGAAATGATTCCCTTTCAGAAGCGATTAAAAAACAGATTGACGATAAGATGGTTGATGCTGTTGGCGGCAATCTAAAAACAACACTTAGAAACGAATACACAAAGTTCCATTACTTCATTAAGGGTGGGGACAATACATTAAGTTCTATTCGTAGGGAAACTATTTTTATTCAAATGCTTGAGGGACTTCATCCCAAAGAAGCCGAAATTATGTGTCTTGTAAAAGACAAAAAACTCACTGATCGCTACAAACTATCTTTTGATCTAATTAAAGAAGCATACCCATTTATTAGGTGGGGAGGTCGGTCGTGATGTGGTCTGAAGAAGAAAAATTATCTTTACCTAAACAATATAATTGCCAGCTTCTTTTTTCTAATGCAACGATGGCCCAGGCTAAAGATAAAAGTCTTCCTAAAGATGCATATCTAGTCTTTTATGAGAATTCTGATGGAATTGTTTCTATGGATGTATGTAGATGCAGTAAGCGTTCTAATTTATTTGATTTGTATTATGACAAATTCCGAAATGTAAAAGATATTCGTTTTGGTTATGGTAATGTTAACCCTAAATTATGGGGAGAACAGGACAAAAAAGAAAAGAAAAAGAGGAACTCCTGATGACAATAGGTTTTGGTGAAAGCGATAAATTTAGACTTTCAATAAATAAACAAGAAATAAACAATATCATTAAAAAATATAAAAAAGCAAAAAAAATTATGAAATCAAATCTTTATCAGATTCAGGTCATGGATGAAACTGAGACATATATTACCAATCTAATCAAAGAAGCCGAGGCTGACCCTCCTGTTGAATGATGGGAAAACACTACATTTTAAACCTGTATGGGTGCAAGTTTGAACTTCTAGATAATTTAGAGTTTCTTTTGAGATTGCTTACAGATTCGGCTCTTCTTTGTAATGCTACTATCTTACAAAAATCTTATCATAAATTTGAACCACAGGGAGTAACAATTATTTTACTTTTAGCCGAGTCACACATTTCAATTCATACTGTTCCCGAAAAGGGTGAAGCCTATGCGGATGTTTTTACATGTAGTGAGGTTGATCCAGTGATTGGATGCCATAAAATAATCCAGGAGTTGCATCCAGAAAGTTATAATTTGGAGTTTATCCCCCGATGAAAAATGAAAGAATAAAACTGATTATTAAAAATATAGAACTTCTTCTTGAGCAATTAAAATTAGAAGTTATTGATGAAGAAGTTTTACCGATTGAAAATAAAAATGTTATTGATATTCGGGATCTTATAACCAAAGATGATTATGAAGAACCTGAGTATTATGAAGACCCTGATGATTATTTACCAAATGTTTCTGTAAAATGGAGAAATATCGATGTATGATTTAACTGATTTTGAAAAAGGACTAGGAAACTTTTCTGATAGAGTAGAAATTATTGTTGGCCTAGAGATGGGCGATAAATTGTCATCTGATGAGGCGTATAAAATGATTAAAGAAGAATTTAAAAAACTCAAAAAACTACGTAAAGAAAATTGATTATGAGACCAGTAAAAGCAGCCGATCTTCTTGAATTAGATCCACGTTTACAGACTGTGGTTCTTCAGTGCTATCCTATCCCCGAGCAGGTTATATACCAGGCGGCAAAGTGCGATTATTCTGAAACACCTATTCATGAACAACAGATTCCTTCTCCTGACAAGTGTGGAAAGTGGATTGTAGAAACTCTTTTGGCTAATGATAAGGGTCATTATGGATGCTACAGTGAAGACACTGAGGTTATGACAGAAAATGGATGGAAACTATGGCCCGATGTAGGTTATAGTGATAAATTAGCCGCAGTGGATATAGAAACTGGATCTATTAGATTTGAATATCCAGAGGCTCTGCAAAAATATGACTTTCTACCCGGCGATAAACTTTATTCTATTGAATCCCAGAAAATCTCATTGGCGGTTACTCAAGACCATCGTATGGTTTATTCATCGAGAACGAATAAAAATTGGAGGTTTTCAACTGCGGCTTCACTAGCCGGTAAACCAGTAATCTATAGGCTGGCCGGGGAATTATGTGATGAAGACAGAAAAATTCCAATAGACTGTCCCACAGATTATGATCTTGTGAGTATATTCAAATTAGCCGGATTCTTTTTTGGGGATGGAGTCCGTAGTAAAAACAAACAACCTAGGTGTTTACAATTTAGACTAAGGAGACATAGAAAAATTGCATACCTAAAATCATTAGGTTTTGAAGTAAGAGAAATGAAAGATGATAGATTTACAATTGATCTAGGTGAAACTGCTACCTGGATTTCTAAAAATTTCTCTAATACTGATGAAAAAATTTGCCCTAACTTTATTCTTAAGTTACCGAAATATCTTTTCGACGCCTTTTTAGACGGACTTAAAAATAGTGATGGGACTTTAAAAAATAAAACCTGGGCATATGATTCAACAAATCTTGAAGCCCTAGAATTAGTTCAGGCCGCTTGTCATCTTAATGGTATGTCGGCAACAGTAACTTTAAATCATCCAAATGTAGGAGAAGGGCACGAAAATCATAAACCTTGCTGGAGATTACATGTTTCAAGTTTAGATCCAATTGCCAGATTTGAGGTTCATCAAAGAGGAAGAACTAAAGGAACAGAAAAATTAATTTCTTATACTGGAAAAGTTTATTGTGCTACGGTTAGCACTGGGGCATTGCTTGTAAGGAAAAATCGTAGGCCTATTGTCTCTGGAAATTGTATAGAACATCCGGCAATCACATTTTCTGTTTCTGGTTATGTTCACAGTGTAATGGTGCAGGGAAGAACTCATCGAATCGGTAATTCTTGGGATTGTCAATCGAATCGTTATACGGGCAATAGAGTTGTTAAAGTTGCCAAAGGGGAACTTCCTGTTGAGGACGTTTTTTATGTACGCCCTGCTGGTTATTATACAAATCGCCAAGGCAAAAAATATGATTGGACCGAAGAACATCGTCAACGTAAATTAAAACGTATTTTTGATGAGTGTGTAGAATACGCCGATTATTATGAACAAGGAATGGCCGAGGAACACATCAGAGATTATCTCCCACAAGCAATTCGTCAAAACTTTGTAGTATCCTTTAACCTTAGGTCTGTTCTGCATTTTATGGACCTTAGGGCAAAAATGGACGCCCAACTAGAAATTCAAGCTCTTTGTGCCCAAATGGCGCCTCTTCTTGAGAAATGGGCTCCTAATGTCTGGAAATATTACGAAGAAAAACGCCTACATAAAGGTAAACTAGCCCCATAAAATTTATGAAACTACCTCTTTCGCCTATAATGCGTAAAATTCTTGCAGATCCTGTTGCGAGTAAACAGCTTCAAAAGGCGCTAGTAGATAGGGATACTCGTATTGAGTTGGATGGTAAAATATATAAAATCACATCTGCCCAATTTTAATTTAAACCTTATGAAATCCTATTGTATAAAAGACCATGAGACTGGTCATGTTTTTAAGATTTTTCTGACCGAAGAAGAACTTTCAGAATTTCTGGCCGATAATCCAGAAATGGACGAGTGCGTTGATTGCGTCGAATGCGAAGACGCACCTAGTATAACTTTGGAGGATTGATGATGCCCTTATATCCAGTAATTAACAAAAACACAGGTGAGACAAAAGAACTCAGTATGACTATTGCGGAGTGGGAAAAATGGAAAGAAGAGAATCCCGATTTTCAGCGAAACTGGGAAATGGGATGTGCAAGTTTGGGTGAAGTTGGAGAATGGAAAGATGTCCTGAATAAAAAACATCCATCATTCAATCATATTTTAAAGAAGGCAAAAAAATCAGGCGGCATGAATGCTAAAATGGATACTTTATGACCAGATCACGAGCAACGCGTAAATCCAGGCAACAAGCAAATATCCCGCTAAACAAGAAAAAATCCCAGTCACCACTAATAACCCTTGATCACTTAGTCGAACTTCAACCATTAACAGAAAATCAAGAAAAACTTTTCGCGGCCTATGATGAGGGCAAAAACATCGTGGCCCATGGATACCCCGGAACCGGCAAGAGCCTTTCGTTAATTTACAAGGCCCTAGAAGAAGTCCTGGATCCCTCGACTCCTTATAAAAGGGTAATTGTCGTCAGATCCACCGTTGCAACACGCGACATTGGATTTCTTCCTGGATCAATTTCCGAAAAAATTGCAGAATTTGAAGTACCTTATAAGTATATGATCAAAAATCTTTTCGATTTTAATTCTGACGAAAAGTATGAGATGCTTTATGGGAACCTAAAGGCCCAGAAGAGTTTTTATTTTATGCCAACGAGTTTTATTCGTGGGATGACAATTGACGAGGCCGTTATAATTGTGGATGAATTTCAAAATTTATCTTATCATGAATTAGAAAGTATAATTACACGAGTCGGTGTAGACAGTAAGATCCATTTCAGTGGTGACATCGCCCAGTCGGATCTTATAAAAAAATCAGAAAAAGACGGGGCCGCATTGTTCTTGAAAATTCTTGGACAAATGGAGTCTTTTGAGACGATTAATTTTGGTATCGATGACATTGTAAGGAGCAACCTCGTTAAAGAGTACATTGTCGCAAAACACAATCTTGGATTATTCTCAGAACCCTCTTGACAAATCCAGGGGACCATGCTACAATTACACCAAGATCAGGGCCAAATAAAATGTTTATACACAAACCGATAGAAGTTCCAAAGTTAGAAAGATTCCATATAGACGGAAAACGTTTTTATAAAAAAGTAAAATCTGAAGAACTCAAGAATTATATTTCTATTACTACAATTACTTCAAATTATAGTAAAGAAAAGTTTGCATTATGGAGACAAAGAGTCGGAGAGGAAGAGGCCAATAGGATTACAAAGGCCGCAACAACAAGAGGAACGCATATGCACTCTTTGGTAGAACATTACTTAGGTAATGAGGCCCTACCAAAGAGTGCTCCACTCCCCAAACTTTTGTTTGATATTATTAAGCCAGAGTTAAATAAAATTAATAATATAATCGGGGTTGAAATTCCATTATATTCTGACTATTTTGAAATCGCCGGAACATGTGATACAATTGCAGAATATAATAATATATTGAGTATTATTGACTATAAAACAAGCGAAAAACCCAAACCAATAGAATGGGTAGAAGGGTATTTTGTCCAAGCAGCAGCATATAGTGCAATGCTTTATGAGATGACAGGAATTCCTGCAAGGCAATTAGTTATCATAATGGCATGTGAAAATGGTGAAGTAGAAACATATATTGAAACCGACATTATGAAATACTTAAAACTCTTACAAAAATACATCGCAAAGTTTAAGGCCGATCATGAAAACATTTAACTATAAACAAGAATTAAAAAAAGAATTAGAAAAAAAATTTCATTCTCCTGAAAAATTTTCTCAAGAAATCGAGAACTTAATTGTCAAAAAGCCAGAACTTAATTATATTACGGCTATTATAGAATACTGTGAAGAAAATGATATTGATGTGGAACTAGTTCCAAAATTAATTACAAAACCACTTAAAGAAAAACTTAAGTGGAATGCAACTGAATTAAACTTTTTGAAGAAAACTTCGCTGGGTAAATTACCTATTTAAAATGTCTCCCTTTGAAGTTTATGAATTGTATCTGGCCATAAAGATGCATTTCACTCAGCCTTCTTATGATTACTTTAAATATTCCGGTAAAGTAAAATCAAATATCGAGTCTTTTAATAAAAGAAAAGACCGATATTTCTTTGAAAAACTATCAAGAAAAAAAACTAAAAAAGATATCATCGAATACTTTGTTTCTAACTTTATAGAAACATCTGATCCAAATAAGATGTGGGTTGGTGAAATGAAGTCCTCCGGGGATGAAAATTATACAAAATGGAAAGGAAGGATTCAGTCTTTTACTTACTTATTTGAGCAAGACCTTAATTTATTGACTGATAATTGTCATTTATTTGAGGCAATTATTTCAAAATCAGGACACCCTAAAAGCATAAAATCTTACTTAGCCGGAAAGATTTCATTAGAGACTTTAGTTGTTCTTGATGATCTAACTTCTTTTACTAGTAAGCTATCAGATTCTTATGATCCGGTTTTAAATTTAATTAAAACTAAGATACATAAGTATAGACAATTTTTTGACTATAATAAGGATACTGCTATCCAAAAACTTAGACAAAAAATGTAATTGTCTATGGGTTGGTAAACCCATCAAAAAAGTTTCCAGTTTAACGTTATCTACCGTATTAAAACAAAATGGATTTTAAACAACTTAAAAAACAATCTTCTCTAGGCAGCCTTACCGAAAAACTTCTTAAAGAAGCAGAAAAGATGGGCGGAAGTTCATCTATGAAAGATGATCGTATTTTCACTGTTGAGCGCGATAAATCTGGACTCGGACTTGCCGTTGTCCGTTTTCTACCGCCCCCTCCTGGTGAAGATAAGGCGTTTGTAAAACTTTATAATCATGGCTTCCAGGTTAATGGTAAATGGCTGATTGAAAATTGCCCAACAACTATTGGTGAGCAATGTCCTATTTGTAGTGCAAATAGTGTGCTTTATAATTCTGGAATTGATTCAAATAAAAAAATTGTAACACAGCGTAAACGTAAACTCAGCTTCTATAGCAATGTTTATGTTATCAAAAATCCTTCAAATCCTGAATTAGAAGGAACCGTAATGCTTTATCGCTTCGGTCAAAAGATTTTTGATAAAATCAAAAGCGCGATGAAACCCGAGTTTGAGGGAGATGAGGCTATTGATCCGTTTGATCTCTGGACTGGTGCTAACTTTAAAATCAAAGTTAAGACTGTCAAAGAAGCAAGTGGTCAATCTTATCCTAATTACGATGAAAGTCTTTTTGAGACCCCATCTGTACTACATGGTGACGATGAAGAGCTAGAAAAAATCTGGAGGCAGGCACACTCTCTTGATGAACTTATATCTTCCGACAAGTTTAAGAGTGATGATGAACTTCAAAAGCGTCTTGATTTTGTCCTGGGTGCCAAGGTCCCTAGTAACACTCAAGAGCAAGAAGAAGAAATCGAGCGTCAATATCCCTCTGAGGAAACTGATATGCTAAAGGAGCTAGAAGCCTCTTACAGCCGCTCTAAAGCGTCCACAGAGGACGATGAGGACGATATGGATGATTCTCTTGCTCGGTTCCAAGAACTGGCTGGCTGATCTCTCTAACCCGCACTTACTGAGGCCCCGATAGGGGCCTTTTTTAATATTCAAAAATTCTTATATTCTCGCCGCGTTTTAGTTTCCTGTTGATATATTGAGTTCCACCTTCCTTATAAGTCATAATTTCTTCAAGATTTTCAAACAATACATTTAAGTATATTGGTTTAAGAATAAAAATATCTCTTTTCTTTTCTTCTTTTCTGACTTCATATTGATAATTAGTTACTTCGGCAATAAAGTCAGTTGATGGAACTAAAACGTCTTGTTGTATTCCACTATCATAAAACCCAAAATAATACACGCCATTATTTTCCACATAGTTTCCATTTGTACTCCACGTTGGACTTATTTGTTTGCCTGCTTCTAATAAAACTCTACCTATAGAATCTTTTATCTCTAGAGTTTCATAGTGATGAATACCACTGTAAAGCTCTTCATACGAACTATATTTCTGCAACATAATCTTATCAAATGTTTGCTGAGGCAGCGGCCATTCCTCTTGGACATTTATAATATTATTAGAAAGAAAAATAACCCAATCTAGTGTGGGATCCCCATAAAACTTTGAGGCAATATTGTCCGCTCTTTCATTGCCGATAATACTGTATTTTGTAAAAAATGCTAAATTATCGAATAATTCTTCAAATAATTTCCCTCTTCTAAAAAAGTTTTTTATTTGAGTATATTCGCTTATTTTAGCATTAGGGAGGCGGTTGACATATTCAAGATTTGGAACGTAGCTGAAATAATGTGCCATTAGTATCCTATTGGGTGAGTGCCTTCATAATCAGAAGCATAAATCGGAGTCAGCTCTTTAAACTGCAATGTAATTCTATACATGACCATTGTTGCCTCTGGATCCGACTCATCATTAAAAGTCATATAAGTTCCAAGCGGTGTATAATCTACAGTGCAACTTTGAAGAGCACACATTTTTATTTTCCCGATTGAGGGATGTTCTATGGAATTTTCCGGGCCAGTAATTTCTTTTGATTTATCATCTTTATTTCCTTTAATATATTTAACTCTAAACACATAGGGTGAATTTAAAAATACACCCACAGAAGAAGTTTGTGGTTCTAACGTACTCTGTTGATTTTCAGTTGACGGGCCAAATTGACCGATATCCCCTATCGTATCTCTTACGGCCATATATGCCTTAAAAAAATAAATTATATCTTTAATAATTGTAGCTTCTTGTGTTCCTTTTGCGAATAAATCAAATGAAAAAGAAAATTGTCTTAATTGCGGACCATTAAAAAGCAACTCTAGGTTGGGGTTTAATGTACTACCCGTTGCACGAGTTAAAAGATTATTAACTTGTACCGCCTGCCCTGCAAGAAATGTTCGTATGAGATTACCAGCCGGGGTTCCTGTGGCAAATCTAGTATAAGGATCAAACCCCCCTACTTCATTTTCAACCCCTTGCCTGTCACCAGACCCCAACGACACCCCTAAAGATATGTTAGCCAGCTGTCTTTGTAATTCATTAATCCGATCCTCTTGCCAATCAACTGAATTTGTATCAGCAACTTTATTAATAGGTAAATAAACGAATCCAGCTGAGGTGACCCGATTATAGCCAGTTTCTGCAGTGGCTCTTCTTGTACTACCAAATGCAATAGCATCTGACACTGTTTTTTGTATTGTCCTATCTGCATATTGCCAAACACTAAATTCCATCCTATCTTGTTTTGGACTCATGTTTTTTGGATATACTTTTATTGTATTAAATGGGGTTGTTTTTTTTGTTTTTGGATCTTGTACTCCCCGATAAACAATAGTCTCTTCAGTTGCAGTTGGTCCCGCGATTGCTTTTTTACCTTCTTTGACAAGGCTCTCAAAATTTTTTACCTCTTGTTCCGTGGCATCATTAGTTGGACTTAGCCCGCCACCTGGGCTCATAGTGCCGATATTTACCCAATTTTCCCCAGATTTTCTTTCAATGATCGATCCTTCTTTTTTTACTCTGTATGTTTTGTTATTCAGTAAAAATTCTCGGGAATAACCTTCGTTGTTTTCGCCCATTTATTTGTTATATTTTAATTATTTATTTACTTTAATCGGATAAAAAGTTGGAATTTTTAAAACATAATCTAGTTCATCTGGATTAATTTTGTAGAACTTTGATTGCACTCTGTCGAATCTATATTTTCTAAAAGGTGATTCAACATAAGAAGGCGCGTCTTTCCAATGGAAATTAACTCCCTCAAAATATAAACCACTAGCACTTGTGACCAAAACAACAGGATTTAGGTCATACCATTCTGGGGTTCTTCCAACATATTTAAATGTATAAATTTGATTTAACTGGAAAGATTGAGAAGTTCTGTTTAGAGTAGCTAGTACTGTAATTAAAGTTTTAAAATAATAATTTGGATCATATCCACTAGGAATATTTTCTGAAAGCTCCTTGAGCTTGTTTATTTTTTCTTTTTCCTGTCTTGCTGTTTTATAATCTACAAATTCTTCTGGATCTCTTTTTTGCTGCTTTGCAAGAAAAACAATTCTCTGTTCATCGCTGTCAATTTTTCTTCTTTTTGCATCTGCTAAGCGACCAAAATAAGTTAAAATTTTACCAACAGCACTCCAGGCTCTTGTTGCAATATTAGATAAAATTCCCATTTTAGATTCCTAATTGCTTTTCTGTTATTACCTTGAATAGTATATTATTTGATTCACAAAATTGCTTTGCTTGATTCCACTTAGAAATATTTTTTTCATACGTAGCAACTTCATTTAAGTAAGTAGAAGTTCTCTTTTTTCCTCTTTTCGGTGGTATTGTTTGCTTTTCGGGTTTTATTTCTACAATATAAGATTCAATTACTCCTTCTTTGTTTTTTATTTTTAGAAATAAATCAGGGAAATATCTTCTAACTTTATTGGTCGAATAGTCAAAATATTTTATTGGAAATGGTTCGGATGACCATTCTAGGATGCTCTCAGTTTCATCAGCCCATTTGAATGCTCTTAATTCCCATGAAGATCTAAATACAATTTGGTTTATATCGCCAATGTATTTTTGTGGATTTTTTGGTTTAAATAATCCCTGAAGATAATTGGTCAAAGGTATAATAAATACTTATTAACAATAGTTATTTATAAATGGCCCCAAAAATTAGAACTTTATCGGAAATTAAATCTAAACTTTTGCGGCCTGCTACAACCAGCCATTTTGAATGCGTATTTACTCCACCAGAAAATGTAAAAAAATTCATTCGAGGCCGTAAACTTAATATAACACCAATTATCGAAGAAAAAATAAACATAAGTTGCTGTGATGCTTCTCTTCCAGGATCAACATTACAAACTGCCACTTTAACTGATTCTTATACTGGCGTCACTGAAAATTATGCATATAGAAGATCATATGATAACCGTGCAGACTTTTCTTTTTATGTAGATAATTCTGGAGCGGGAGCGGGAGATTACTATTCAGTTATTTTATTTTTTGAAAATTGGATTTCTTATATCGTCGGGGAAGATAGTTTAAATGATCAAAGTACAACTAATTATTTCTACCGGGTCAATTTCCCTGAAGATTACATAGCAAAGGCTTTAACCATTTATAAATTTGAGAAAGATTATAACACAAGCCGAAAATATTTAAAATATGACTTTATTGGTGCGTTTCCTCTTTCAATTGCATCAACCCCAGTTTCTTATGAGTCTTCTCAATTGTTAAAATATACAGTATCTTTTTCTTATTTGAGATATGTTTTATCTACTGAGACTGGCCCACTTCAACCTACTTCTAGACCATAACCTAACGTATAGGCACTAAATAATATCATAGTTATTCTTCATAATTTTTAAAATGCCTCTTCCCGTTATTAATGCCCCTGAATATTTTCTTGAACTTCCATCGAATGGAAAAAAAGTAAAGTATCGCCCGTTTGTTGTAAAAGAAGAAAAAGTTCTTCTTCTTGCTCTTGAGTCTGAAGATGTTTCGGAAATGTCTAACGCGGTTAAAAATGTACTTTCTAGTTGTGTAAAAGGTGAAAATTTAGATATTGAAACTTTACCAACTTTTGATATTGAATATCTCTTTCTTAATATTCGCGGTAAAGCCGTAGGCGAAGAAATTGAATTACAACTTCTTTGTCCAGATGATGGCGAAACATATGTAAAAACAAAGATTTTTATTGATGAAATTAAAATCAAAAAAGATCCAACCCACACAAACAAAATAAAGATCAATGATACACTAATGATGGAAATGAAATATCCATCTCTGGAGCAATTTATTAAGTCCAACTTTAGTTTTGACGACAGAAAAAATCAGTTAGAACAATCTATTGAACTAATTGCTTCTTGCGTGGAT
>Ga0208787_1000599_pt1 | contig 16998 bp, 2 predicted proteins | sample Wag4_2014_7_11_FD_187362 | JGI IMG/M metagenome (GOLD analysis project Ga0208787, IMG submission 187362) | Fresh water microbial communities from Ohio, USA - Utica-2 Time Series HT 2014_7_11 (SPAdes) (version 2) | ecosystem: Environmental > Aquatic > Freshwater > Water tank | place: USA: Ohio... | reverse complement strand
CGGAGCGAACACGACGATCAGCGGAGTAGGCTTCGAGTTGTACCAGAACACCCCGAACCCATGGATCAGTAAGACACAGATTGGATTCCACTTGCCAGAGGCAGCGGAAGCACGTCTGACGATTTACGACGCAATGGGCCGGATTCTGTACACCGCTAAGGGACAATATGCGAAAGGCTACAACGTATTCAGTGTAGACCGGAAGTTGGTAGACGGCGTAGGCAATATGTACTACAAAGTGGAGACAACGACGGATGCTGCGGTGAAACAGATGATACAGATGAAGTAAGACAATTGGGGCAATTCCGAAGAATTGCCCCAATATTTCTTTGTATTTAATGAAGTTAATGAAAATAAGATATTTATATTACTAGTGGTAACTCCTTCCTGCCGATTAAATAGGCCGTCAGACGCAATGTTAAAGGCGGCCTACTTTTTTACCTTTTAGTTGGCGGATGCACTTTGCATTTAAGAGCTCGATAGTCATCCTCGAGGCTTAAGTTACCCAATAGTTGGAAGCAGGCAAGTTGTGATTTACAAAAGCGCGGAGCTGGAATTTTAAGGCGGAGTTATAGTAAGCGACTACCTTCTCCCGAGATTGAAGAAGCTTCGAAAGTCTCTTTCTCGTTGTTGTTTTTTAGTTTTTACTAAAAGAAATACGTGTAAAGCATTTCCTACTTTTCAGATAAGGCCGTCATGCAGCTAGCGCTGTATGGCGGCCTTTTTTTATTTCCTAGACACACTTTTTAAAACAGTCTCGGGGCCCCATTTGCAGACAAAACGCAAAGAGGGCTCATTAAAACCATTAACCATTAACCATTAACATCTATCCTTTTTTCCGGACATCCGAAGGAGATCTGTTAAATTTTTTGGTAAATAGGGTGGAGAAGTGCGACCGTTCTTTAAACCCTACTCGGAAGGCTACCTCCTTAGTACTGAGGGTAGGGTCCTGTTGTAGCAGTTCCATGGCCTTTTGGAGCCGGAAGTTGCGCAAGAGCTCCATGGCACTTGTATCCGAAATGGAGGCTAGCTTGCGGTATAATTGGGTTTTACTTATATGTAGTTGTCGGCATAGCTGAATCGAATCGAAAGATTCGGAGGCATAGTTCTCCTCAAAGACAGCGTATATACTTTCCATAAAGGAGTCGGTAGCCTGTAGGCTCTCAGTGGCAAATTGGTGGGTTGGTTCTGATGTGGGTTGGCTTCTTTCCAGGTAGCGGTTGGCGTATCGTTCTTTCCACTTTTGCTGCAGGTGAATCAGATTTTGCAGGGTAAATAGTAATTCCTGGTCGTTAAAGGGTTTGCCGATGTAGGCGTCTGCTCCTTGTTGTTTGCCAGAAATCCGGTCTGCTACTTCATTTTTTGCGCTCAGCAACACCACAGGGATATGGCTGGTTAATTGATGCATTTTGATTTGATGGGTCATTTCAATGCCATCCATATAAGGCATTATGACATCTGACAAGATCAGATCGGGTATTTCTTCAATAGCCATTTCGAGTCCTTCTTCTCCATTTTGAGCGAAAAGAAGTCGGAAGTGAGGCTGAAGAAGTTGTTTGAGGTAGCTTTGAATAGAGGCATTGTCATCTACCAGCAAGAGTTGTGGCGCATCCTCTGAAGCGATTGTATTACTATCATTGGAGTTAGGTAAGGCTGGCTCATCGGCTAACGTATCCGAGGTATTCCCTTTTGGTGCTTGGGTGCGGATAGGTAGGGTGATACGGAAAGTGGTTCCTTTTCCGAGCGAGCTTTCTACCTGAATAGTACCTTGAAGTAATTCGGTAAGTTCTTTGACGAAGGATAGTCCCAAGCCGTAGTTAAAGGGGGTAGCTTCTGCTTCAAATCCTCGATAGTATTTTTCAAAAATATGGGGGAGGTCGTCTGGATGGATACCTGATCCAGCATCCTGGATAGCAAGCGTAACCTGTTGGTTGTTGGTTTTATCGAGGGTGATTTTTATTTTACCCTTAGGGGGCGTATGTTGCAGGGCATTGGAAAGCAGGTTATTCAAAACGTATTGGATTCGGAGGCGGTCTATATCCATATCTAGCTGGGTGACGGAGCACTCTAGCATCAGCTCGACATCATACAGGTCAGTGAGGGGTTGATAGGCGGCCACGAGGTTTTCCAGAAGTGGTACCAGATCTCGCTGCTCGTAGTTGGGTTGGATGGCTTCGCCTTCTAGGCGAGTGACACCGATCATTTCTTCAATTAGTTGAAGTAAGTTTTTCCCTTCCTTTAAGATAGATTCGGTGTAATTCTGGTTTTTTCCTGGGGGGAGGTTCCTTTTAAGTAACTGGCTGGCACCCATCATGATGGTGAGTGGGGTCTTAAACTCATGCGCCACATAGGCGTAGAATTTATTTTTGAGTGCATCCAGCGATTGCAGGCGTTCTTTTTCTTTTCGGTCTAGGTCGGCTTGGTATTGGCCAGCTAGGCGCTTCCGTTGGTACCGGAAACCTATCCAGATGCCCATCGAAAACAGCAATAAATAGGCGAGATAGGCAATTTTGCTTTGGTACCAAGCTGGTAGAACACGGAGGTGTATACTTTTTTTGCTGGCATGGTCCCAATCATCGGTGGCGTAGATAGCCTCGATTTCCAGCTCATAATCTCCTGGAGCGAGCCCGTTGAACTCAATGGTATGTTCTTGTCCAATGTGTATCCAATCTTGGTTGATTCCCACCAGTCGGTACCGGTAAAGTAGAATTTCAGTTAATGGAGCCAAGGGCAGGGCGAATTCGATAGACAGCAGTTTATCCAGGTGGTTCAGGGTTATTTGAGTATGATTGTTGGCATCAATCAGTACTTTCCCTGCATGGTCGGGATGGTTCCAAGCTTGGCGGTTTATGCTTATTTGTGTAAGGTGTAACTGTCCGGCAGTAAGCTTTTTAGTTGCCTGATTGGGTCGGATCGCAAGTAATCCACCGCTTCCACCAAAAAAGATCAGGCTATCGGCGAGGGCGATGTGCGCAGCCGCGTCGAAATCATTTTTGGGGAGGTATCCGAGTTCATTATAATTAACGAAGATAGAAGTAGCTGGGCGGTAACAAAATAATCCTTTGTTGGTGCTGAGCCACAGGTTGTTGGAACTGTCTGGGATAATTCCTAGTACAATATCAAATTTGAGGGGGTGTGCTGCTTGAATATAATGTACTTGCTCCGTTTGGGTATTAAACTGTGCCAATCCACCAGAGAGGGTTCCCAGCCAGAGCAGATACGGATTTTTCCGGTCAGGGCACACGCTAAAAATGCCATTGGCTTTAAAGAGCGGTCCCTGTTCGGAATAATTGTGGTAAGCTTTAAAGATTGGCTGTGGCTGTTGTGGAGTCATCCTGACTAGCCCATGGTCATTTCCAATCCAGATAGCCCCTTGGGCATCTTCGGCAATAGTTCTCGTAATTAATTGATTGGGGTCCACTTTTCCTAGAAAAAGGTCGAGAAAACTCCAGTGGTCTATTTTCCGGGTAAAATGGTGGTAGCGTATTAACTGTCCTCCGGTACCAGAAACCAAGATATTGCCAGATCGGTCGCGAAGCAGCTGGACGGGGTCGCCGGAAGTTGGGATGGAAAGCCCATTAATAGGGTGAAGGCTTTTTTCTGGGAGAGAGAAACGGTTCAGTTGAAGTTGTTGATTGGCTAAAGTAAGGACTAAGTAAATAGCTTGCTCTTCCGGTACAAATAATGCGCTGTTAACAGTGTGGTTGTGAGGGAGTACGTGCTGCCAGATCGGCGTTTCCTGTGCTTGGGAGGCTAGATTTAGGGCTACGTCTTGTCGATATTTTCCAGCCCAAATGGTTTGGTTGGGAAGGGCAGTGGGATTGCAAAAATGGGTATTAGGAAACAGTTTACTGACGGTGTTGGGAAGAAAAGAAATGATTTGCAGTCCTCCTCCGGCAGTTCCCAACCAGATATTGCCTTGACGATCCACCCATTTCGCAATGCTACTGGGTTGTGGGAGGGAGGTGGCAACGGGTAACTGACCGGATTGCAACTGACTTTGGAGATTCGATAAAGAGGTTGTTTCGTAGACTTGGTTTTGGTAAAATTGGGAGATATACGTTTGGCCATTCGGGGCGAACAGCAATCCAATTCGGTCGTCGGGGGCTAGAGGATTAGAAAAATCATGTTCAGGAAATAGAATGGCTCCCATTTTGGGGTTGTGGAAGGAAGTCAGAAAAAGTGGTTGCCCATTTGCCAGGGGATTGGGGAGGTTTTGTAAGACTCTCTGGAGAAGGTCTAGCTGGTAAAAACGGCCTTTATGGTCTGCTATCAGACAGGTATTATTCGTGGTTTGGAAAAATAATCGAATGGTGGGGTCGGGAAGGGGCACAGGTTGGATTTGGAAGCCAGTTGGCCGTTGGCCTTTTCGAAGCGCTAACAAAAAGTCTTTAGTGTTTTGAATGCGTACGAGGGTAGCGCTTTGAGTATTCCTGCTATAGCACCAAATATTATTTTCCGGATCAACAACGATCTTTTTTACTACCCCAAAAGGGGCATCCGGTGTAAGATCCCGGAGATGTACCATTCGCTCGGAGTAACTATCGAAGAGCACCAGTCCGTCTTCCGTCCCAATCCAGAGTAAGCCATTTTGATCTTCTTGAATGGCAGAAATAATATTGCTGTGAAGCGACCAAGGATCAAGGTGGTTGGGTAAATAGCTTTTACATTGGTAGCCGTCGTAGCGGTTGAGGCCATAGATAGTGCCAATCCAAACGAAGCCTCGACTGTCCTGAAACAGAGTACTGACATAGGCATGCGAAAGTCCATCCGCCTCTGTAATGGATTTAAAATGGGCCTTCTGAGCAACGATTAGGCATTGATAAATAGTGAATAGGAAGAGTAGGGATAATCTTAAATGGTAACACATGATGACGTAAGGATTGTTCGCAAATGTAGAAGACGTACCGATGCAGATTTATTATAAAGCGAAAATAGTTTAAATTTTTAATATCTATCTGCCTTTTGACGTATTTTAGCATTTCGGGCGGTGGAGAACTAAAAAGGAAGAGACCAATCTAAAACCCATATCGGATGGATTGAGGGCATTTTGGGGGGCGTGACTGCTAATAATATAGATTTCAGGTGGGACTATCCTGTTACGTGTTGAAAGTGGTTTGAGAAAGTTATTTCTGAAGGTGGTTATTTTCTAGGAGCTGCCTTTTTGATCCAGATCAAAAGTAGACATTTTAATTTTTTTATCTCCTTTTTACTTGTTGTAACTTGGAATTTCCATTGGCGGTACTCACTTCACCAAGTCCAATAAGCAAATGTGCCCAAGCCTTTTTTGTTCTAAATTCGGGGTCCCAAAAAATCTAAAAACTTGCCCAAACCGCCAATTACTAATTTTCGCCTTCCAATTACTAATTAGGGTAGTACGGTTATCAACAAGGGTAGTATTTTTGGTTGAGAGATATAAAGATTGGGTAGTAAGGCCATTGACTCAAGAAGGGGAGGTACTAAAAAAATCCTAATGAATTGCTTAGCCCGCTTTGTCTATGTTGAAAAATAGCTTAGCCCAAAACGAGGGAACTGCTTAAGGGCAAATTCTCTATTTTAGAAAGAATAAGAAGTGTGATAAGTGAAAGAAGTGAATTAGTTCGAGCTATTTTGAAATCGTTAAGTGAGGCAAATGCAGATTGGATGATTTTCGCGGTTACCACTAATTTTTAGACAATTTTCGTTTTTTAGTCTTAGTACGTTTGACCTACATGGATGCATAGACAAACAATATTCTTACATAATAACCACTAGTTACATTTTGGATTCGTCAAACCAATGAGAAAGTTACCATTAATTGTACTGTGTGTGTGTCTGTTTTTTTCCAAAAAGATCACACCACAGCAATCGTTGCGTTTTTCTGCCGCTATGGCAGAAGAAAGATGGGGTAAAATACATTTACCTTTAGGAGATACCTTCTGTTATTTTTCAGATAGAGAATATGTAGAGCATAACTCAGTTCTTCGAAATGATTTTGCTAAACTAAAATGGCGCTTGGACGGCACTTCTTGGTATGTAAGTCATGTATCGATGAGCGCTGCTAGTCTAGTTAATCGAAAGCGCAACCACCAGATTGATTGCTATGGTAAAAAGTTGTGGTCGATACTTCCAATTTCCCAAAAAATTTGGCTGTCATCCGCAAAGGGCCTGCTGTTTTTTGATCGAGTTAGCCGTCAAGTTAAGCCATTGGAGCAGTTCAATGGATTTGATGCACTTCGCACCTCTGAGGTCTATCGGATGGTGGAGGTAAAAGCAGGTACGCTCTTTTTACTATCCACCTCCTCAGGTATTTATGAATTACATCCTGAAAAAGGTGTCCAGGCGCGATATTGGACCGGAGGAGTTGGCAAATATTATCTTCCGGTCAATGATATTCGGCATTTTTATTCGGATGGCTCAGGTGGATACTGGCTCGCTACCTCTAAGGGCTTGCAACATTGGAATTGGCTAAGTGGATCCACGCAGTTGCATACGGTTAGAGAGGGATTACCAAGTAATAATTTGTTTTGCGTTTATCCGGATGAATTTGGATTCCTTTGGATAATGAGTGATCAAGGACTGATTCAGTTACAAATTAATACTGGGAAGCACCGTTTATTTATAGAGGAAGATGGAATTGCATTGCATTGCTTTTCCTCTATGACACATTTAAAAAGTATCGACGGTCAAATATTCTTGATGGGCTCAGACGGTACAATCTGGTTTCATCCAAAGGATTTTAGGGATGATTTTGACCGTTGGAAGGACGCTCGATTAAGTAGTAAGGATGAGGAAATAACCTCCATGGGGCGTTTCGAATGTATGGGTGACCTTCAAGATTTTTATGAACATAGGGTATTGGAGTCACGGGAGTCCCTAACTTATTTATCAGCGCAATTGTCAGCTCGATACACCGAGTTTATGGACCCTCTTATCAGTTATCTGATACTAGCAAAGAACGATTCCGTTATTCCACCTTGTTTAGAAAATGAAACCCAACATGGAGCATTGCCTTTTCGGGGAGAACAAATTGGGACAGGTACGAAAGTTCTTAAAGCTCAACTCGTCAACTCTAGCACTTCTTTCTCTATTAAGGACGTGTTTTCTCTTTCAAGCAATTCTTGGTTGAAGGGATCCTTGTTGCTTTCTGGACTGATTGGACTTGGCTTCATTTGGAGGAAACGAATTGGTATCCTAAATGAGCGTCAAAATCGCTTAGGTTTAGAGGTCCAGTATCGAACGGGTCAGCAATTAGAAGAAAGTCGTCCGTTGGAGTACCGAGCCAGACAACTCAATGAGCAAAATTTGGCAACAACGAGGTTGATGACCAATTTAATGCAGGAGCTTCGCACACCTTTGAGTTTAATTGTTGGTCCCCTTGAGCGCTATCAGCGGCAATCCACTTCCAATCAAGGGGAAGATTCCTTATTGAAAATCGCTGTAAGCAACGCTAACCGAATGTTAGACCTGATTAATGATGCGCAACTGTTTCAGAGTAGCGTTGAAGGAAGGATTCGGTTAAAAAGTCAGTCACTCGAAGTAGACCAGTTTGTGCGTAGTATGATGGGTGAATTTAGCCCAATAGCCCGGAAAAAGGGGCTTTATTTACAGGTTGAATCCCACTTAACTCCTCGCCTGATGATTCAAGTGGATGTGGAGGGTTTTCGCCGAATTATATGGCATTTGGTTTCCAATGCATTAAAATACACCGTCACTGGAGGAGTAGTAGTCCGTTTAGAGGAGTTTGATAACGCCATTCAATTGCAAGTAGTAGATACTGGAAGGGGAGTTTACCCAGATGACATGCCGGTTCTTTTTGATCGGTATTTTAAAACCCGCCGTCCCGATGCTCCGCTGGAAGGAGGGATTGGTATAGGCCTTTCTATTTGTAAAATCTTGGTGGAAGCAATGAACGGCACGATTGGAGTGCTCAGCTCTTGGGGCGGTGGAAGTACTTTCTGGGTAAAACTGCCTAAAATATCCCAAAATAAGAAGGAGGAAGATCAAGCAGATTTTGCTCCGCTAATGGAACCGGTACCCCAATCATCTTATCGCCCCAAGCTAGAGAGAGCAGCAAGGAAAGGGTTATCACATATTCTTTTGGTGGAGGCTAGTACCGAATTTCAAGAATACCTGGTGTCTGTTTTAGCGCCGCATTACCAAGTAACAGTAGCTCCAAACGGCGCAGAGGCTCTTCATAGACTTTCATCAGAAAAATTGCCAGATTTACTTATGATGGACCTGGTGCTGCCTGGTATGGATGGTTTTCAATTGTTAGAGCGCATTCAAGCTACCCATGAGTTGTGTGGTGTACCGATCATCCTACTTTCTGCCAACAATAGTGCGGAGGAGGAGCAACGCGCGTTGGAGCTGGGCGTTACGCACTATTTATGTAAACCTTACCACGAGCAGTTACTCCTAGAGCGCATTCAAACCGTTCTATTGGAGAAATCTTCCCATTTGTCGTTGGTGGAGGGAGCCAACGCACTATGTCTTCAGGACCAGCTTTGGCTTCAAAAGCTAGAGGATTTGGTTTTTCAGCACATGGGAGAAACTGGTTTTTCTGTTGATTATTGCGCCCGCCTGATGTTGCTTTCAAGAAGTGCTTTTTTTATGGAAGTTAAACGTCTCACCGGGATGACCCCCAATCAATATATTCAAGAGGCACGACTCCAAAAGGGCCGTATGCTGATAGAAATGGGTCAGTGCACCTCTCTGAAGAAGCTGGTGCAGGAGCTTGGGGTGAAGGACGAACGGTATTATTCAAAACTTTACAAGCAGCGGTATGGTCAGTCGGTTCAAGCGGGTTTGAGTTAGGTTGTTGGCAGGTATTTGTGGAAATCCCCTGTTAATACTCCCATCCATGGGGGGGTAGCAGGGGATTTTTTATTGGCTTAGATTCGAAAAAATTAGGATAAAAATAGAAACTTCCCATCAGGCTACTCGTACTCAGCTTTTAGTACTTCAGCTCTATTGTCAGGTGAAAAACCTGCATTTGGCGATTAAAATAGACGATTTTCACGCTTCTTACCTACTATTTAGACAATTGTCTGCTACCGTGCCGACCATTTTTGTAACTGGTTTTAGGAGTAATCAACACCACGATTGAATTCATCCATTACACTAATCATGAAAAGTAAATTACCCCAATTCGAAGCACATTCCTTGGCCATACCTGGTGGCCCCTTTTCAAATAGTATTCTTCCTCCCCCCAATTGAACAGCGAGAGTAGTCTTGCCGGCAGACCGTCGGTCCAGCGGGGCCGGGGTCTGCCTCTTCTATAGCTTTTTCACTATTTATTAATTTATCTAATCACCTTTTAAATGTTTATTCTCATGAGAGAAAAAGTTTACAATCTGAGGTGTGCCCCGCGCGATTCGTTGAATACATCGCCGCCACGCTTCCAATCGAAACGTTTTCTTAACACCCTGCCTTTTATGCTTTTCTTGGCATTTGGGTTACTGGGTTTAGGAACCGTTTATGGGCAGAATGCCTGTCCTGATCCACCTACTATTAGTTTGATGGTCTTCAATCCATCTAACTTGGCATTAAGTGGAACCCACACAATTGAATCCATCACCCTACTTCCTTCTACCCCTGGGCTGGGGTTAGAATATCGGTTTCGGCTAGATGGTGGGGATTGGCAGTCCGCACTCACAAGTGAGTTCACAGATATTCCAGAAGGTCCACACTGTTTGGATATATCTGTATGGACCACAGAACCATTACAATGTGGAGGCACTAACTTCAACAAAGATGTGATGGTATCTACTGAAGTACTATCAGTCTGTTTATTTTTTGGTGAGCAACCAACTCCCACGATACCAATTAGCAGTATTGTTGGAAGCGGATTTTGCACTAAGTCTGTAAATATTGACCCAGCACTTGGTCCACCTGCTCCGTTCTCCTGTTTGGAGTACGAATATAGTTTAGATGGACAGAATTGGAGTCCAAGTACTTCCTTTCAAAATCTGTCATCAGGCTGTCATGAGCTTTATCAAATATATAAGTGCAATAGTCCGATTGTTTATGGTACACCTACTAGTTCTTTACCTCAGTTCTTCGTCTTGTTCGATGAAATAAAGGACAAAAATATTACGGTGAATACAACATGCCTGGGATCAATATTGGAGGTTCTAGGATTGCCTGAGTTACCAAATAGTTTCATTTACGAGTACAAGTTAGACGATGAAGAGTTCTTACCGCTTGATGAAACTGCTCCGTTAGAGCCGGGACTGCATCAACTATTCATTCAACAAAGGTCTGATTGTACAGGTAATTTAGTTGATAGAGTTTCATTACCGCAATGTAGTAAAACTTTAACATTTATAGTATATCCAGAAGGCGTACCTGAATTTACATTACCCATTGCATGTGTAGGAACCGCCAATTCTGTTATCCCAGTATTAACGAGTTCAACTCCAAGCTTTTTTGAGGTAGAGTACAGTGTAAAGGCTGGGGAGATGGGTTCTTATTCTCAATTTGGCTCATGGGTATCTGTAGCTCCAACTAATCCAGGCTGTTATTATGTCAAGGCTAGGTATAAATATATTGGACCAGGTTCGTCTACTGTTAATAGTTCGGAGAGACCTGCAGAATGTGATGAAACTGCCGAAGTAGGGTATGTAATTTTTCCTGAGCCATTTGAATTATTGAGTTCTAACTCTGCATGTGCGACTCCATTTGATCTTCCAACATCTTCAGTAAACGGTTTTAATCTAGAATTTAATTTTGGTAGTGGGTGGGTGTCTGAATCCCCCACTAATTCAAAATGTTATAGTGTTAGATCGAGATATGTTTTAGGTCAGCAGTGTGGGAATATTACTCCTGGAGAAGTGGCTCCTTCTAGTTGCTTAGAGAGTCAAATTGTGAATTGGGCAATTTTCCCAGAAAGTCCTATCCTAGAACCACTTAGTAATACATGTGGCGATCCCTTACCCTTACCTAATGCACAACAGGAATATTCTGATTTCAAGTTAATGTGGAAGATTAATAACTCTACATCTTGGGTGGATAGATCGATGGGATTTGAGGATCCAGGTTGTTACGTTTTCCAAGCTGTTTATGCTTTATCCGTGGGTTGTGGCGTAGATTTACCGATTGGAACACGGAGCCTTGTCGAAGGTTGTGAGGGAGGCAATGAGGTAAGTGCTGTTATTTTTCCGGTCCCACCAGTCGTAGAACAAGTTGGGGATGAATGCAATAATGCATTTGAATTGCCACAACTACAATCGGAAAGTCAAATTCCAACCGATTTTAAATTAGTATACAGAGTGGATGATGGAATGTGGCTCGATAATCCGGATAGAACCGATCCTGACTGTTACAAAGTAGAAGTAGCATATGCATTGATCGCTTCTTGTGGGTCAACTAATGCGGGCTCGCCTTCAACAATTGAAGGTTGCGAAGCTGGAAACTCACAAGATGTGGTCAATTTTCCTTCAGCACCAGTACTAGGTATGATTAGTCCTGTTTGTGATGGATCAAAATTTAGTTTTGACCCAGTAAGCCCTTTCAATAATTTTACCGCTCAGTATAGGATAGAAGATAACTTGGGAAATATCATCTCAGATTGGAGCATAAAGGAAGAGACAGATGCTGCAATTCCAAATTATACAGGGTGTTATTCCGTGAAAGCGCGTTATATTTCTTGCAGTGAAACACTAGCACCTGATGGCACAGGGTGCGTAGAGAGCGCTGTAAGTTATGCAATTATATTTCCCCCAGTGCCCAAATTAGATCCAATTGATAATAAATGTGCTGAAAAGTTCGCATTACCTTTTGTTAATTCAGTAGGCGGTTATGTAATCCAGTACAAAATTGAGAGAGAAGGTACAGTTGTTTCGGATTGGGATACAAAGGAAAACACGGAGGCTAAAATACCAATAGATCCGGGTTGTTATAGTATTAAAGCACGTTACGTATTAGGCGGTGATTGCGGTTTATCCGTAAATTCGACTCCCCCATCAGGATGCGAAGAAAGCGAAGCGGTTAGCGTACTTATTTTTCCGGAAATGCCTGAATTGGATCCAATTCAGAATGAATGTTCTGCTGCATTTGATTTACCCGATCCCGAATTCTCCTATTCGAATTTTGCTATGCAATACCATATTTCTGGTGGAGATATTTTGGATCCAGTTTGGGGAGAGAAGAATGGATATTCAATTCCTTCTGTCCCGGGCTGTTATGAAGTTAGGGCACGCTATGTGTACGTTGGTAGCTGTGGCGCCCCATTGGTTCCACGTAGTACTGATATGGAAGATGTGGGCGATCTAATTATTGCTGGATGCTCTGAAAGTAATCCAATTAATGTAGTGATTTTTCCAGATTTTTCCAACTATAGCATCAGTTCGGTTGCTAAATCAAGTGAATGTGGGAATACTGATTTAACTGGAGTTCTTTGGGAAGGAGAAATTCCTTATGAAGAAGGTTTTGAGTTGCGCTACGATTGGGGTACAGGAAATTTCTTGAACACTACTCCGGAGTTGATAGACCTTGTTCCGGGATGTCATAAACTATCAGTTAAATGGGCAAAAATCAATTGTGGTGAAACCCAGTTATCTCCGGATAATTGCAAAGTTGGTTTTGACTTTAATGTACTGCCAGATTTGTCATCCTACACACCTAAGGTTACACTTAATCAAAACTGTGGTAATACGGTGAATATAACTGCCGTGACATTTTTGTTTGGGGAACCAGCTGAAACAGCAGTAATGTCTATTCCAGATGGTTTTGAACTCGTTTACAAGGTAGTCAAAAATGGCGAGCCAGAAGTAGATTACTATACACTTGAAGAATTAAAGAGTTTAAATTTTGGAGTTGATATTTCTGCTGAGAACCCTGGATGTCATTCGGTGCAGGCGTATTTGCGAACAACATCAGATAATAGTTGTGTGGGGCCAGAAATAGTTTATGAACTCTGTCATTCGGTCTTGCGTCCATTCATAACCTTTCCTGAACCATTTGATTTGACTTTAAATTATGTATGTGAAATAGAGCCTTTCTTATATACTAGCTACCAGCCATCTATCCCTGGATATAGCTGGAATTACATGTTACTTAAGAATGAATCAGGAGTCTATGAGCCTGCCTCATCTTGGCAGTCTAGCAATGTTTGGTCCGGTTTCCCTGTTGGTGATTATAAAGTGTCTATTACTTCGGTCCGCACTGATCTGTGCGAATCAATATTGGAAACGTGTCAATCAATACTTCCTAGTAATATCCAGACTCCAATTGGTGTGGAAGATTGCTCGTTTAGTCAGACTTTAGATATTGCTCCAGCATGTACTAAAGAGGCAAATGTTCAGTTTATTCCAGATTATACTCTTGGATTAAATAATGGGTTAGTTGATGGGTATATTGAACTTTGCAATAATGTGGCTACTGAAATTGTACTGACTAATACTTTAACAAATCCAGTCCCGGAAGGGGTAGAACTATTCTATCAAGTTACGTATTCAACCAATGAGGATATTATCCAGACCGGAATCTATCCTTTAGAGGATCCAAATTTGATTGCTTTTGGGGTAAATTCCGGTTCTAATGAAATCTATGGATATTTTGAGGTACGAATTGTGTACAAGCTCCCAGACGTTCCCGAATATTTTTTTTCCTGCGGGTACTCGTGGAGTAATACTTTGTATGTCTATTACAAAGTGCAGCCAGACTTTTCACCAAGTATAGATTGGGAGTTGACTCCTAGTACTACGGCCCAATGTGGAAACTATAACGGTTGGACAATTGCGCAGCCAGCCGAATCCAGTTCTGCTGCCGGTTGTATTTATGAGCTATACTTTGGGGTGGCTGGAGAGGAATCGCTAGTTCAAACAATAATTGGAAATGGTGCACCAATAACTTTCCAAGATATTAATATATCAGGCACTTATTCAATTTTACAAAGATGTAATGGTTGTTCAAAACCCGCATATGGACCAATTGAATTAGTTATTGAAGGTGCACCCGAGTTTGTTACCCAATTATTGGAGGCTTGTCCAAATGCTCCTGGTGGAAATACGGCTACCTTTGTTGGTATCACATATCCTACACCTGCTCCTACTCCACCTAGTACCTTAAGTATCCTTGGATATTACGGTACATTTAGTGGAGCAGCAGATGGAGTTGCAGGTGATTTGATCTCTGCTACAGGAGGTTTCAACTACACTGCTTCTGATGATGAAATCTATGTACGCATTGGTCAAGATGTAGATGGCCTCCCTGGCGATGATTGCTTCCATGTTGGGGTAATCGAGCTTCGTGTGGTAAACCGTCCAGTAGTTTTATTATCGGCGGATACCAGCGCTTGCGTAGGTCAGAATGTTCGTATTAACTCCAATGTCTTGGGAGGAAGTGGAACGTACACCTATAATTGGTCAAACAATTCCACTAACGACTACATTGAAGTGACCTCTTCAGTGGCAGGTCCTGTAACGTACACAGTTACCGTAACGGATCCAAATACAGGTGTGAATGGTTCTAATGGACCAAGTTGCACTACTGTGGCTTCCATTACAGTCAACTATACGGCACCAGCACTTACTTGCCCTGCGGACGTTACGTTCAGTGCAGATCCAGGTACTTGCAGTGCGTATGTGAACTTGCAGCCTGCGACGCTGAATAGTGATTGTGTTGGTCAGGAAACTATTGCGTACTACGGTACAGGCGCTACCACAGTGAATGATGTAGCAACGCCTGGTACCCTTGGTTCTGTTATGGCAGTACCATTCGGTAGTGGAGTAACCAATGTAACCGCAGTAGTAGAGAGTACGCCTTCTTCAACTTGTAGCTACACAGTTACCGTGATGGATACAGAAGCGCCTATTGCGAAGTGCAAGAGCATTGTAGTGGCATTGGATGCTACGGGTCAGGTTACTGTAAACTCTAACCAGTTGGATGGAGGCTCTTCTGATAACTGTATATCTGCAGTTGGGGTAGGTTTCCACGGTTTTGAAAATTACTTTGCGACTGGCAATTGGGTATTCAGCAGCACGGGTGATGGTTCATTAGATATTTCCAATGCTCCTTCTTCTATTGCTTTAACAGGTAATAATAATGGTGTATCTGGCAATACTCAGTTGTGTATCACTGCTCCTGAAGATATGTCAGTGATATTTAACTGGAATTTCACAACAATTGATGGCCCACTGTTTGATCCATTTGGTTATTCTATCAATGGTGCATTTACGCAGTTGACGGATAATAATGCGGGTCAAGCACAGAGTGGCGTGTCCACAGTTCCTTTGACAGCTGGACAATCCTTCTGTTATGTGGTGAACTCTACAGATGGAATTTTTGGTGCAGCGGTAACAGTTGCTTCCCAGTTCTCTTATAATGTTTCGTTTGATTGCTCAAACCTTGGCAACAACGATGTTGCATTAACGGTGACAGATGGTTCAGGTAATGAATCTAGCTGTATTGCAAATGTTGTTGTTCAGGACGTGACAGCTCCAGCATTGGTTTGTCCATCTCCTGTTGTTGCTAACGTAAATCCATCTACTGGCTGCACTTGGACATCTGGTTCTCTTGCTGCAGTAACGGCTACGGACAACTGTACGCTTCCTGCGGGTGCCTTGACCTATGAGGTAATGAACCCAGCACAGGCGCTTACGAACGGAGCGGGTGATATCAATGCATTGGTATTTGAGAAAGGAACCTCTGTGGTAGAATACACCTTAGTAGATGGTTCTGGCAATGTTTCTACTTGTGCGTTCAACGTAACAGTAGTAGACAACGTTGCTCCTGATTTTGCGAACTGCCCAGCAAATATTACGGTGTCTATTGGTGCGGCTGGTACTACGGTAAGCCCTGCTGGTGCAGTGGGTGATTATGTAGTAACGGACCCAATCAGTGGTGCTGGTTGTGCGGTAAACATTAGATATACTGCTCCAACAGCGAGCGATAACTGTACGATATACACGACTTCCTTGGCTCAAGGAATGGGTGCTGCGGAACAAACGTATGTGGCTGGTACGCATACAGAGCGCTACGTAGTACAAGATATGTCTGGTAACACGGATGTTTGTACCTTCACCATTACCGTGGTAGATGCACAGGCTCCAGTATTGACTTGTTCGGCGGATGTAACGGTTGGAACGAACGCATCTTGCGTAGGTTATGTGCCAGTTACAGCCACGTACACAGACAACTGTGGTACGGTGTCGATTAAGCACTCTTTCTCGAATGGTGCAGCAGCACCTTCCCAGTTGCCAAGCACGGCAGCTGCGATTAGTGGTTTTGCAAGCGGTCCATTCTACCCAGGAGTAAACGGGGTAGCTGGAACGACGATTGTAGTATATGTAGCGACAGACGTTGCAGGAAATACGTCTACTTGTTCTGCATCGGTAACGGTGATGGACGATGACAATCCTGCGATTGCTTGTCCAAACAATGTGACTGTTTCTGCTGACAACGGTTGTGTAGGTAACTTGAGCAGCGCGTATGCTGCGGCGGCTACGGACAACTGTGGTGCGGCAGCGTTGGTGACTACTTATCAATTGAGCGGTGCTACTACTGCCAGCGGTATAGGAAGTGTTCCAACCACTCAAGGATTCAACTTGGGAGAAACAGCAGTTACATTTACAGTAGCAGATGCCGCTGGTAATACAGCGCTTTGCACGTCTATTGTTACAGTAGTAGACTTGACAGCGCCTACCTTTACTTGTCCTGCTCCAGTTACAGTAAATGCAGATGGCAACTGTGTAGGTACTTACACCCCATCAGCGCCTGCTAACCAGGCAGACAACTGTTCTACTTCAGGCCTAACTTGGTCTGTGTCGAACAATGGTTCTGTGATGCCATTGGGTGATACGTACTTTGTGTATACCGTGATGGATGAAGCAGGAAACGTTGCAACTTGTTCACAGAAAGTAACTGTAGTGGATGTAACAGCTCCAACTGTGGTTTGTCCTCCAAGTGTTACACTTGGTACAGATCAATCTACAGCATGCTCTGCTTATCTTGCGTTAGCTCCTGTAGCATTTGACAATTGTTCTACCTTCAGTGTAGCTACCAGCTATGCAGCGG
>Ga0208787_1000596_pt1 | contig 17045 bp, 11 predicted proteins | sample Wag4_2014_7_11_FD_187362 | JGI IMG/M metagenome (GOLD analysis project Ga0208787, IMG submission 187362) | Fresh water microbial communities from Ohio, USA - Utica-2 Time Series HT 2014_7_11 (SPAdes) (version 2) | ecosystem: Environmental > Aquatic > Freshwater > Water tank | place: USA: Ohio... | reverse complement strand
CCGCATAGCCCATCTGTAAAGTCAGAGTACAAGTTTGGCCTGGGTATGCTGGTATCCATTGTTTCTGGCGTATTGAGTGCTTGTTTCAACTTCGGACTCGAAGCGGGGCAGTCCATGGCAACCATCGCCAATGACGCTTGGGTTGCAGCCAATCCTGGTGAAGGGGAGTTTCTTTACCGCAATAATGTGGTTTATGTGGTCCTCTTGTGGGGAGGTCTTACAACCAACCTCGTTTGGTGCCTGATCCTGAATGCCCGCAACAAGTCGTTTGGCGACTATACCAATGCCTCAACTCCGCTGTTGCGTAATTATATTTTTTCCGCTTTGGCAGGCACCACCTGGTTTCTGCAATTCTTTTTCTATGGCATGGGCGAAAGCAAATTAGGTAACGGTCCCAGTTCCTGGATCCTGCACATGGCATTCATTATCCTGGTGGCCAATGTTTGGGGACTCCTGCTCAAAGAATGGAAGGGTGTAAGTGTGAAAACAGCTCGAACTATCATCTTGGGTATTATCATCATCATCCTGTCTGTGCTGGTGGTTGGCTATGGCAATGGACTTCATCAATAAAATTTTTAATAAAAAATAGCTTTACAATGTCTGAGAAAACTGATTACAAGTACGTGAATTACCTGTGGGATAATGAAAAAGCCAAGGCGATGGAAGGGGATGAGGTGGCCTTGTTGCTCTACCGCTCAAACATCCTTGGGGCCGACTTGAGAATCACCAATTATGGTGGTGGCAATACATCCTGTAAAACCATTGAAAAAGATCCCCTTACCGGACAAGATACAGAGGTGATGTGGATCAAGGGTTCTGGAGGTGATATTGGTTCCTTGAAAAGGAGTGGGTTGGCTGCGCTGTATATGGAGCGGTTGCATAACCTGACAAAAGTTTATCGTGGGCTTGCCCATGAAGATGAAATGGTGGCTTTGTTCAACCATTGTATTTTTGATTTGGATTCGAAGGCGCCTTCCATTGACACCCCTTTGCATGGCTTTCTTCCCTTCAAGCACATAGATCATTTACATCCCGATGCAGCCATAGCCATTGCTGCTTCTCAAGAAGGTGAACTTATCACCCGTGAATTGTTCAAGGGTACCATTGGATGGGTAAATTGGCAGCGTCCAGGCTTTGACCTTGGTTTGCAGCTGAAAGCTTGCCTGGAGGCCAATCCCGGCATCAGGGGCATCATGCTTGGCTCACACGGGCTCTTCACCTGGGGTGATACGGCATATGATTGTTATATCAATTCCTTGGAAGTTATTGAACAATGTGCAGCTTATATCGAGGAACAGGTTGTTAAAAATGGTAGTGTGTTTGGCGGACAAAAAATCCAATCACCGCCACAAGAAGAAAGAATATCAATAGCTGCAGCCCTGGCTCCGGTCTTGAGAGGTTTCTGCTCTTCACATACCCGTATGCTCGGACATTTTACTGATGATGCACGCGTTCTTGAATTCATTAACTCCAATGACTTGGACAAGCTTGCTCCGATGGGCACCAGCTGTCCTGATCACTTCTTAAGAACCAAGATTAGTCCGCTTGTATTGCAGCTTACACCCGATGCAGACATCAGTGATCTTGGTCAGTTGAAGACGGTAATCGAGCCACAAATTGTGGCATACCGAAACATGTACACCGAATATTACAACAGCTGTAAACATCCGAACAGTCCGGCGCTCCGTGACCCCAACCCTGTTGTAATCATTTATCCGGGTGTGGGCATGTTCACTTTCGCAAAAGACAAATCAACAGCCAGGATTTCTTCTGAGTTTTACATCAACGCCATCAATGTGATGCGTGGTGCAGAAGCCATTTCAGCCTATACCTCGCTGCCTCATCAGGAGGCCTTTAATATTGAATATTGGTTGTTGGAAGAAGCCAAGCTGCAACGCATGCCCAAGCCCAAATCATTGTCTGGCAAGATCGCATTGGTTACCGGTAGTGCAGGGGGTATTGGAAAAGCCATCGCTAAAAGGTTCCTGGAAGAAGGTGCATGTGTCATGTTGTCTGATTTGGATGCCAACAGGTTGGAGGCTTCCGTGGCAGAGTTGAAAAAAGCTTTTGGCAAAGATGTTGTTTCGGGTGCTGTTCTCAACGTAACTGACCGTTCTACCATTGATAAGGCCTACAGCCAATCGGCATTGGAATTTGGGGGCGTTGATATATTGGTGAATTCAGCTGGTTTGTCCATTTCCAAACCCATTGAAGAGCACACGGAGAAAGATTGGGATATCTTATATGATGTGTTGGTTAAGGGACAGTTCCTGATGACCCAAGGTGCAGTTGCCGTAATGCGCAAACAGGCTGTTGGTGGGGATATCATCAACATTGTGAGCAAGAATGCCTTGGTTTCCGGTCCGAATAACGCGGGTTACGGATCCGCAAAAGCTGCGCAGCTGCACCTTACCCGTTTGAATGCTGCTGAATTGGGTGTAGATAAAATCAGGGTCAACACGGTTAATCCGGATGCTGTTATAGCAGATAGTAAAATATGGGAAGGTGAGTGGGCGCAAGGAAGAGCAAAGGCTTATGGCATCAAAGTAGAAGAACTGCCTGCTTTTTATGCGAAGCGTACCTTGTTGAATGAAGTAATCCTCCCCGTTGATATCGCCAATGCCTGTTATGCACTTACGGGGGGATTGTTGCACAAGTCAACGGGTAACGTCATCAATGTTGATGGTGGTATTGCCAATGCTTTTGTCCGTTAAACTTTAATCAATGGAGTTACAACAAATACAGATTGATGCTTTAAATGATGGACTGCGCAGCAGACACCAGCGTGCTTTTTCCTATCAGGCTGAACAAGTCGATCGTATTGAAGACATTATCACCAAACTCACGGCCTTTCAGGTAGCCATACCCAGTTGGGCATTGGGTGCCGGTGGAACAAGGTTTGGCCGGTTTTCAATTGGCGGGGAGCCAGGTAACCTGGAAGAGAAGATAGCTGATGTGGGGTTGTTGCACAAGCTCAATGCGTCCAGTGGAGCCATCTCACTGCATATCCCTTGGGACATTCCTACGGATGCAGCCAAGATCAAGGCATTGGCAGACCATCACGGGCTTCAGTTTGACGCCATGAATTCCAATACTTTTCAAGATCAGCCGGGCCAGCCTTTGAGTTACAAATTCGGTTCTTTGCAGCATACGGATAAAGGTGTCAGGCAGCAGGCAATCGATCACAATTTGGAAGTCATCGCCCATGGCAAGGCATTGGGGTCAAAGTCGCTTACTGTTTGGTTGTCTGACGGATCCAATTTCCCGGGTCAATTGAATTTCAGAAAAGCTTTTCAGAACACACTTGCCGGACTGGAGGAGATTTATGCGGCATTGCCAGAAGATTGGAAGATTTTTGTGGAATACAAGGCTTTTGAACCCAACTTCTACAGCATGACGGTAGGAGATTGGGGACAGTCGCTCTTGTATGCCAATAAACTTGGGCCCCAGGCCTATACCCTGGTAGACCTTGGCCATCACCTCCCCAATGCCAATATTGAGCAAATCGTTTCCTTACTGCTCATGGAAGGCAAGTTGGGCGGATTTCACTTCAATGATTCAAAGTATGGAGATGATGATCTCACTGTGGGATCAATCAGGCCTTATCAATTGTTTCTAATTTTCAGGGAGTTGGTTGAAGGGATGAATGCAAGGGGTATGAACCATGCAAAAGATTTGGGCTGGATGATTGATGCATCCCACAACATCAAAGATCCGCTTGAAGATTTGTTGCAGTCTGTAGAAGCCATCATGATTGCCTATGCCCAGGCACTGATGGTGGATGATAAGGCGTTGGATGCAGCGAGGCAAAGCAACGATGTGGCCCATGCGCAGGAATTGCTGCAGCATGCTTTCAGAACCGATGTGCGGTCGATTGTTGCGGAAGCCCGTCTGAGAGCAGGCGGGGCACTTGATCCACTAGGGGCATACAGGTCCATGCAGGTCAGGCAAAAATTGATAGCAGAAAGGGGTGCGGTCTCCAAGGCAACCGGACTTTGACAAATTAATCGGACGAACATGCAAACCATACCTGTCGCAGCGATTTTGGATATCGGCAAAACGAACAAAAAAATTCTCCTGTTTGATGAAGCATACAGGATGGTTTTCGAACATACCGAACGCATGGAAGAAACCGTTGATGAAGATGGATTTCCTTGTGAAGATCTCATAGCACTCCGTGATTCGGTTAGGGACATGATGGATCAGGTATTTCAGATGAGCCAATACGAAGTGAAGGCCATCAATTTTACCACCTATGGTGCAAGCTTTGTTTACCTGGATGATGCAGGCAATCCCCTCACGCACCTGTACAATTACCTCAAGCCTTACCCTGAAGCATTACAACATGCGTTGTACAATGGTTATGGCGGCGAAAAGGAATTTCTCAGGGTTACCTCATCCCCATCTTTAGGTAGTCTGAATTCGGGATTACAGGTGTTGAGATTGAAAAAGGAGCAACCTGCCATTTTCGATCAGGTTGCGCATGCCTTGCATCTTCCGCAATACATCAGTTTCCTTTTCACAGGACTTAGGGTGACCGATATTACCAGTATAGGATGTCATACACAGTTGTGGGATTTTACCCAAATGGCCTACCATCCATGGGTAGAAAAGGAAGGGTTGACGTCCGTTCTGGCTCCAATGGAAAAATCAGATCAGGCCACCAGGATACAACGGGGTAATCATGAGGTTTGGGCTGGTGTTGGATTGCACGACAGCTCTTCAGCCCTGATTCCTTATCTAGTCAGCTTTAAGGAGTCTTTTATCTTGATTTCAACGGGAACCTGGAGCATCAGTCTGAATCCTTTTGATCAGGTAACCTTGACAGATGATGAGCTTGAGCAGGATTGTTTATCTTACCTTCAATTCACTGGAAAGCCTGTTAAAGCAGCAAGGTGTTTTCTTGGTCCAGTACATGAAGCCGGCATCAATCGAATTGCAGCACATTTTGCGTTGCCAGCCGATTTTTATACCGCTATGCAATTTGATCAAACCTTATATCGCAAAAGTTTAAGCTTGTTGCAAAAGCAAAGCTATCTTGATTTTGAAAAGGTGGATCTGATGGAGTTAGGCTCACCTGACCTGTCTTACTATTTGCTCATGCATTTCATAGTGCGATTTCAGTCTGCCAGCACCAGATTATTGCTTAAGCATGTCAAGGTGGAAAAGATACTTGTTGATGGTGGATTTAGTCGTAATGAATTATTTATGCAAATGCTTGCGGACTCTTTTGCGGAACAGGATGTATATGCCTCAGAAGTGCCACAAGCCACAGCGATGGGAGCTGCACTTGTACTGCACAAATACTGGAATGATAAAGAAATACCGCAGTCCATCATTAATTTAAGAGCATTTCCACGTCGGATAGCTAATTAGGTAGATTTCCTAATAAGGAGTTCAGTAGATTGAATCCGCGTTTCAAATTTTTGCTGTGGCCTTTTGCTTTCCATCATGCTCAATAATAGGGTCATGGCGGCTTCTCCCATATCAAAGGCAGGTTGTTTGATGACAGAAAGTGGAGGGCTTAGCAATTCTGTAAGGTCATTATTGGAAAATCCGATTAGTGCAAGATCTTCAGGGATTCTGATTTTTTTATTTTTCATGAAACGCATGCAGCCTGTTGTGATTTTGTCTGAGCCTGCAAAAATGGCATCAGGTTTCGTTCGCAAACGCATCAGGCTGTACATGGCATACTCCACCTCATTGTAGAGCATTCCACCATGATCACAAAAAACAATCAAGTTTTCTTTGATAGGTATTTTTGCTTCTGACAGTGCGGCTTTATATCCATCAAGCCTTTCTTTGGCAATGGACAGTCCAGCATGGTTGGATACAAGTGCTATTTTGCTGTATCCTTTGTCGATGAGGTGTTTTGTGGCTTTATAGGCACCCTTGAAATTGTCTGCAATTACTTTATGTGTTTCTATCTCGTCTATAACCCTGTCTACAAAAACGATAGGCAAACCCTTCTCATGTACTTCCTTGAGGTAGAGGTGATTTTTTGTTTCAGTTGAAACGGAAATAATCAGTCCGTCAATAAAACTTGAAGTTAAGTATTCCAGATTCATCAGCTCACGGTCCGCTGATTCCATACTTTGTGAGATGTTTACGGTGTAGCCATTTTTACTGGCTATTGATTCAATGCCATTGATTACTTGTGAGAAAAAACTATTGGCAATTTCACTGACGATGACACCAATGGAATGGCTCTTTTTTTCCTTCAGGCTTTGAGCATTCCTATTAGGCTTGTAGTTAATTTTCCGGGCATAGTCAAGAATCAGCTGTTTGGTTTCAATACTGATCTCATGACTGTCTCTCAAGGCCCTTGACACAGTTGACGTGGAAAGGTGTAGTTCCCTGGAAATATCTTTTATCGTTACAGCAGAAAGTTTCACGTAGCTGAAGATACAATTCTCATGATAAATTTCATATAAACTAATATCGGTATCGTTGTCGGGAACGATTGCGTAAAAAAAAAGTATTATCCGTGGCTTTGTAAATCTTCATTTATATTTAAAGAGTATCTTGTTAGGATGAAATTTTTCTCTCTTGGTGTTATTTCCTTGATGATGTCTTTTTTACCAATAAAACAGATTAATATCAGGATATTCATGGCCGGAGATTCCACCATGAGCATCAAGTCTCCAACGGCTTTTCCTGAAACGGGTTGGGGAATGCCATTCACCAGCTTTTGGAAGGAAGATTTGCAGGTGGTGAACCTGGCTAAGAATGGCCGCAGTACCAAAACGTTCCGGTCGGAGGGACTTTGGCAGTCCATCATGAATTCAGTACAACCCGGGGATTATGTGTTCATTCAGTTTGGACACAATGACGAAGTCAAAGAAAAGGTGGGGAGTTATACCACTCCTGAAGAGTTCACATCCAATCTGAAACAGTATATTGCAGAATCGCGAAAGAAAAATGCAAAGCCTATATTATTGACACCTGTCGCCAGAAGAAAGTTTGATGCTACCGGAAATCCGATTGAAACACATGAAGCTTATTCAGCATTGGTTCGACAGGTAGCAGAGGCTGAGCAGGTTGCATTAATCGACCACGACCGGTTATCCATGGCTGTTTATGGTAAAATGGGAGCGGAGAATTCCCGCTTGCTTTTTCTGCAACTCAAACCTGGTGAACATCCCAATTATCCTGCCGGCAAAGAAGATAATACCCATTTCAATGAATTGGGGGCCAGGCTGATGGCGCAATTGGTTTTGCAGGAAATCAAATTCAAAATTCCGGAATTGATGCAGTATGTTATCAGGAAATAAAAATAACAGGTAAAATAAAAAACGCACATGAAAAAATATGCAATTGGCGTCCTTTCCTTATTGTTTTTAACTGCTGCCGTTCAGGGTCAGCATAACCCCAAAACCCTTTCTGCCACTGTGTTCCGGAAGGATACGGTATCCATTTTACGACATGGGGCAAAAGGTGATGGATTGTTTTCAAATACCCGTGCTATACAGCAGACAATCGACAAATTGGCGTCCAAAGGTGGTGGTGTTGTGCTTATACCTAGTGGTCAATGGAAAACGGGTCCAATTGTTTTGAAGAGCAATATCAACCTCCATTTCTCGGCTGGCGCGCTGATGGTTTTCTCAGCCGATTTTAATGAATATCCATTGGTTGAAGGCAATTGGGAGGGACTTCCTCAAATGCGGAATCAATCACCTATTTCCGCAACTAATCAAACCAACATTGCCATTACCGGTAAAGGCATTATTGACGGTAGTGGTGAGGCTTGGAGGATGGTCAAAAAGGAAAAAACCACTGAAGGGCAATGGAAGAAATTACAAGCTAGCGGAGGTCAATTGTCGGCCGACAAAAAAACATGGTATCCTTCCGCCTCTTCATTAAAAGGCAGTACGGAGAAGAATCCAGGTGTGATTACACCGGGAAAGAACAACGCATATTACGCTTCAGTAAAAGACTTTCTTCGTCCCAACATGGTGGTCTTGACAGCCTGCAAAAATATTTTGTTGGAAGGAGTGACATTCCAGAATTCTCCTGCCTGGTGTCTTCATCCCCTCATGTCTGAAAACATCATTATTCGTAATATCAACGTCAAAAATCCTTGGTATGCACAAAATGGTGATGGCATAGATTTGGAAAGCTGTTCCAACGTCCTCATAGAGAAGTCTACTCTCGATGTGGGGGATGACGCTTTGTGTATGAAAAGCGGAAGGGATGAGGCTGGCCGTAAAAGGGGCATGCCAACGCAAAAGGTTACCATCCGCAATTGTACTGTGTATTCTGCCCATGGGGGATTTGTCATTGGTAGTGAGATGAGTGGTGGAGTGAAAGATGTCAAAGTGGACAACTGCAGTTTCATTGGAACAGATATCGGATTGCGTTTCAAATCTGCCAGAGGCCGTGGCGGTGTTGTAGAAAACATTGACATATCGAATATCAGGATGAAAAATATTCCCGGTGAGGCAATTCTGTTCGACATGTATTACATGGCCAAGGATCCAGTGCTCCCATATGGTGAACAGCATGAAATGCCTGTCATCGAAAAGAAGCCACTTGATGAAACAACCCCAGTATTTCGCAATTTTAAGATTAGCAATGTGTACTGTGATGGCGCGGAAAAGGCAATCTTTATCAGGGGGTTACCTGAAATGCAAATACAAGGGTTGCATCTGAAAAATATGGCATTCAAATCGGTCAAGGGTATTGAAATCCTGGAAGCCCATGATGTCAAGCTTCAGGAAATTCAATTGGATATAGCCAATCCTGCCAAACCGGTGATTATCCAGCAGTCAACCGGAATAAAGCTGCAAGATGTTCGCTCCTATGCAAACTCCTCCAGGCCCTTGAGTGAACTGATGTCTGAAACTGCCATGCGGAATTGGCCGGATTCTTTTTTGCTGGCAGGCGACAAGCAAGCCAAGTGGCGGTACGATCAGGGGGTAATTTTGAAAGGAATGGATGATGTTTGGAATGCAACAGGAGAGAGAAAGTGGTTTGACTATATCCAAAAGTCAATGGATCATTACGTAGGGGAAGATGGATCCATCAAGGGATATAAAAGGGATGAGTATAATATTGACCATGTCAACAATGGCAAGCTGTTGCTGATGCTTTTCCAGGTAACAGGAAAAAACAAGTACAAGCAAGCCGCAAAGTTGTTGCGCAACCAGATGCTCACTCACCCGAGAACGAAAGAGGGCGGCTTTTGGCATAAAAATATTTATCCTCATCAGATGTGGTTAGATGGTTTGTACATGGCCCAACCATTTTTGGCAGAATATGCCAAAGTCTTCGGGGAAGACAAAATATATGATGATATCGTTTTGCAGTTTAGGTTGATGGAAAAATATGCCAGAGAACCTCAAACAGGTTTATTGTATCATGGCTGGGATGAAAGCAGGCAGCAAAAGTGGGCCAATAAACAAACAGGAGTATCGCCACATTTCTGGGGCCGCAGTCTGGGTTGGTTTGGCATGGCCTTGGTTGATGTGTTGGAATTTTTCCCTGAAACACATGCGGGCAGAAAAGAGTTGCTTGATATACTCAACAGGTTGGCGAAAGCTATTGTACCCTTCCAAGATCTGGCTACAGGATTGTGGTATGATATTGTTGATCAGAAAAGCCGGAAGCCCAATTATCCTGAAGCCTCTGCATCCTGTATGTTGGCTTATACCATTGCAAAGTCGAGCAGGCTCGGGTATATTGCTGAAAATTATTATGGCGTTTCAGAAAAAGCCTATGCGGGCATTCAGCGTGCATTTCTATTGGATTCTGCTGGATCTGTTCACCTAAGGGGCACTGTTTCAGTTTCAGGATTGGGCGGGAAACCCTATCGGGATGGCAGTTTTGGTTATTACATGTCGGAGCCGGTGATACTGGATGATCCCAAAGGAATGGGTGCTTTCATTCTTTGTGCAGCAGAAATGGAATTTGGCGCAAACCGGAAAGTGGCTACTGGGAAAAAAGTCTATCTCGACAATTACTTCAACAATGAGTGGCGTCAGGGGGCTTCCGGTAAACCTGAAAAATGGCACTATGTATGGGATGAACGGGATAATGGCGGCTATTCCATGTTTGGCAAAATATTTCAAAGAAATGGCGCAGAAATAGTTCTCTCATCCGCCAAGCCAACAACAGCACATTTGAAAGATGCTGATGTTTTTATAATGGTAGATCCCGATACCCGCAAGGAAACAGAGAAGCCTAATTTTATGAATCTCGAAGATGCAACAGCCATTCGTAATTGGGTTGAATCCGGTGGTGTGCTGGTGCTGTTGGGGAATGATTCTTCTAATAATGAAATCAAACAATTCAACACCCTCTCCAAAATGTTTGGTATTGAATTCAATGAAGTATTGTTCAATCCCGTTCTCAAAGACCAATTTGAGATGGGGGCAGTAATCACCCCTGAAGGATCATCTATTTTTGGCAAGAGTAAAAAACTCTTCATTAAGGAACTCAGTACTCTGAAGCTGACTCCGCCTGTGGAGGAAATCGTTTCCAAAGACGGTCAGTCAATCATGGCCGTCAGCAGCTTTGGTAAAGGAAAAGTTTTCGCACTGGGTGATCCTTGGATTTATAATGAATACTTGGATGGCAGAAGATTGCCTGCTGATTTTGAGAATTTTCCTGCTGCAGTCAAGTTGGTATCCTGGATATTGGAGCAGACCAGAAACAAATGATTTGCAATAAAGCTTTTGAAAAGCGGTGATGATGAAAAATTTGAATAGGGATTTGATAGCCACGGTTAAAGCGAAAGAGAACCTGTTCCTGCCGGGAGCGAACCAGTTTTCCTTGCCTGAAAAAGTATTGCAGTTCGGAACTGGTGTGCTTTTGAGAGGCCTCCCAGACCAATATATTCAGGAAGCTAACAACAGGGGGGTGTTTAACGGACGAATTGTTGTAGTGAAATCAACAGTGGGCGGGGGAATGTATGAATTTACTGAGCAGGATTGTCTTTATACCGTTTGTTTCAGGGGGATACAAAATGGACAACTTGTTGAGCAGTACAATGTGAACAACAGCATAAGCAGGGTGTTGTCGGCAGTAAGTGATTGGAGTCAGGTATTGAGCCTGTCTACATCAGAAGATCTGGAGATTGTTACTTCAAATACTACAGAAGTAGGGATGGTTTATCAGGAAGAACTGATACTTGAAAATATCCCGCAGACTTTCCCCGGACGCTTATTAAAGATCCTTTATACCAGGTTTATGCATTTTAATGGGGATAAATCAAAAGGTTTGGTTATCATCCCGGCTGAATTGATTGAGCACAATGCTGATGTATTGAAAGATGTATTGATGCGGCTGAGCACATTCAATAATTTAACAGCTGACTTTGAAGACTGGCTATTGCATGCAAATTTTTTCTGTAATACACTTGTAGACAGAATTGTTCCAGGAAAACTCAATGAAGCAGACCAACAACAGGCCGAAGCGTTTTTGGGCTACAGCGATAAACTTATGATTATGGCAGAACCCTTCGGGCTATGGGCTATCGAGTCAGCCGAGCCACGGGTGATTGAGGTTCTTTCTTTTTGTGACGCTGCTGCAGGCTGTAAATTGGTTCCATCTATTGAAAAGTTTAAAGAATTAAAACTCCGTTTGTTGAATGCAAGTCATTCCTTTTCTTGTGGTGTTTCCATGCTTGCCGGACTCACTTATGTTAAGGAATCAATGCAGCACCCCATTGTTTCTGCGTATATCAGGAAACTTGCACTCGAAGAAATTGCAAAGACTATCAAAGGACATTCCATTTCCGAACAGGAGGCCAATGTATTTGCACTGCAGGTGTTGGATAGGTTCAGCAATCCACATTTAAACCACCAATGGAAAAGCATATCTGCTCAATTTGCCTTGAAGATGAAGGTGAGGTGTGTACCCCTCATTATTCAATACGTACAACAATATGGAGGTCTTCCACAAGGCATGCTGATCGGATTGGCTGCCTATTTGTGTCATGTCGGACTGGATTCGGATTTGGAACAGATACTGGCAGATTCCGAACATTGGGGGGCAAATATGGGTCAGATACACGGACTCAAAGAAAAGGTAAAGGAGTTGATAGTCGCTATTTCCCAAAGCAAGATTTTACCTATTTTAGAACAATATACTGAGGTTGTATGAGAAGTTTTATGGACAAGGATTTCCTGTTGAGTAATGAAGTGTCTAAAGTGTTATACCATACTTATGCTGCTTCTATGCCAATTATCGATTATCATTGTCACCTTAGTCCGAAAGATATTGCAGAAGACAAAAAATACAACAATTTAAGTGAGGTGTGGCTTTACGGAGATCACTATAAGTGGCGAGCCATGCGCACAAATGGCGTAGACGAAAGTTATTGTACGGGAATGCGCACAGACTGGGAAAAGTTTGAGAAATGGGCAGAAACTGTACCGTACACAATCAGAAATCCATTGTTTCATTGGACGCACCTCGAGTTACAACGGTACTTCGGTGTTACAGATATGTTGTCACCTTCAAACGCGCTAGAGATTTACAAACATTGTAATAACTTGTTGCATACAGCTGGATTTTCCACTTTGAATTTATTAAGGCGGATGAATGTACAATTGGTATGCACAACTGATGACCCGCTGGATGATCTTGTTTATCACAAAGCGATGCAGTCTTCTGATCTAGGTCTCAAAATGTTACCGGCATTCAGACCCGATAAGGCAATGGAAGTAACAGATGTATCTTCTTTTCTAACTTATATCGCAAAACTTGAAATTGTAGCTGGTATTAAAATCAATGACTTTCAATCATACCTCGACGCAATCAAACAGCGCCATGATTTTTTTGCTGAAATGGGTTGTTCTGTTTCTGACCACGGTCTTGAAGAGATCTATGCAGAAGATTATTCGCGGAAAGATTTGAATGGCATTTTCAGCAAATTGCTGCAAGGTTTTGCATTGAGTGGATTTGAGATTCGTCAATTTAAATCTGCAATGCTTATCCAATTTGCAGATTTGGATCATGCCAAGGGATGGGTGCAACAGTTTCACCTTGGTGCATTGCGTAATAACAATACCAGGAAGATGAAAGAACTAGGACCTGATACAGGGTGGGATTCCATCGGAGTATTCAATCACGGCAAACCTTTGTCAAAGTTTTTGAATCAACTTGATCAGAATAACAGACTTACCAAAACAATTCTTTATAATCTCAACTCCGCAGATAATGAAGTATTGGCAACAATGATAGGTAATTTTAATGATGGCTCTTTCCCTGGCAAGATGCAATTTGGCGCCAGTTGGTGGTTTCATGATCAGAGGGACGGGATTATAAACCAGCTTAACGTTTTAAGTAATATGGGGTTATTAAGTCGTTTTGTCGGGATGCTTACTGATTCAAGAAGTTTTCTCTCTTTTCCCCGTCACGAGTATTTCAGGAGAATTTTGTGCAATTTATTGGGAGAGGAAGTTGAAAAAGGCGAGCTCCCTAACGATGTTAAGTCCATAGGTAAAATGGTTACAGATATTTGTTACCATAATAACAAGAATTACTTCAACTGGCCTATTTAGGATTTTTTTGTTGCAAACATCTCTCAGCATTACCTAATTTGGGGTAAATGGCAATTAAATTACATTCAAAGGTTGCTATTGGCAGAATTCTTTTGCTAATTGCATTTTATTCTCATTGTATAGCATTTTGATATTTAAAGTTTTGGAGACCTTGATAATTAAATGACAGTCTCAAGACTTTTTAATATAAAGTGTGTATATATTTGTATAGATTTATTCAATAGAAATTAAGCTATCCGATCTTCTTTTTAAAACCACTCTGGTCCATTCCTGCGCAAAACCTCTTTCAGTATCCTTTTTGGAATTCCTACCAAGGTCAATAAATGTTGGCTGCAGTCTCACGTAATTGCCAAAACTAAAACTGTCTATGAGGAGGTCTATTTTGAGTATCAATGGTAATAAACCATTCAATTATATATTGAAAACAGTATTGTCGGATAAATACAATGTATTCCTTGCACCTGATCCTGTTTCAGGATTGAGGTTGATTAAAGAACAACCGGCTTTGAGTTTGATAATTATTGACACAGATTTATTTGAGCAAGACGCCATAGATTTTATTTTACATGTCAAATCAAGCTTGATACATGATAAGTCAGTTATTGTTCTGACCTCCTCTGATATTAACTTGTTATTGTCCAGGTTGTCAAAAATCAAGCTGGATGAAGTTTTTCTCAAGCCGTTCAATCCTGTGCTTTTGTTGCAGCACATAGATAAAATGTTGATGCCAGTCAGCTTGGGTTTCCAACTAAGGCCATAATCTTTTAATCCACAGTTACATGAGTTTATTAAATCATAGTTTATTTGCCTTAATTGGGGATGAGATTGATAATAAATCCACGGATGTGAATGGTAAGTTCAATTCGTTAAAGTTCATTCATATAAAGGAAACTATCCTCTCAAATGATTTTAATGATTTACAACTAGATCTTGATCTGCCGGTAAATAGTTTTGATCAGGCGTTAAGAATTGTAAATTTGTCCTCATCCGGATTACTCCCAATACCAGATGCAGTTTTAATTGATATTCCTTTTCACAGGGCAGAATTTGTCTCTTTCATTGTCTCGTTAAAAGCCATGAAAAGTTGTTCTACCATTCCAATAATTTACAATGCCAAGCATTTATCGATAGAATTGGCTCAATCTCTCTCCCGCAAGGAGCTGGTTGATGATGTTATGGAGATAGATGAAAACTTTGATTTACTTTCAAATAAAGTTTCATTTTTAAAAAAGTTAAAAAATCACCCTCATATTCCATGTCTTGGAGAGGTGCAAGTTGTTAAGGAAGATTTCAGTCAAATGTATCAGACTGAATATTTTAAAAGAGCCCTCGATATTTTGATTTCAACAGTACTTATTGCTGTTTCTTTTCCAATTCTAGTCCTTATTGCTATTGCAATTAAGCTTGACTCTGGTGGGAGTGTGTTCTATAGTTCTCTAAGAGCTGGATGTAGGTATAAAGTATTTAAGCTATACAAGTTCAGAACCATGTGTATGGATGCTGATTTGTTAATTGATTCACTCAATCACCTTAATCAATATGATGCTTCTGAAAATAGTCAGGCAAAATTTTTAAAAATTATCAATGATCCCCGCATAACCAAAGTGGGTAAGTTCTTGCGGAAAACAAGTTTAGATGAGTTGCCACAATTGTTTAATGTGCTTAAAGGAGATATGTCTCTTGTGGGTAATAGGCCGCTGCCATTGTATGAAGCTTCTTCGCTTACAACCAATGCATTTGTACCAAGATTCATGGCGCCAGCTGGAATAACCGGATTATGGCAGGTTACCAAGCGGGGGTATGAGAAAATGTCTGCAAATGAGCGTATTAATCTGGATATCTTGTATGCTAAGAAAAGATCATTTTTGCTTGATCTTAAAATCATCATGCTGACACCGCTTGCATTGTTCCAAGAGACCGACTCATGAATTAATTGTTTGATTGTCTGTGTATTATAATTATTTTTACGTACCCTAATTTCGTCTTTAGATGTCTTTTAGCTCTCCCCCTTTTGTTTCTATAGTATCATTAACCTGGAATACCACGTCCATAACTTGTGATTTTCTAAGGTCAATCAATGCACACTGTACGTACCCCAATCTTGAAGTTATTATTGTAGACAATGGATCAAAAGAAGATCCTACAGAAGTATTCAAGGCAATAAGTCCGGATGTTAAAGTGATTTGCAATGGCAGAAACCTGGGCTTCACAGGAGGCAATAATATTGGTATCAGCGCGGCTAAAGGTGATTATTTGTTTATTGTAAACAATGATACTGAATTCACACCTGGGCTTATTGAAGGATTGCTTGATGTTTTTCAAAAATATCCAGATGCTGGGATGGTAAGTCCTAAATTCCATTATTTCTTTCATAAAGGAATTATAGAATATGCCGGATATAATCTCATTAATCCGTTTACTGGCAGAAACAGTATGGTTGGCTGCAGGGAAAAGGATAATGGTCAATACGAAGAAATCAGGGTTACAAATTATGCTCATGGTGGTGGCATGATGGTCCCTAAAAAGGTAGTGGATGAAGTTGGTATGCTGCCCAATGAGTTTTTCATTTATTATGAAGAGCTGGACTGGAGTGAGCAGATCAAACGGGCGGGTTACAAGATTTATTATCAACCCCGGTCACTCATCTACCACAAGGAATCAATGACAACTGGAAAGGAGAGTCCCTTCAAGGCGTTTTATCATACCCGGAACCGTATTTTGTTCATGATGAGAAACATGAGTTTTTTTCAGCGATCGGTTTTTCTGCTTTATTTCAGTTTATTCACGGTCCCCAAAAACACCCTGAAATTCATTGTTAACAAACAATTTAAACATTTGAAATCATTTTGGAAAGGCATCTTGTGGCATTTCAATAATGAAATTACCTTTAATCATTAAGTTGTGTGTGGAATAGCCGGTTTCCTGGATTATAATAAACAAACATCTGCTTCAGTATTGCAGCAGATGACCGATGCATTAATTCACCGAGGTCCGGATGACACAGGTTGTGAAATATACGATTTTCCTAATGTTCAGGTTGGTTTCGGCCAGCGCAGATTATCCATATTGGATTTATCACCATCTGGTCATCAACCAATGCACTTTGGTGATTATACTGTTGATTACAATGGGGAAATTTATAATTTCATGGAGGTTAGGGGAGAATTGGAAAAGTGTGGTTATACATTTCAATCTTCCAGCGATACCGAAGTAATCCTCAAGAGTTATGACAAATGGGGCATGGACATGCTTTTGCATTTTAACGGGATGTTTGCCATAGCCTTACTTGATCGTCGGCAGGAAAAACTTTTTTTAGCTAGAGACAGGGCTGGTGTTAAACCCCTGCACATATACAGCCATAATAAGCTAATACTTTTTGCTTCTGAATTAAAATCATTTCACAGGCATCCACAATTTGAGAAACAGATTGATACAAACAGCCTGGCGCTTTACCTTCAGTATAGTTATATTCCGGCACCTCACTCCATTTTCAAAAATACCAGAAAATTGTTACCGGGATTCTGGATGTCAATTGAT
>Ga0208787_1000595_pt1 | contig 17059 bp, 15 predicted proteins | sample Wag4_2014_7_11_FD_187362 | JGI IMG/M metagenome (GOLD analysis project Ga0208787, IMG submission 187362) | Fresh water microbial communities from Ohio, USA - Utica-2 Time Series HT 2014_7_11 (SPAdes) (version 2) | ecosystem: Environmental > Aquatic > Freshwater > Water tank | place: USA: Ohio... | reverse complement strand
GCAGACAGGGGCGCCGGGCCCGCCGAGGTGCTCGCCCCACAAGCCCCTGCGGGCCCGGCGCCCCTGTCTGCACTGGAGCGCGCGATTGGAGCTCGGCAGGGCCAGGAGTCTGCGCTCACGGTTGCCGATGTGCGGCTCGTGGGCCTCATGGCAGGCCCCAAGGGAGGCGTGGTGAGTTTGAGCATTCGCAACGGCCCCGTGCGTCAGCTGGTGATGGGTCAGACCACCCCCGATGGCTGGCGGTTTAGCGCACTCGAAGGGGGTGAGGTGGTCTTGGAGCATGGTGCCCAGCAGCTGCGCATTCCAGCGCATGCGCCGAAGAACGGGCTTCCACTCGCAGGTTCACCAGGGTGAAGGAATAGCCCAGCCGGCCGCTTTCTGCCGCTGAAACAGGAGCTCGAGAAGGCAGTGAGCCTCTGTGTCGGAGCAGGCCAGACCTGCCTTGGCGGTGGGCACATGAAAGACCCAGTTCATGCCTTTGGGTGTGAGGCTACAGTTGATGGTGCTCACAAGGCCCTGACCAACCACAGGCGTCTCCGCATTTCTTTGCTTGGGCGATGCGTCTCCGCCTTTTTGAACAAAAGGGGCGACGATCTCCGCATGGGATGGCGGCGCGTTCTCGGCCTCACGGCTACTCAGCAGTTTGTAGGCTTGCTGAATGAGCCCTTGGCTCAGCCTGCGCGTCATCCAGACCGTCGCTTCCCGTTCGCTGTGGGTGAGACGAAGCCAGAGGCGATCTTCGGAGTCACTGTAGCCCGCTGTGAGCGAGGAAAACCAGAAAATGGAATCTTCTTTGGTCATAGCAGAGCAATGTCGTAACTGCCTGGGCCGAAGTCGCCATCGACCGAGAGCGTAATGGGCTTACCGATTTCGTCCATCAAGGCATTGAGGAATCCGGCCTCCTCCTCAAGAAAGCGCTCGACCACGTCTGGGCTGGCCATGATCCGGAATTCCTTGGGGTGAAACTGCCGCGCCATGCGCGCAATCTCGCGCAGAATTTCATAGCAGATGGTCTGTGCGGTCTTGATGCGCCCCTGACCTTCACAAGATGGGCAGCTGCGCGTCATTTGCTGGGCCAGAGAGTCGCGTGTGCGCTTGCGGGTGAGCTCTACCAGTCCCAGTGAGGTAAAGCCACTGATGCGCACCTTGGTGCGGTCAGCCTCCAGTGCGTGGGCGAGCTCAGCCTGCACCTGCGCCTTATGGTCTTCATCGAGCATGTCAATGAAGTCAACCAGAATGATGCCGCCCAGGTTTCTCAGGCGCAGCTGACGGGCAATTGCCTGGGCCGCCTCGAGATTGACTTTGAACACCGTCTCGGCAAAGCTGCGGCCGCTTACAAACCCACCCGTGTTGACGTCGACAATGGCCATGGCCTCGGCCTGGTCAATTACCAGGTAGCCCCCACTCTTGAGGTCTACGCGGCGCTTGAGTGCCTGCTCGATCTCTTGTTCGATGTTGTGCAGTTCAAAGAGGGGTCGCTCGCCCTCAAAATTCTCGAGCCGATCGAGCACGCCGGGCATGTATTGCTGGGCAAAGATGCGAAGACCATCAACGCGGTAGGGGTCATCAACCAACACACGTGCGGTCTTCTCACTGACCCAGTCACGCAGCACGCGTTGCGGCAGATTGAGCTCCTTGTAGAGCACTGTGCCTGGGCCTGCCTGGTGGCTAGCCGCGAGAATCTCGGACCAGCGTTGTCGCAGGTAGGCCATATCGTGTTGCAAGGCCTCGTCGCTGGCGTCTTCGGCCGAGGTCCGGGCAATAAAACTGCCCGGCTCGTCCGATGCGGTGAGTGCCAAGAGCCTTGTTTTGAGCGCCTCTCTGGCCTCGGGGTCGGCAATGCGCTGGCTGATGCCAATGCGCGGCTCGGCCTCTTCGTTGCGCAGACTGAAGGGCAGATAGACCAGATAGCGGCCCGCAATTGAGAGCTGTGTAGAGAGCCGAGCGCCCTTGCTGCCCAGCGGGTCCTTCAGAACCTGAACCAGAAGCTGTTGGCCTTCGTACAGCACACGCTCGACCGGTTTGGGCGAATCGAGTCGTTGGCCATCTTGCTGACGGGCTTGCCAGACATCAGCCACATGTAGAAATCCTGTGCGTGCAAAGCCTGCCTCGACGAAGGCGGCCTGCATACCGGGGAGTACCCGCGTGATGCGACCCATCACGATGTTGCCCACCGCACCCCGTTGGGCGACGCGCTCTACTTCAATCTCTTGCACAACACCCTGAATCAGTCGCGCAGCCCGGGACTCAAAGGGGGTAGCCTGAAGAAAGATTTCTTCGGCATGGGTGACGAGGTGAGCGTTCATGGTTGGTGTTCTGCAGCGCCTGAAAGCGCCCGCTTGAGCAGGATGTTGGTCTCAAATAGTGGGAGGCCCATGATGCCAGAGGGGCTGCCCCTTACCCACGCAATCTGCACGCCGGCGTGGCCTTGAATGGCATAGGCCCCAGCCTTGTCCATGGGCTCACCAGTGGCAATGACCCAGTCGATCCAGGCCTCGGTAAGGGGCGCAAACTTCACCTCCGAGCGGCTGACCTGAAGCAGTGGGCTGCCCTCTGCGTCCGAGGCGATCGCCACCGCCGTGAGCACCTCATGCACCTGGCCCGAGAGCGTGCGCAGCATGCGCCGGGCGTCGTCTGCGTCTGCGGGCTTTCCCAGAATTTCATTCGAGTGCGCCACGGTGGTGTCGCTGGCGAGCACGGGGGTGTGTCTGAATCCGGCGGCCTCAGCGCGCTCCAGGCCGGCCCGGAGTTTGGCCAGGGTAACCCTCTGTACATAGGCCAGGGGTGCCTCCCCGGGCAGTGGAATCTCAAGGGCCTCCGCAGCCACTGTGTCCTCGGGCTTGAGCACGATGAGCTCAAACCCATAGGCGGGTGAGAGCTGCTCGAGCAGCTGTCTGCGGCGGGGGGACTGGGAGGCGAGGATGAGGCGACTGCGCATGCCTGGCAGTATGCCAGCCCATGCGAGGTGCAAACGGCTAGCGCAACAGGTCGAGCGCTTTGCGCAGGTTCACGTTCGACTGCGCCAGAACCGCAGTGCTGGCTTGTTGACGGATCTGCGTGGTCGCGAGTGTGGTTGCCTCAGTGCTGTAATTCAGATCGCCTGTTTCGGATTGCCGGCGGGAGATTTCAAGGCTCTGCTCAGACAGACGGCCAATCTGGAGCTCGAGTCGATTCATGAACCCACCAATCTCTGCGCGTCGCTGCAGGAGTTCCTCCTGGGACCGAATGAGTGCCGTATGGGTGAGAGACGTCTGGCCCTCGGAGCTTAGGCTCATCTCGGACTGTTCGAGATTGACGAGCTGGGCCAGCGAGGATTGAGACCCCCCGAGATTGGGAATGTCGAGAGCGATCAGGTCCTGCTCGAGGGTGCCGACCTGGAACTGAAAACGAGAGGCTTCGGCAGAAAGCCTCGCGTCGGCGGTGGGGCCCCCAAACTGGCCCACATGGAACCCAAGACGGTAAAAGCGACTCGCCTCACCAAAGCCCTCTTCCCCCACTGTGACGGAGTATCGGGTCTCTCCCTCTGCGCCGGAGAGGATGAGGCCTCCATACTGGGTTACTGCATCGATATCCGCGTCCGATGGCCTTGCCACACCGCGCACGGCGCCAGAGTCTGGTTGGTTGCTGGAGAGTTCCTCCGTTGAGATGGAGAGACCATCGTCTCCGCCGATGCTGGCCTGAGTAATCGCGAAGGGAACACCTGGCCGAGTACTGGTGAGCGTGAGGCTATCCCCAGAGACTGCCACGGCGAGATTAGAGAGCGTCCCGTTGTCGATAGCGGTCTGAATGTCAGCGGCGAGACCTGCAGCGGTTAGCGCGGGCGTACTGGGTGTGCGCTGGAAGTTCACTCCATTGATGCCGATGTCGATTCCAAGACTGTCGGTGTAGGTGATCCAGCTCTTCATGGTGGATACATCAGACGTGCTGAGCCTCACGCTGCTTGAGTGAGTGAGGTTGTCAATGCTGACAATCGTCTGGCCGCCGGCCTGCCCATTAATGTCCAGCGAGCCGCCAATGATCACGAGATGGTAACGACCAGGGCGGTCAATGGTTGCGCTGGCTGTTGTCCAAGCCTGGTCTTGTCCGCTGCTGCTGCCCGAGGCGTTAAGGACCTGGATGGAGTGACCCGTATCGGGATCGACGAGGTAGGCCGAGACGTCATAGGTGTCACTCGTCGAGTCGGCCTTCCATCGAAAGCTGACGGTGTTTCCGGCTCCCTGATCGAAGGGGACTGCGCCTGAGGTGACCATGTAGGGCCCCTTCACCACTTGTTCGGCGGTGAAGTCGTCCCCGTAGGGCACGTTGCTGGTGATCAGCCGAAATTCCCCGTCGCCGTAGCCATACCGATTGGGGCTAGGGACATAGAGCTGAGTTGAGAAGCCCTGGTCTATCGGGGCCCCCTGCCCTGCAGCGGGCAGTGAAGAGTCGATGGGAACTGACCAGGTGTAGGTGGTGCCGCTTGAGGTCGGGAGTTGAATGACTCCTCGGGCGGGGTCTCCTGGAATCATGGGGTCTGACACGACGGTCCAGCCTCCTGCAGTGGTGCTGCCCTGGTAGCCGGCAAAGTTGGTACTTGCCCCAAAGCTCGTCACGAGGTTTGCATTGATCGGCGCACCGGTGAGGTTTTGAGAATTGACCGACCCCACTCTCACCCATTCGCTGCTCAGCAGCTTATAGATCTGGCCGTTACGCACCTCAATGCCGTTCTGCACGGTGTTTGGCATCACCAGTCGTTCAGTGGATCGCCCATAGTGGTAGAACTGGGCGGCGGTCGAACCCCCGGCAGTGGCCTGTGGGTTTTCCACGGGAATGCTCTGCAGGGTGATCTTGGTGACCTGAGCCACGCCATCCCCGCCGTCCAGGCCAAACGCGGCAGACGATATGCCGGTGATGGTGTTGTCGTACCAGGCCGAGAGGTTTCGTCCATCTGGGGTTCGAAGGGTGAGGGCTTCGCTCTGAGGACGCGCAACCACGCCATGGCGCCCGTAGTCGATCTCGATGGCCTGCGCGATTCGAGCCAGACGATCGGCCACTGGCTCGGACTGAATCAACTCGACTGGCACCTCCACTCCATTCAGCCAGAGGGAATAGGTCCCTGTTGCCAGTGAGTCGGTGTCGGTGAGAAGGCCTTGGATCTCGGCCGGCGCTGGCCTTGCTGTGACACCGGTCACCGGGCTGGACTCATTGATGGCTGCCGCGATTGCAATTGCACTGGCGCCAGGATCGCTGGTGTTGGCCACGGTGGAGGAGACCGCGTCGTCTGAGGGCCTTGACTCTCGAATACCCACTCCATTAATGACGAGGCTGGTCTCACTGAGCCGGTCTGGGTCTACAGCGATGCTCGCGTCTAGGGTCTTGCTCACCAGTTCAGCGGTCTGGCCTTGGGTGGGGACCGTGAGGTCGAACGGGACTCCGCCCTTGACGCCCGTGATGAGGAGCTCTTCCTCTGTTCCCCCCTTGGCGGCAGTGACGCCGAGGGTGGCGCTCTTGAGATTGATGGCTCGGATCAAGTCATCACGCACATCCTGTGGATGCCGGCGAACGGCGCTGGAGGTGGTGACGCGAATGCCGTTGATGTCGATCGATGTAGTCGCTCCATACCGGACCGTTCCTGTAACCTTGAGCGAGGTGACCTGAGGCTGAGCCGGCAGCACCTCTGGTCGGTCAGCTGTCACCACATGGGTGCTGGTTCCGCTGAATACACCAGGCTCCAGCCCAAGCTTCTCGAGACTGCCTGCGTAGCTCTCTTCGAGACTGATCTCGCCCTCTCTGCTCGTCTCGAGCGTAATACTCGCGGCCTGAACACCAGAGCGAACGCCGGTCGCCTGCTCGAAGCGCAAGGACTCGGCCTCGGTCTGAAAACTCACCTCAATGTTTCTACCATCCCGCGCAATCAAGGTCACGCCCTGGTCTGGGCTGCCGGCACTGACGGCGATGACCCCGGTCTCTTCTGAGATGGCATTGATGGCAAACAGTACGCGACGGCGGGTCTCATCAGGATTGTTTGCCACCGTCTCAATCGATCGGGTGCTCAGGCCATTGATTTCAATGACCCCACTCATCTGGGTTCGGGTGTCCATCGCCCTTCCGGTAAGGACATTCTCGTTGACACTGGCTCGAACCCCCGTGTCCTTGGATGCGCGGTTAATCACCGCTGCTCTTGAGAGAGCGCTCGCGCCCGCATTCTCAAGCGGAGAGAGGAGGTCGTCAGCAGCCTGAGGCCCCCCGATGGGCTGCCCGTTGAGCACAAGATCGGACTGTGTGGGTGTCTTGAGGGAGGGCTCGATGGTGACACTCAGGGAGACGGCCTCCCCAGTTACGTTGATGGGGTCTTGGTTGTTATCCTGGAACCGGTAGCTGAGACTTCCTTCTAGGAACTGCGCATTGCTTCCGTCCTCAGCCTCAATCACAATGCGCCCCTGGCTTGTGTTCACGCTCACACTGACCGGTAAAGCCTCTCCGCGTGCAGGGGTGTAGGTTGCAGAGACACTGCCGTTTGCTGCAAGGCTTAGGCTGAGCGTTCCCGCAGTGAGAAATCGTCCAGGCCCAATGAAGCGCTCTGACACGTTGCTCTGAAGGAGATCGGCACCTGAGACCACGATGGTGTGATTGCTGTCCAGAATCGTGGAGGCGAAGAGTGGGGCACTGGTGAAATTTCGAACTGGAAGATTGCCTACGGCTTCTCCCGCCTCACCGGTGAGCAGTGGCTTGCCAGCCCAGCTTGCTGATTCGACGGTCCTGGCCACCTCGGCCCGCATGCTCTGAAACTCGAGATTTAGGCTTTCACGCATAGCGTCCGACAGAAGGGGCTGCTTTGCCTGAAGTGCGAGGGTTTGTAGACGACCGATCTGCTCACTGATGCTCGCAAGAGACTGGTCAACGGCCTGCGCCATTGAGATGGCCGAGTGGGTATTTTCGATGGCCTGCCCTAGTGCTCGGCGCTCCCGTGCGAGCAGACTGAGCTGAGAAGCCCCAACCACATCGTCGCGCACACTGTTGACAGAAAGGCCTGTAGACAGTCGCTCCATAGCACTCGCCATCTGCCGCTCGTTTCGGTAGAGGGCCAGCTGTGCAACGGTTCCAACGGAGCCTGAATGTATGGTGGACATAGCGATCTCTGTCGAGACTTCGACAGGTCGATTTGTTGCAAACGCTATGCCACACTCAGACCATGAATCGGGATAACCAGGCCATCCTTTTCTGCCGTGTGGTGGACCACTACGGCGATGCAGGCGTCTGCCTGCGGCTGGCCAAGGGCCTGGCCGCACGGGGCTGTGAGACGCGGCTGGTTATCGACCAGCAGGCCCTAATCGACCAGATGCAGCCCATCCTGCCGCCGGGGGTTCACCTGGCCCGGCGCCCCCCCAATCTCGACCTCAATGCGGTTCCGGATCTGGTGGTGGAGGCCTTTCAGCACGAGGCGCCGTTGGAGTTTCGAATGGAGCTCGAGCGGGCTTATTCACTGGGGGCTCGATGTCGTCGAGTGTCGCTGGACTACCTTGCCACTGAGTCCTGGGCGGCCGACTGCCAAGGGCTTCGGGCACCTGACGCTGAGGTGCGGCGTCTGCTGCACCCGCCAGGCAGCATGGCCCAGAACCCTCGAGGTCCTGCGGCGGAGCGCGTCTGGCTTGCGCCCAGCTTTTCGGCCAGAGGACCTGGTCTGATTCGAGGTACTTGGATCGAGGCGACGGCGCCTGAGCGCAGGCGACTGCGCGCCCGGCTGGGCGCAGATGATGAGACCTTTCTGGTGATGGGTTTTGGCTACGCCGACGCGCCCTGGGCCTCACTGCAGAGAGCCTTTGACCTGCATGGGCTACCGCCCGGATTCCAGAGGGCCTTGCTCTATCGGCCGCAAGGGCTCTCGCTCACCCACGACGAATTTGATCTGGCCCTGCAGGCCTGTGATCTGAATTTTGTGCGCGGTGAGGACTCATTTGTTCGGGCGCACTGGGCAGCAGCAAGCCCGTGGCGCGTACCGTTTGTCTGGCAGCCGTATCGACAAGAAGGCATGTCTCACCGAGACAAGCTCGAGGGCTGGCTCGACCAGATCTTTCGACCCTCGCATGCCATGGTGCACCTGGAGGCCCTGCATTTTTCCTTTAATGGCATGGCCGAAACCCCCAGCGTAGCCGCCTGTTGGAGGGGCATGCTGGCTGATTGGACACCCATGCGTGACCATCTTCAGGATGCCTGCAGGGGATTGGCTGAGCAGCCCGCATTGGAGGAGCGGTTGCTTGCGCTCATGGGGGAACGGACAGAGTCGGCTAGAATCAGGGGTTAACACGTACCTCCCACCCACTCCAAGACCCGCATTATGAAAATCGCTCAAGAACTCCGCGTCGGCAATGTCTTCATGCTCGACGGTCAGCCTCAGGTTGTGCTGAAGGCCGAATACAACAAGTCTGGCCGCAACGCGGCCGTGGTCAAAATGAAATACAAGAGCTTGCTCACGGGCTCCGGCTCCGAGCAGGTCTTCAAGGCTGACGAGAAGTTCGAAGACCTTGTGCTCGATCGCAAAGAAGCCACCTACTCGTACTTCGCAGACCCCATGTATGTCTTCATGGATGTCGAGTACAACCAGTTCGAGGTCGAGGCCGACTCCATGGGCGATGTACTCAACTACCTCGAAGACGGTATGCCCGTTGAAGTGGTGTTCTATGACGGTCGCGCCATTTCAGTCGAAATGCCCACCTCCGTGGTGCGCGAAGTTGCCTATACCGAGCCGGCTGTCAAAGGCGACACCTCGGGCAAAGTCATGAAGCCTGCGCGCATTGCGCCCACCGATTTTGAAATCTCTGTGCCGGCGTTTGTCGAGATCGGCGACAAGATCGAGATCGATACGCGAACCCACGAGTACCGCAACCGCGTGAAGTAAGTCGCACGAAAGACGGGGCTAGGCTTCGTCTCTCAGCAGCGTCTTGAGAACGGCCCGCATCTGGTCTTGCCAGGCGGGCCTTTTTATTTGGAAGGTGCGCTCGGTGGTGCTGCAGTCGAGCTGTGAGTTGCGAGGCCTTGGCGCAGGTGCATTGAACTGTTCGGTGGTGATGGCCTCCACTTGCTCGGAAGCGGTGATGGTCCAAGGCCGATGTGGGGCGTAGGTCCTGGCCTCCTCGAGTAGTGCGAGGGCGAACCCGTGCCAGCTCACGGATCCCTCAGCCGTGAGATGGTAGATGCCACGGGCAGGCTTTGCGGCATCGGTATAAAGCCCGTTCATGGGCCAGTTTTCGCAGATGTTTAGGCTGGCCTCTGCCAGCCACTCTGCACTGGTTGGCGCACCCACTTGGTCGGACACAACCCGCAGTTGGTCGCGCTCCTGGGCAAGCCTGAGCATGGTCTTCAGAAAGTTTCCGCCGTGTGCAGAAAAGACCCAGCTTGTTCTGAAGATCAGGCACTCTGCGCCTGATTGCAGCAGACCCTGCTCGCCTTGCGCCTTGGTCTTACCGTAGACGCTCTGAGGGTCGACTGCGTCGTCTGGTGCATAGGACTCTGAGCCCGACTTTGTACCGCTGAAGACATAGTCAGTGGAGTAGTGCACGACGGGCAACCCGTGTGCTGCCGCTACAGTCCCAATGATCGCAGGCGCAAGGCCGTTTACTGCATAGGCAAGTTCGGGTTCTGCCTCTGCCTTGTCTACCGCGGTGTAGGCCGCCGCAAGGATGAGATGACTGGGCTGGTGCGTGAGGATGAGTTGCTCGAGCCTCGACTGAAAGCCTGTGGTGTCCTGCGCACATTGGCTCAGGTCTAGTGCGGTCCGGTCAGCCTGCGCAAGGGGCCGGCCCAGCGTGACTGCGCGGGCAGCGAGGCAGCGTCCAACCTGCCCTGAGGCGCCAATGACGAGAGGCTTCAATCGAACAGAAGGCCCGCCGATTGAGCCTGGGCGAGGGTGGGGGCCTGCGCATCCTTGGCAGAAACGAGGGGCTCGGAAATGCCCAGACTCGAGAGCGGCCATTGGATGCCCAGGGCTGGATCATTCCAATGCACTGCGCCTTCGGTCTCTGGCGCATAGTACTGCGTAGTCTTGTATAGGAAATCGGTACCGTCCTCTAAGACCAGGAACCCATGGCCATAGCCCGGTGGCACATAGAGTTGGTTGTGGTTGATCTCGCTTAAGAGATGACCAGCCGCCTGCCCGAATGTGGGAGATGACTGCCTTAAGTCCACCACCACGTCATACACCGCCCCGCGTGAGACCCGCACTAGCTTGCCTTGGGCCATGACACCACGCTGAAAGTGAAGGCCTCGCAAGACCCCCTTGTTCGATCGGGAATGATTGTCTTGCACGAAGCGCGTCTCAAGGCCATGTTCGGCGAGCACCCGGGAGCTAAAGCTCTCAAAGAAGAACCCTCGGGCATCACCAAAGACCCGTGGTTCGATGAGCAGCACGTCTGCAAACGGGGCGAGTCTGCCAATCTTCATGGGTGTGTGTGGTTGGTGGGGTCAGTTGGGCGATGTAAAAACGGGCACATCGAGTAGGCGCAGCAAGTACTGCCCATAGCCTGTCTTGGCTAAGGGGGCTGCCAAGGCTTTGAGCTGGGTATCGTCAATCCATCCGCGGCGCCAGGCAATTTCTTCCGGGCAGGAGACCTTAAGGCCCTGTCGCTTCTCGATGGTCTGAATGAACTGGCTGGCTTCGAGCAGCGAATCGTGGGTGCCGGTGTCAAGCCAGGCATGGCCGCGGCCCATCACCTTTACATGGAGCTCGCCTGCTTCAAGGTAGATGCGGTTGAGGTCGGTGATCTCCAACTCACCCCGAGCCGAGGGCTTGAGTGCCTTCGCGCGCGGCACCACTTGTTCATCATAGAAGTAGAGCCCCGTGACGGCATAGCGGCTCTTTGGCTGCTGGGGCTTTTCCTCGAGGGACACGGCCTGCCCCTGGGCATTGAACTCCACCACTCCGTAACGCTCAGGGTCTGTCACTGGGTAGGCAAATACAGTTGCACCTGCCTGCGCTTGATGGGCCTGTCGTAATTGGGGCGCGAGGTCGTGACCGTAGAAGAGGTTGTCGCCCAGGACCAGGGCACTGGGCCCGCCCTGCAGAAACGTCTCACCGATCAGGAAGGCCTGAGCCAGTCCGTCGGGCGAGGGCTGAACCGCGTATTCAAGCCTGAGCCCCCATTGCTGTCCATCACCCAGAAGCTGCTGAAAACGTGGGGTGTCCTGCGGGGTGGAAATAATCAGAATGTCGCGCATGCCCGCCAGCATCAGGATGCTTAATGGGTAATAGACCATTGGCTTGTCATAGACGGGCAGGAGCTGCTTGCTCACCGCCAGGGTCGCAGGGTGCAGCCGTGTGCCGGAGCCGCCCGCCAGAATGATGCCGCGTCGATTCATGCGGAGGCCTCTGTTCCGTATTGTTTGTGAATCCAGTTCTGATAATCACCCGACTGAACGCGAGCCACCCAGTCTTGGTTGTTGAGATACCAGTCGACGGTTTTCTCGATGCCCGTCTCAAATGTTTCGGCGGGTTTCCAGCCTAATTCTGTGTAGATTTTATTGGCATTAATGGCATATCGCCGATCATGTCCAGGCCGATCCTTTACAAAGGTCATCAGGTTTTCGTGCTGGCCACCGGCCGCACGAGCAGAGTCTGGGCTTTTTGAATCCAAAAGACGGCAAATGGTGCGAACAATTTCAATATTGGGCTGCTCGTTCCATCCGCCAATGTTATAGGTCTCCCCTGGTTGCCCAGCCTCGAGCACACGGCGTATTCCAGCACAGTGGTCACCCACATACAGCCAGTCGCGAATATTCATGCCATCGCCATAAATGGGTAATGGCTTACCGGCTAGCGCATTGGCAATCACCAGCGGAATGAGCTTTTCAGGAAACTGGTACGGCCCGTAGTTATTGGAGCAATTGGTCGTCAGTACGGGCAAACCGTAGGTGTGGTGCCAGGCACGAACCAGGTGGTCGCTCGCGGCCTTGCTTGCTGAGTAGGGGCTATTGGGAGCGTAGGGGGTGGTCTCTTCAAACGCAGGGTCCTTGGCATGGAGTGAGCCGTAGACCTCGTCGGTCGATACATGCAGAAATCGGAATGCTGATTTCTGTGGCTCTCGCAGTGATTTCCAGTGGTGGAGTGCCGCCTGCAGGAGCGTATAGGTGCCCTGGATGTTTGTCTTAATAAACGCGTCTGGCCCGTGAATCGAGCGGTCTACATGCGACTCCGCCGCGAAGTGCACAACGGCACGAATCGAGTTCTCTTCAAAAATCCTGGAAAGGCGTTCGGCGTCGAGAATATCGCTATGAACAAAACGATACGCGGGGCTAGATTCGACAGATTTGAGGCTCTCGAGATTGCCCGCGTAGGTGAGGGCATCGAGATTGAGCAGCGGTTCGCCAGCGGCTTCAAGCCACTGGTGAACAAAGTTACTACCAATAAAGCCTGCACCGCCCGTCACGAGAATCATGACAGGCAGTGTAGCAGAGCCCCGCTTAGGCGCTGGCTTGAATCAAGAAGGACTCGAGTGTTCGTCCCCCGGCGACTGACTTGGCAAGCCAGGTGGGCATTTTTCCGCGACCGGTCCAGGTATTGCCGGCTTCGTCTTTGTACTTGGGGGCTACTTTTTTACCGGCAGTGGCTCGTTTGGCGGTTGGCTTACGACCAGGTTTAGCTGCTGCGGGTCGGCCGGGTTTGCGGCCACGCTTTTTGGCACCGGCTTTTGAGTCGCCAAACCCGAGTTCCTCGGCGGTTATTCCATATTCAGCGATCTGCTTTTTGATGGTTTTGAGAACGGAGGAATATTCTTCCTTGCGCTGTCGCTCTGCTTGCTTTCTGAGGTCCTCAATTTGAGCCATCATTTCCGAATAGGTTGCCATGCTGTAATTCCTTAATGAGAGGTTTATTAAAAAATAGATGAGCAATACTAATGGATTTCACGTGCTAATACAAAATATGGCGTATTAATCGCTTATTACTCTTGCTGCTAGACCTTTACTGCGGTGACATACAAAAAGAGCCGAGAAGGTAGAATTTGCGAAGAAAAGAAGACGACGCTGGGAGGCGGAATGAGGATTTCAATTGTGGGCACGGGCTATGTGGGCCTGGTCACGGGGGCCTGTCTGGCCGATGCGGGCAACGATGTGCTCTGTCTCGATCTCGATGCCAACAAGATCAGAATTCTTCACGAGGGCGGTATTCCCATTCACGAGCCGGGTCTGCTCGACGTGGTGCGCAAGAACGTGGCGGCTGGTCGCCTGCGATTCACCACGTCAGTCGAAGAGAGCGTCGCTTTTGGTCTGGTGCAGTTTATTGCAGTGGGCACGCCACCCGATGAAGATGGGTCGGCCGACCTGAAGTACGTGCTGGCTGCGGCGCGTGCGATTGGCCTTCACATGCAGTCTGAAAAGATTGTGGTCGATAAAAGCACCGTTCCTGTGGGCACGGCCGACAAGGTGCGCGCAGAAATTGCCAGGGCGCTCGCCGAGCGCCAGGCGAACATTCCCTATTACGTGGTTTCAAACCCCGAGTTTCTGAAGGAAGGGGCTGCTGTTGAGGATTTCCAGCGGCCCGATCGTATTGTCATTGGCGCAGACCATCCCCGTGCGGTTGAAGTCATGCGCCAGATCTATGCGCCATTTCAGCGGAATCACGACAAGTTGATGGTCATGGACGTACGCTCTGCAGAGCTCACCAAATATGCGGCCAATGCCATGCTGGCCACGCGCATCTCCTTTATGAACGAGCTTGCAAACCTGGCTGAGACCCTAGGCGCCGATATTGAGCAGGTCCGTTTGGGTATTGGATCCGATTCGCGAATTGGCTACAGCTTCCTCTATTCCGGCTGCGGTTACGGTGGTTCTTGTTTCCCCAAAGATGTGAAGGCGTTGATCAAGACCGCGAGTGAGCATGGTCATGACTTGAAAGTGCTCAATGCGGTTGAAGATGCCAACGACGCTCAGAAATCTGTGCTGGTGAAAAAGATTGAGCGTGCCTTTGGTCGTAACCTCGTGGGCAAGCGATTCGCGCTCTGGGGCTTGGCCTTCAAGCCCAATACCGACGATATGCGCGAGGCCCCCAGCCGGGTGCTCATTCAGGCATTGCTTGATCGCGGCGCCACGGTCTGCGCCTACGACCCCGTTGCTATGGAGGAAGCGCAGCGCGTGCTGGGTAACAGCATTGACTATGCAAAGCGCGCAGTGGATGCCTTGGAGGGTGCTGATGCGCTGGTGATCGTGACGGAGTGGAAGGAGTTCCGCAGTCCCGACTTCGAGGGCATGGCGGTCAAGCTCAAGTCACGGCGGGTATTCGATGGCCGCAATCTGTATGAGCCCTCTGTACCTACCTCCTATGGTCTTTTTTACGAAGCGATCGGCCGAGTTGGCCAAAAGGTTCAGGGTTAAGCATATGGCCGTCGACATTCAAGAACTCCGCAATTATTTTCTTGGACTGCAGGACCGCATCACCACCGCGGTGGCTGCAGAGGACGGGCAGGCATTTTTTGAAGATGCCTGGACCAAGCCGAGCGACTCCCCCCTTCGTGGAGACGGGCGCTCACGTCTCTTGGAGGAGGGCAACCTCATGGAGCGCGCGGGCGTGGGCTTTTCGCATGTGCGAGGCGACAGGCTGCCCCCTTCGGCTACGGCCAATCGCCCCGAACTCGCGGGGCGGGGTTTTGAAGCGATTGGTGTGTCCTTGGTCTTTCATCCGCGTAACCCCTATGTGCCCACTGTTCACGCAAATGTGCGGGTCTTGGTGGCCAAGGCCGTGCGCGAGGGTGAGCAGGACATCTGGTGGTTTGGCGGTGGCATGGACCTCACCCCCTACTACCCCTTTGAGGAAGATGCGGTTCACTTTCACCAGACCTGCCAACAGGCATTAGCCCCCTTCGGTGCGGCGTACTACCCCCGGTTTAAGAAGTGGTGCGACGAGTACTTTTACTTGAAGCACAGAGGCGAGGCGCGTGGCGTTGGCGGCATTTTCTTTGATGACTTTGCAGAGCTGGGTTTTGAGCAGAGCTTCGCGATGACGCGTGCGGTGGGCGACAGCGTGGTGAGCGCCTATCTACCCATTGCTCAGCGCCGTCGCGAGACGCCCTACGGAGAGCGTGAACGAGACTTTCAGGCCTATCGGCGTGGGCGCTACGTGGAGTTCAACCTCGTCTACGACCGCGGCACCCACTTTGGTCTGCAGAGCGGCGGGCGTGCCGAGAGCATTCTGATGAGCCTCCCACCCATCGTGAAATGGCGGTACGACTGGGCGCCTGAGCCGGGTTCGCCCGAGGCCAAGCTCTATGAGGTGATTAAGCCGAGGGAGTGGATCACCCCTTAGCCTTAGCCGTATTCTATATAGTACGATTCATCGTACGTTGTTTCGTGCGAAATATTCGGATGGGAGTGCGTGATGCACGTCATTAGCGCGAATGATTTGAAGACCAAAGGCGTTTCAGCCATCGAGTCCGCCTTGTCAGAGAACTTGGAGGCGATTGTCGCCGTGCGAGGCCAGGAGCGTTATGTTGTGATGAGCCTCGACCACTACCATCATCTGCGCGAGTGTGAACTCGAGCGTGCCTGGATGGAGGTTCGCGAGGAGGCTGCTTCTGGGCAGTCCCGAGCTGAGACACCGGAGGTACACCTTGAGCGCGTGCGTCGCGACATGGCTTGATTTACACGCTTCACTTCACACCGTCGTACGAAAAGCGGTTGAAAAAATGGTTGGGGCGTCACCCCAACCTCCATCATCGATATTTAAGAACGCTTCAAGTCCTGAGCATGAACCCGCACCACCCATCGTTGAGGCTCCATGCTTTATCTGGCCCACTCAGTGGGCTTCATTCCGTCTCTATTGATCTCTCTCACCGCATTACGCTTGAACTCTACATTCAAGAAAAAGCCATCTTCCTCGTTGATATTGGACATCACGATCGTGTCTACCGAAGCTAGAACCATCCTCGTCACCGGTGCGGCCGGGTTTATTGGCAGCTATGTGAGCGAGCGCCTGCTCAGTCGGGGCGACCGTGTCATTGGGCTCGACAATCTCAACGACTACTATGACCCAAGCCTCAAGCAGGCCCGGCTGGACCGCGTTGCCGCCCACCCCAATGCGCAGGCCTTTACCTGCGTGAAAGCCTCGCTCGAAGACCGCGGCGCGATGGAGCAGCTCTTTACACAGCATCATTTCGATGGCGTTGTGCACCTGGCCGCGCAGGCGGGTGTGCGGTATTCGCTCAGCCATCCGCACACTTACATCGACAGCAATATCACCGGCTTTCTCAATATCCTGGAAGGTGTGCGCAGCCAGATTCGACCAGGCGCGCCAAGGGCACACCTGGTCTATGCCAGCTCATCGAGCGTGTATGGCGGCAACACACAACTGCCCTTCTCAGAAGATCAAGACGTTGACCGGCCTGTATCGCTCTATGCGGCCACCAAAAAGGCCAATGAACTGATGGGGCACACCTACAGCCACCTCTTTGGCATTCCCGCCACGGGGCTTCGGTTCTTTACGGTGTATGGCCCTTGGGGCCGACCCGACATGGCCGCCTTCAAGTTCGTGAAGGCCATTCTGGCGGGCGAGACCATTGAGGTCTACAACCATGGCCAGATGCAGCGCGATTTCACCTATGTGGACGACATTGTGGAGGGCGTTGTGCGTGTGCTCGACCAGCCACCAATCGCCGAGCCTGCGGGCAGCGATTTTGCATTTGAGCAGACCGCACCGCACCGCGTATTGAACATTGGCAATCATCACCCTGAGCCGCTTACCGAGTTCATCGCAGCAATCGAGGACGCCCTGGGCATGACTGCCAAGAGGCAGCTCATGCCTATGCAGCCGGGCGATGTCCCCGCCACTTATGCAGAGACCGAAAAGCTCAAGGCGCTCACGGGGTTCGCCCCATACACCCCCCTGCGTACGGGCATTCAGCGATTTGTGGACTGGTATCGGGGTTATTACAAGGTCTAGCGTAAGGATTGATGTGCCTCGGGGGTTTAAGAGTTACACCACTCAATTGGAGTCCCCACCATGTTGTTCAGAACCTCTCTTGCCGCGGCCCTTTTGGCCATCACTGCACAGGCCTGGGCGCAGGTCCCTCCGCCCCCGCCCGCTGCTCCTGTTGCGCTG
>Ga0208787_1000594_pt1 | contig 17087 bp, 10 predicted proteins | sample Wag4_2014_7_11_FD_187362 | JGI IMG/M metagenome (GOLD analysis project Ga0208787, IMG submission 187362) | Fresh water microbial communities from Ohio, USA - Utica-2 Time Series HT 2014_7_11 (SPAdes) (version 2) | ecosystem: Environmental > Aquatic > Freshwater > Water tank | place: USA: Ohio... | reverse complement strand
ACCTTGGCTAAGGGATTAGAGTTTAAAGTAAATCTTGGTGCAGATGTATTTTCAGTAAGTGAAAACAGATTTGTACCAAATTTCTTGAAAAGAGGCGAAAGTACCAACGGTGCAGCGGTTTTGGCCAGAGTTAATGGCCGCTCCTGGCTGGCTGAATATACCATGAATTATAATAAGACCATTGGGAATAATCAATTGAATTTTCTTATTGGAAATACTTACCAGGGCTTTTTTAGCGAAAGGATTTTCTTATTCACTTTCGATTTTCAAGATAATAGAACAGGTTACCATTCCATTGCAGCTGGCCTGAATCCACAACCTCCAGGAAATGGAGAATCAACCTGGGGTATGATTTCCTATTTGAGCAGAGTGAACTGGACGCATAAAGACAAGATGCTTTTTACTTTAACAGGTAGAGTGGATGGTTCTTCTAAATTTGGAATTAATAATAAATATGGATTCTTTCCCTCAGCAGCCCTTGCCTATAAATTGCATAAGGAATCTTTTATCTCTGATTTAGATATCTTTTCAACCTTTAAGGTTAGATTAAGTTACGGGATCATAGGTAATCAGGAAATTGCTTCTTTCTCTTCATTGGCGACCATTGGTAACCTGGGAGAAGGTGTTTTCGATGGCACGGAATTTTACAAAGGGAAAGAACCTTTGCGCTATCCTAATCCTGATTTGAAATGGGAGAGAACGCATCAGGCAGATTTAGGCCTGGATATGGAATTCAAGGATGGTAAGATTTCCGTTGTTTTTGATGTTTATCAGAAAAGAACGCGTGATTTATTACTCTATGCCCCATTGCCAACAACGTCTGGATTTGGATATTACCTTACAAATATTGGGGGACTTAAAAATACAGGGGTGGAATTGGCATTGACAACCACTAATATAGATTCCAAATTGTTTTGGAGCACAACCTTTAACGTTTCCCATAATAGAAATATAATTACAGCGCTGGCGTCAGAAAGAGACATTCCCATTGGCGGTATTCTTAATGTTCCCACAGGTTGGAGTATTTTGAAAAAAGGGGAGGCTATAGGAACTTTTTATGGATATAAATCTGCAGGATTGTTTCAGTCAGCTGAGGAAATTAAATCTTCAGCAAAAATAAAAGGTCAAACGCCTGGTTTGGGCGACAGGAAATATGTGGATCTAAATGGAAGAGATGCCAAAGGGGTCTTAACAAATAGTCCGGACGGATTTATTGACGAGGCTGACAGAGTGCCCATCGGTCAGGCGATGCCCGACGTAACTTTTGGCGTTTTAAATAACTTTAGATTTAAAGGATTTGATTTTTCTTTTTTTATTCAGGGTATGGCGGGCAATGATTTAATCAATGCAAATTTATTTGAAATCGGTTCCTTAAATGGTGAGACAAATGTCTTGAAGGAATATTGGGACAATAGATGGACGCCGCAAAATACAAATACCATCTATCCTAAAGTTAATCCTTCTGAACGAAATATTTTTAGTGATGCTCAGGTTGAATCTGGTTCTTTTATTCGTATTAAAAATATTTCGTTAGGTTACACCATACCAGCTTCTTTGTTGAAAAAGATTCGTGTAAATCAGTTGAGGATTTATGCATCGGCTAATAATGTGTACAATTTCACTAAATATAGTGGATTTGACCCCGAATTATTTGCTTTTGGCCAAAGTAGTTTACTCCAAGGGGTAGATTATGGCGGCTACCCCATGTCAAGAACCATTTTTGCGGGCATTCAAATTTCATTCTAATGTTAACATATAATAAATTTATTCCTACCAGAATTATATTAGTCTTTTCAATCTTGGCGATTTCACTCCCCACTTGTAAAAACTTATTGGTGGAAGATCCGAAAGATCAGGTTTTTATTGAGAATTTTTTCAAAACGGAAAATGATGCCATCGCTGCCGTAAATTCCATTTATGCCGTATTAAACTCAACAAGTTTTGCCCCAACCTTTGGCGGGGCTTTTCATAGTAGTTATTGGGTAATGTCTGGATTGGCCTCCGATGAAATGGAAAATAGGCTGGCAGGTTCCATTGAACTGGACGAGTTAGATCAATTTAGACACAAACCAGTCAATGGCACCGTTCGGGATTTTTGGATAAACGGGTACAAAGGAATTAGCAATGCTAATTTTGCTATTGCAGGTATTCAGGATATGAAAATGGATGAAAAACTAAAATCCAGACTAATTGGTGAAGCACGATTCCTAAGAGGTTTACTATATTTTGATTTGGTCAGACTTTTTGGCGATATCCCTTTGATGCTGAGTATAACAGATCCTGTTTATCCTAAAAAAGCACTAACAGCAGCTATTTATGATCAGGTGATAGCAGATTTATCATTCTCAGAAAAAAATCTACCCGTTTCTTATCCAGCAAATAATGGCAAAGGCAGGGCTACCTCCGGTGCTGCAAAAGGTCTTTTGGCGAAGGTGTTTTTAACCCAAAAAAACTATGCTAAGGCAATCACCTATTGTAAAGACATTATTTCTTCCGGGCAATATAGTTTATGGGCAGATTTTAAGGATGCATTTAAAATTCCAAATACCAATGGGAAAGAAGCCCTTTTTTCAGTTGGCTTTGGAACAGGAAATAATAGCATCTCCTTTTGGGAAGTTGGCCAATTTAATGTTCGGCTTCTGCCAAAAGAACTTACAGAATCTGTAGCGAATATCAATGCGCAAGGCTGGCAGGTGGCTACTAAATCTTTGTTAAATGCCTATGATCCTCTCGACCGTCGCAGAGAAGTTACCCTGTTGACGGAGGTTTCATCCAGAAGTGGAGGTAAAATTACTATCGAACCCCACATTCAAAAATATTGGGATAAAATAACAGAACCGCAGGGTGGAAATACAGAAAATGATTTCCCCTATCTGCGCTATGCCGATATTCTATTAATGTATGCCGAGGCACTTAATGAACAAAATAACGGACCTACCACGGAAGCATATGATGCCATTAATGCCATAAGAAAAAGAGCCAGGTTTGATGGTACAAAGGAAAGGCCAATTTTACCTAATTTAAGTGGATTGAATTATACTCAATTTAAGGAAAGGTTGTTAAATGAACGACGTCTGGAATTTGTTGGCGAAGGTCAAAGATGGTTTGATCTAGTGCGTTTCAATCAACTGGAGTCTGCTGTGAAGGCAGCAAAATCTAAGGCAAATCCTATGGCATTCCATAAATTGTTTCCCATTCCACAGGAAGAAGTTGATTTGAATAACAATTTATTACCCCAGAATCCTGGTTATTAATATTCAAATATGGCTTTTGTAGGCATAGATGTTGGTGGTACCAGAATAAAACTGGGCTTGGTAAAACAAAAAAAAATGGTTAGTTCCTCCGTTTTTGAGGTGAAGAATAATCATTCGTTGGAAGCCAATTTACCTCTAATTATAGAGGAAATCAAAGCGCTTAGTTTTGCTTTTGATGCATCAGAACCTATTGAAGGTATCGGTATGGCGCTTCCCTGTCTTATAGATCATAAAAAGAATAAAATTCTTTCTGATTATGTCAAATATCCAGATGCAAAAAATATAGATCTTGAGGGTTGGTTTAATACATTTTATAAGGTTCCTTTTATTATTGAAAATGATGCAAGAGCTGCATTGGTCGGAGAAATAGAGGGGATAGAACATGGAACAAAAGATGCCGTTTTAGTAACCTTTGGCACCGGAATTGGAACCGCGGTTTTTTCAAATGGCACTATGTTAAGAGGTTTCAATCAATTCGCAGGTAATTTGGGGGGACATCAGACCATTGATATTTTGGGTGATAAATGCAATTGCGGCGACATCGGTTGTGCCGAATCACTGGCGTCTGGTTGGGCTTTGAATTCTATTTTAGAAACCGAAAAATCGTATGAAATGAGCAGCCTTTCCAAGATCGCAAATCCTCAGATGAAGGATTTATTCGAGGCAGCTGCCGATGGCGATGCATTAGCAATGTCCGTTTACAACAGATATCTAAATGCTTGGTCATACACACTGAAAAATCTGGTCTATGCGTATGATCCCGAATATTTAATATTGGGAGGAGGGGTTATGACGGAAGGCGAAAATTTAAGAGCTTATTTTCACACTTTTTTAGATAAAGCCAACTGGCTAAGTCATTTTACAGTAAACGTGGTTTTAGCAAAAAATCCAGATTGGGCTGGTGTCATAGGCGCTGCCATTTTAGCACAAGAAAAAGAAATAGCACATTGAGTCAGGAATACGATAAATATCCAACGGTTAATATCCCTGGTAACTGGAATTTACCACAGGGTTGGGAGGCTATAAAACAAGTGTTTTCTGGCAGTATAACGCATTCGGAATATGCTAAAAAGATGATTGTCATTGAAACCTATCAGGGAGCACCAATCGTTGAATTAGCTAAGCATTTTCAAGAAATATTTAACGCTGATAAGGTTGTTTTAACAACAGATCTCTTTTTAGATGCAAAAGAGATTGTAGATCTTACCTTTCCCGATGTTACAGATGACAGGATTTTTGGGAAAATGACGTTTTTAAACATGATGAATTTTTTTGATAAATCAAAAACAGACCAGTTTAAAAAAGCCATTGAAGATGAAAATTCAGGTGTATATCTTTTAATAGGCCCTGGTGCAAGTAAATTATGTACTAATCCTCATGTATTTATATATTATGATTTATGTAGATGGGAATTGCAACTTAGAATGCGAAGGCATCTTGTTGGGAATTTAGGTTTATCTAATCTTGAGGATTCATTTTCCGAAAAATACAAACGGGCCTATTTCGTCGATTGGCGTATTTGCGATGAAGTAAAAAGGGAAACGTACGGTAATTGGGATTTTTATATCGATGGAAATGAGCTGGGGAATCCCAAAATGTTGAAAGCAGAGGATTATAAAAATGCGCTGGCAATGACGGTTTGTCAACCATTTAGGGTGGTTCCTTTTTTCGATCCAGGACCTTGGGGAGGACAGTGGATTATGGAAAAATTCAATATGGATCGAGATGCTCCAAACTATGCTTGGGGTTTTGATTGTGTTCCAGAGGAGAATAGTCTTTTCCTTCAATTTGGAAAAGTGAGAATTGAAACGCCTGCCATCAACCTGGTGTTTTTCGAAACCATCGCATTATTAGGAGAAGATGTTGTCGATCAATTTGGAGCTGAATTTCCCATAAGATTTGACTTATTGGATACCGTTAAAGGTGGAAATTTAAGTTTGCAGGTTCACCCCTTGACATCGTACATCAACGAAAAATTTGGTATGTCTTACACACAGGACGAGAGTTATTACATTCTCGATGCTGAACCTGGAGCTAAAGTATATTTAGGATTTAAGGAAAATATCGAACCAGAAAAGTTTATTGAAGAACTTAATTTGGTTCAAACGTTGAATGGCTCTTCTTTTCCTGCAGAAGACTATGTGGCTACTTTTCCTGCAAAAAAACATGACCATTTTTTAATTCCAGCGGGAACCATTCATTGTTCAGGAACAGGAAATCTGGTGCTGGAAATAAGTGCTACCCCCTATATTTTTACCTTTAAATTATGGGATTGGGCAAGACTGGGATTGGATGGGCTGCCAAGACCCATTAATATAAAACATGGAATTCCCAATTTAATGTGGGATAGAAAAGAAAACTGGGTAGCAAATAACCTGGTAAATCAAGTTGAACCACTTGAAGAAGGGGATGGATGGAGAGAAGAAAAGACAGGTTTACATGAAAGCCAGTTTATTGAAACAAGAAGGCATTGGTTTCAAAAAAGGGTACACCATCATACCAATGGTACGGTTCAGGTACTCAATCTGGTTGAAGGTGACGAAGTAGTCGTTGAGAGTCCAGATCAGGCTTTCGAACCATTTCATATACATTTTGCGGAGACTTTTATTGTTCCTGCTAAAATTGGCGCATTTACCGTTAAGCCGTTAAATGAAAACAAATTGCATGGTACCGTTAAAGCATACGTTCGCTCCTAAATAACTTAAAACCTGGAATTATGACTCAATCAACAAATGAAAAAATTAATCTTAAAGTAGTTTACCTGCTAACTTCAGTGGCTGCTCTGGGTGGCTTATTATTTGGCTATGACACTGCGGTCATTTCTGGGGTAATAGGACTTTTAGAAACAAAGTTCGAGTTAACGGCTTCTATGAAAGGGTGGGCAGCTTCATCCGCTATCGTTGGCTGTATTTTTGGCGCCATGTTTGCGGGAGGTGCGAGTGATAAATGGGGGCGAAAAAAAGTATTGATGGTTACAGCTATTCTATTTGGCATTTCTGGTATAGCTTCTGCTCTCCCTAATAATCTGACTGAATTTACCATTGCCCGATTCATTGGGGGCTTAGGTATTGGTGCTGCATCCATGTTATCCCCTTTGTATATCACAGAATTAGCACCGGCATCTATCCGAGGGCGCTTGGTTTCTCTTTACCAATTAGCCATTGTTCTGGGTATTTTATTGATATTTTTTGTAAATCTTCTGATTCAAGGAATGGGCGATGAAGCCTGGAATATTGAAATTGGCTGGCGTTATATGTTAGGTTCCGGCGTCATTCCAGCGATCCTTTTCTGGGTAGCTATTTTCTTTGTACCTGAAAGTCCCCGTTGGTTGATGAAAGCAGGAAGAGAAGACGAAGCACTGGATATATTGCAAAAAATAAATGGCCATCACAGTGGTCTGGAAATACAAAGGGAGATTAGGGAAACTTTGGGCGAAGAAAATGGAACCCTGAAAGAATTATTTAGTGGAACTTTTCGTCCTGCTATTTTTATAGGCATGATTCTGGCTATTTTTTCTCAGGTTCAAGGTATCAATGCGATTATGTATTATGCTCCAGATATTTTTAAACAAGTGGGTTCCGGAAATGAAAGTGCTTTTCAACAAACGGTTATTGTTGGTATTATAAATGTGGCTTTCACTTGGGTGGCCATTTATTTTGTAGATAAATGGGGCAGGAAATCACTGTTACTTTGGGGTGGTGCCGGTATGGCCATCAGTCTGTTCATGGTAGGTGCAGCCTTTCAATTTAATTGGTCAGGACTTATTATTTTGATATTTATACTTGCTTATGTGGCGTGTTTCGCCGCTTCTTATGGGCCGGTTACCTGGGTGGTTATCGCTGAAATTTTTCCAATTAAACTGAGAGGGCTGGCTATGTCAGTTTCTACTTTAATCTTGTGGGTGGCTGTTTATTTTGTCACCCAGTTCTTCCCCATTTTACTTGAACTAATGGGTCCTGCTTATACTTTCTGGTTTTTCTGCCTAATGTCTTCTATGGCCTTTTTTTATGTGTTGAAAATGGTTCCGGAAACCAAAAATAAAACACTCGAGGAAATTGAACATTCCTGGTCTAAATAATTCATTTGATTTTATGAAAAATATATACTTTATCCTGTTACTTCTCACTCTCTTTAAATGGGACGGTTTAAATGCCCAGAAAAAGGAGTCAGTGGATTACGTGGATCCCTTAATGGGCACTCATGATAGTCGATGGATGCAATTTCCAGGACCTACCATGCCTTTTGGAATGGTTAAATTAAGCCCTGATAATGAACGTTCTGGCTGGAAAGCAGGATATGAGTATGATGTGCCTAACATTGCGGGTTTTAGTCATATTCATGAATGGACGATGGACGGTCTCCTCGTAATGCCTACCGTAGGTAAATTGATGATTGAACCAGGGACAGAAAAAAATCCGGACTTAGGCTACCGCTCCAGAATTGACAAAAAAACAGAACTTGCTCAGGCTGGCTATTATAAAGTGAATCTTACAGATTATAATATCGAAGCAGAGTTAACGACGACAACCCGCGCTGGCTTCCAACGATATACGTTTAATAGAGTAGATTCTGCCAGAATTTTGATCGATCTTCAAATCGATTCAGAGTATGGTACGGAAATTAAAATGGCTGAAATAACCAAGGTTTCAAATACAGAAATCGAAGGCTATTCTTATCAACAAGCATTAAGAGGGGCTGGATATAATGAATATATAGTCCATTTTGTTATTCAATTTGACAAACCTTTTAATTCTTTTAATGGATGGACCAGAGATGGTGTTCAAAGAAACGTAAATAAAATTTTCTCAGGTTGGGATCATACAGATATTGGTGCGTTCGTTCAATTTAATCTTAAAAAGGGAGATCAGGTTTTAGTGCGCTCCAGCTATTCCCTGGTTAGTATTGAACAAGCCAGGTTAAATCTGACATCGGAAATTACCGATTTGTTTGGTTGGAACTTTGATGCTGTCAGGTTACATGCAAGAAAAACGTGGAATGACCTTTTAGGTAAAATAGAAGTTGAAACATCAAATGAGATTGATAAAAAGAAATTCTACACAAATCTTTATAGATGCTATGCGGGTAGAACCATTTTGAGCGATGTTAATGGCAAATATATTGACATGTTTGAAAAGGAGCAGCAGTTAAAAGATCCAGCTTCACCTATGTTAAGTGGAGATGCTTTTTGGAATACTTTCTGGAATCTAAATCAACTCTGGACGCTCGTTACACCTGATATAGCTAATCAATGGGTTCGTTCTGAACTTGAAATGTTTGATAAAGGTGGCTGGCTTTCAAATGGGCCGGTTGGTCTGGAATATTCTGGAATCATGGTGGCTTCTCATGAAATTCCGCTGATTGTAAGTGCATTTCAAAAAGGCATTCGAAACTATGATGTCGAAAAAGCCTGGCAAGCGGTTAAACATACCCAAACTGTTCAGGGAATTTTTCATCCTGGCGGTGGCGTTGCCGGAAATAGGGAATTATCAGATTATATGAAATTTGGCTATGTTCCTTATGAATCTGGCCCTACCTCCAATACCTTGGAGTATGCTTTTGATGATTGGTGCGTTAGTGAAATGGCTAAAACTATGGGTAAAATGGAGGACCATTATTATTTTAAGCATCGTGCCAATAACTATAAGAATATTTGGGACCCTTCAGTAGGTTACATGAATCTTAAATTGATGAATGGCAAATTCAAATCTGATTTTAATCCGAATTGTTGTACCACTTTTCTTGGTTCAGGTTGGGTGGAAGGAAATGCCTGGCAATATTCATGGTTTGTTCCCCACGATCTAAAAGGGCTTATCTCTTTGATGGGAAAGGATACTTTTAATACCAGATTAGAAGAGGGTTTTATTACTTCTCGAAAATGGAAATTTAATTCGGAATACACAAGTGAAAATAGTTTGCTTGCTATGGGCGTGTTACCCATAAATCATGGGAATCAACCAAATATGCAGGCTGCCTACCTGTTCAATTATTCCGGAAAACCATGGTTAACGCAAAAATGGGCAAGGGAAATAATGGATGTTTTTTATGGTACAACCCCACATGATGCCTGGCCTGGTGATGAAGATCAGGGGCAAATGGGTGCATGGTATGTAATGAGTGCTATGGGACTTTTTGAAATGAGAGGTGGTGCCGATGTAAATCCTACCTACGAACTTGGAAGTCCGATTTTTGATAAAGTAACTATTCACCTGGACCCAAATTATTATCCCGGAGGGAAGTTTATCATAGAAACATCAAATAATAGCAGCCAGAACAAATACATACAATCTGCTTCCTTAAATGGTAATGTGCTAAATAAACCTTGGTTTTATCATAATGAATTGGTTAAAGGGGGTACGTTGAAAATTAATATGGGACCTGATCCTGCGTATGACTGGGGAGCTAAATCTTCTGATGCTCCTCCTTCTATGTCAGAAGAATAAATATACTATGAGCATAAATTTGTCCAAAATGCTGGCTGTTATTTTTATCTTTTTTACTGCCTCGTGCAGTAAAAAGATAGAGCCTCTTTTTGTTCAATTATCAGAAAATCAATCAGGGGTTCATTTTAAAAATGAAATTTCAGAATCAGACTCAAATAATATTCTTACCTATTTGTATTACTATAACGGTGGGGGGGTAGCCATTGCCGACTTTAATTTGGACGGATTACCTGATATTTTTTTTACGGGAAATGAAACTTCCTCTGCTTTGTACCTCAATAAGGGAGGTTTGACATTTCAAGATGTCACGCTCTTAGCTGGTGTATCTACCCATCAATGGATTACCGGAGCAACCATAGTAGATATTAATGGCGATCAATGGCCTGATATTTATCTTTCCGTTTCTGGTAGCCAAAAGGCAGGTAATCGAAAGAACCTGCTCTTTATTAATCAGGGATTGGAAAATGGAGTCCCGTCTTTTATTGAAAAGGCTGCTGAATATGGGATCGCAGATACTGGCTATGCTACCCAATCTGTTTTTTTTGACGCTGATCTTGATGGTGATCTGGATTTATATATTCTAAACCATGGCAATGAAAGGGAAAAAGTAAATACACCACTTCCTCAAGAAAAAGGTACTGCCGAGTCAGATAAATTTTATGTTAATAATGGGAATGGTTCCTTTTCTGATATTTCTGAAAAAGCAGGTATTTCTGATATGGCTTACGGTTTGGGCATAGCTGTTTCCGATGTGAATTCAGATGGACTACCCGATATATTTGTCGCCAATGATTTTATTGCCAATGACAAATTGTATATCAATCAGGGAAATTTATCCTTTATTGATGAAGTAGATGATTATCTGCCTTACCAGTCTTACAATAGTATGGGATGCGATTTTGGAGACATGGATAATGACGGATTTCCAGAATTATGGGTTTTAGATATGCTGCCATCAAATATGAATGATTACAGACAAATGGCAGGTAGTATGACTTCATTCAAATGGGAATATATGCTAAAAATGGGGTATTCTCCCCAATATATGAGAAATACATTCTTTCAACATAAAGGAATCATTCCTAACGAGAATGCTTTTGTTTTTCAAGAATCAGCAAGGCAGAAATCGGTAGAAGCTACCGATTGGAGTTGGGCTGTTTTAATGGCAGATTTTAATATGGATGGCCTTAAAGATGCCGTTGTTACAAATGGTTATTTCCGGGATATCACTGATATTGATTTTATTCAATTTTCTAAATCTTTCAATACATTCAAAAATATAGAGAATGCCAATATCTCTTTATTGAATGAAATTCGAAAAAGACCATCTCTTTCAGCAGAAAATAATCTTTTCTTACAAAGTAAATCAGGTGTTTTTAATAGATCTTCTCTCCTAAATAATAAAGAGCCAGATTGCTCCCAAGGTATGGCGTATGCTGATTTTGATTTAGATGGAGATTTGGATTTAGCCATAAATCATCTGAACAAACCGGCGTCGATTTTGGAAAATAAAAGTAACCTACAAAAGGATTTTAACTTTTTACAAATAAAGTTGAAGGGCTCAACTTTTAATTATTCAGGTATAGGTTGCAAAATTACTTGTTATTCTCAACGTCAAAAACAAGTTTTCTGGCAGTTTCCAGTGAAAGGATTTCAATCACATGTTTCCGAAGTTATAAATATAGGTTTAGGGAAATCAAAAAGGGTGGATAGCCTTTTTGTAAATTGGCCAAATGGTAGCATTGCTTCTTATTATAATATTCCGGGAAATCAGAAAATTGTTGTAGCAATTAGCGACAAATCAAAGGTATTTAAAAATTCTTCTTCCACTGAAAATATAGAGAATAAGCCATTGATTACAGAATCTGTGTGGTTAAAACTAGTTTCTAATAAAAAGAGTGCAAGGGATAAAGGGACTTATCCTCTCCTTATTTCAAGAAGTGTGCTGTTGAAAAATCCGCTGGCTGTTAATCCAGAAACTAAAGAAAATATTATAGCATTTTACGTAAACAGTAAATTATATTATGCTAAAAATGGGGTTATCGAAGACAGTACAATCTTAGATGCAACCTTTGATAAAACAGTGTGTAAGGCTATTTTTTTGGATTGGAATGGTGACGGAAGGAATGATTTGGTTAGGATTCATGGTTCTGAGAAGGGTGAATGGAATACATCGCTCCCTTCTATGTCAGTATTTCTATCGCAAAAAAATAGGTCTTGGACAAAATTATCTAATGTCAGGCTGCCATCGGGTGAAAATTTTCTCACTGCCAGGGCTGTTGAAATAAAGAAGGGAGAATTTTTATTGATTTGTGGGGGTGGAATGAACTTGAAAAGTTATCCTAAGGGGGGTAAATCAGTTTTATATCATATTAAAAATGGGCAAATAGCTCAAATTGACTTACCCGGGTTAAATGGTTTGTTACCAGTTAAAGATGTTGCCTGGGCAGATTTGGATAAAAACGGCCATCAAGATATGATTTTGGTAGGGGAGTGGTCTAGTCCCATGATTTTTTTTCAAACAAAGTTTTTATCCTTTGAAAAATTTGATTTAGGTGGGAATGAAAAGAAATTATTGGGGTGGTGGAGATCCATTTTACCTTCCGATGTAGATGGTGACGGTGATGTAGATTTACTTTTAGGAAATGAAGGTTTAAATAATAGATTTAAAATTTCAAAGGATAAACCACTTTATCTTTTTTCAAACGATTGGGATAGTAATAACAGCAATGATCCTATTCATGCAGTGAGTTTGGATGAAAAAATATATCCCGTTCATTTTTTAAATGAAGTGATGCAACAGATTCCTGTGTTTAGATTTAAGTATAATACCTATAAATTATTTACAGAAAGTACGGTTGAACAGTTAGTTACAAAAAATGGTCTTAAAGCATCTGAGAAATTCGAAGTAAATGAATTTGCTTCAGTTTGGCTGGAAAATAAAGGAAAAGGTTTGTTTGTGACCCATAACCTGCCTGCCATCTTACAGTCGGCACCAATAAATGGTTTTATTGACGTCAGGGTGGGTGATGGTAATCCACTTATCCTGTGTTTTGGAAATGATGAAAAGGCAGATATTCATACTGGCCTTCAGTTAGGTTTAGACCCTGTTTTGGTGCAATGGCATAATGGTTTGAAATATTTGGAGGGTAAAAATACTGGATTTTTTTCGAGGGGAATTATAAATGAGATGGTTTCTTTCGGAAATTCTAATAATCCAAAAATTCTGATTTCGAGGGAAGAGGGGGGGAATCAAATGATTAGCACGACTAAAAATAATTTTTCACATATTAATTTTTTCCAACATGAATAATTTATTAAAAATTCCCTCATTAGCGGGATTATTCGTATTATCACTGTCCTTAATTTTTACTTCATGTAAAAAGGAAGATCCACCAGTGCCTACCATTTCTTTATCACTTGAGAGCTTTAAAGGAAAAGTGGGAGAAAAAACATCTACCATTGCTACCGTTAACGCATTAGCTGGTTTTAAGGCATTGAGAGTTACCAAATATGTTGGTACCACCATAGATAATACCTTTGGAACGGCAGGTGTTTTATCAGTGACCTCCAATACTTATGCCCTGGAATATACCCTTGCGGCAGAAGGTCTTACTGCACCTATTCGATTTAATTTTACCGGGGAAGATTTATTAGGTAGAACCGTTAGTACGGATTTTGTCATTACAACAGATGTTTCTGTAAAATATTTACTAACCACTTTTAACTGGCAGTGGAGCTCAAAACTTGGAAAGATATTTTCTTTGACAGAGGCTGAAAGCGAGCAAATCCTTGCTTGTGAAAAGGATAACTTTTATATTTTCGCTCCTGATGGTACAATGAAAATTAATTATGGTGCCGTAACAGGAACAGGAGGCGGAACTTGCGATTTCGATGGTTTAAGAGTTGAAACAAAGTGGTCTTTAAATGCTGATGAAACGGTATTAACGATTGATGCAGTGAATGTATTCAACACAAGTGACGTTCAAAAACAAGTTTATAAGATTAAATCATTTAGTACGACGGAGATTAGATCTACTCAGAATGTAGATTTAACTGTTTTTGGCGGTATTGCTTATGATTGGACTTATGTATGGAAGGTTAAAGCTAAATAAATTGTTCAATCGTAATATTTGACGTATTCCTCTGCCATTTTTGATTGGCAGAGGAATTTTTATTTTATGTATAATGTCTATAAAGTTATTTATCCCAAATGATTTTAAAAAACCTGGGGTAATAAATGGAAGCATCTTTTTTTATGTCATTCCAAAAATCAAAAGTAATGGTATTGTAACTAATCAATAATTCGCCAGAAGGAGACAAAACAGGATGTGCTTTAGCGTTATAAGTAAGCAGCCCATTTTTGCTCTCTGGGGTTTCGTATAATTCAATAACTTCACCAAAAGGACCGTAAGGAGTCTGTCCAATTCTTGCCCCTACCTTTTCAGATAGTCCCAGAATTTGAAAAATAAGTAAATATCGACCATCATTGAGCTGTGTCAAACTTAATTCATTGGAGACATGATTAGTAATTGGACTTATTTTAGCTGCATTGGATTGCCAATGATTACCATCCCAATATTGCCAGGCATCAAATTGGGTGAAAAAATCTGGTTTTATGCGGGCGGCAACTAATTTTTTATCTTTATCAAGGCAACCATACACATAAATGTAACCATCTGGCAGTTTAGCACCCGCCCATTTAGTATTTACAAAAATACCCGCACCAAAATTTACAGGTCCCCATTGAGGATGAACAATATGTAAGGGTGTTTCAATGATTCTACTCGCATTGGACTGGTTTGGGGCAATAGCTAAAATGGAAACATCCGTTTCTTCAAAATCAAAGACATTTGGTCCTGTTTTTCTAATATGATAGGCAAAAATAAAAGTAGAATCTTTCATTTCCTTATTTACAAAGCCGTCTCCTAACCAAAAATACGTCCCTTTTTCTGTTAATTCGGGTGGAGGAATAAATCTGGAAATTGGTTTTTGAGCAGTATTTGTAGGAATTAAAAAGGTAATCGGGGCTGGATAACTAGCCGTATTTTCCCAATATCCCAATGAATTATTAACCATTATGGTATTTGAATCAGGAATATTGTTATTAACTGAGCCAATAAAAGAATCACTAAAATGAAACCATACTTTTGAATTTTTTGACAGATTGGTTTCTCTTCCGTTTTTAGCTATTGTAAAAATACCATCTCCTCCGAACCATCCTTTATTCCTTTTGAATTGATTCGTCCATTCAGGAGCAGTTTCAACGTGATAGGCAGGTAATTTAGACAGATTGGCTTGCTGACAAAATGAGGGTGAAACCAATATAACAGATGAAAATAAAATAAAGACGGCTAACTTCTGCATAAAATCAATGAGTTTTTACTGTTGCCAATTTTTTACAGTGATGAATTTTGGTCTATAATTATCTGCATTTTTAAAGACATCTGCAAAGTTAAAACTATTGATATTATAGGAAATCAGTAAAGTATTAGGATCCCCTGTTCCTTCATGTACAAAGGCATTATAGGTGTAAATTGATTCCATTCTCTCGGGCGTGCAATATAAAATCAATGGTTTTTGAAATGGTCCGGTAGGAGAGGAGGAAGTATATCGCGTTATTTGCTTGCTAAATAAATTTCCCTGACTGATCAGATAATAGATATTTCCTCTTTTTATGACTGAATATTGATCAGAAAGATCAGGTAAAGAACCTTTTGCCTGACTAATATCGTCACTCCAACCTGTAGTGGTTGAATATGACCACGTTTGAGAAAGACTACCTTTAGGGCAACGGGCAACGTGGAATAATTTAGATAAACCAATTTTTTCAGAACCATAGAGGTAAATAAAATCGTTATCTACCAGAACTGAGGTGCCATAGTTTATTTTCATATTATTAATCTTCCTTTCCCAGGAAACCTTTTTTAGATCTGGCAGGGTATATTTTATTAAATCAACAGCTGCATATTCAAATGCCCAGGCACCAGAACCATTTTTTCTCATGGCAAAGAAAAGTAATTCTAATGTGTCCTTGTTTACTTGTCCATGAGCTGGCCAATACCACCAATCAGATTCAGGCGGGCGGGCAAATGCTTCCGTTATCGTTCCATTTCCACCCATGATCGTTTTCATTTCTGAACCATTTTGTATCATAAGGGAATTATTATACATTCTTCCACCGCTGCGACTTCTATCAGATGATACTGTGCCTAAAAAGGTATCTCCAAATATCCAAAGACGTCTTTTATCAGGTAATAATATGGAAAGTGTACCATCGGCTCCCGTCCATCCGTCCCCATATCGAGTAAATAGATTATTATAGTAGGAAGCTAACTCCACCGTCACCGTGCTGTCCCAACATTGTTTTTCAGGTGGTGGCGTCGGAGTAGTCCCTGTAGAATTATCTTTTGTTGTATCTATTGGTGTTGTTGTATTTCCTCCAGTGCTGGGTTTAACAGGATAAAATGAACCACTTGTGAAATCCATGGTGGGATCTTCACAGGAAAAGATAAATAAAGAAATTAAAATAAAAAAATAAGGGTTTTGGTGTCGCATTTTTAAATGTTGAAATTCCTTTAAATATACAAATAAATCGACTAACGATCCATTAAATACTGGCCATATAAATTTTAAATATTGTTGTTTTGCCTAATAAAATCTTAGGGATTATTTGTTGCCACATCGACAACCAAGCCTGGAAAAATGACCGATGCCAATCGGGATAAATTTTCATGTTTTTTGTGAAGTTCAAAAAGACGGTTTTCATTTAAGACATATTGTAACATCCATTTTTCCCCGGGATTAATGATCCAGTATTCGAGAACTAATGAGGCCTGATAAGCTTCAAATTTCTCATGCATTTCGATCTGCCTGTTACTTGGAGATATTATTTCAACAACTAAATCGGGTGCGCCAATGATGCCTTGGGATACTATTTTTGATTTATCACAGATCACACAAAGGTCTGGTTGCACTACTGTTTTGAAGGTATTTCCTTGTTTTCCGACGGGTAACCTAACATCTATGGGAGAAAGGATGACATTACACGATGTATGTTTAAAAAAGGCATACATGGTAAAGAATAATTCACCAATGATGTGCTGATGCAGGGTTGTTGGCGCACTCATCGGGAATACCTTCCCCATGATGAGTTCCACGCGCTCTTGCAACTGCCATTTTATATAATCTGAATAACTGTATTCAAAAGAGTCCTCATTTAATTGGTCAAGTTGGGTAATCTCTGGAAATTTATATTCTTTCATGAATTTTAGGTTTTAAATGTTGCCACATCGACAACCAAGCCTGGAAAAATGACCGATGCCAATCGGGATAAATTTTCATGTTTTTTGTGAAGTTCAAAAAGGTTATTTTCATTTAAGACATATTGTAA
>Ga0208787_1000591_pt1:0-15000 | contig 17132 bp, 8 predicted proteins | sample Wag4_2014_7_11_FD_187362 | JGI IMG/M metagenome (GOLD analysis project Ga0208787, IMG submission 187362) | Fresh water microbial communities from Ohio, USA - Utica-2 Time Series HT 2014_7_11 (SPAdes) (version 2) | ecosystem: Environmental > Aquatic > Freshwater > Water tank | place: USA... | reverse complement strand
GAAGAAAGAAAAGAAGCGTTCGGAGAAATACCGAAGGCAAAAGATCGAAGTATCTGTGAATTATGCAGCAGATATGAAGAGCAGGAAGCAAATAAGGGCGTACGGGGGATGCCTAGGCTCTCAGAGGCGACGAAGGACGTGGTAAGCTGCGAAAAGCTGCGGGGACTTGCAAACGAGGATTGATCCGCAGATGTCCGAATGGGGCAACCTAGCAGGTTGAAGACCTGTTGTGAAAACGCGAACCCAGGGAACTGAAACATCTAAGTACCTGGAGGAAAAGAGAACAAATGTGATTCCCTAAGTAGTGGCGAGCGAAAAGGGACGAGCCCATTAAGTTATTTATATTTTAGTGGAATATTTATGGAAAGATTAACCGAAGAGGGTGAAAGTCCCGTACACGACAAGGTATTTATAATGAATTGAGTAGGGCGGAACTGGAGAAATTCTGTCTGAATATACCAGCACCATCTGGTAAGGCTAAATACTCCTGAGAGACCGATAGTGAACCAGTACCGTGAGGGAAAGGTGAAAAGAACCCCGAGCAGGGGAGTGAAAAGACCCTGAAACCGTACGTCTACAAGCGGTCGAAGATTTTAGGATCGACGGCGTGCCTTTTGCATAATGAGCCTACGAGTTATACCTCTCTAGCAAGTTTAAGCACTTCAGGTGCGTAGGCGCAGCGAAAGCGAGTCTGAATAGGGCGCAAGCTAGGGGGGATAGACGCGAAACCAAGTGATCTACCCATGGGCAGGTTGAAGTGTGGATAGTCTCCACATGGAGGACCGAACCGGTAAACGTTGAAAAGTTTTCGGATGACCTGTGGGTAGGGGTGAAAGGCTAATCAAACTTGGAGATAGCTCGTACTCCCCGAAATGCATTTAGGTGCAGCGTTGGGAAGAGTGTCATGGAGGTAGAGCTACCAATAGGGCTAGGGGGCTTCACCGCCTACCAACCCCTGATGAACTCCGAATGCCATGACATTGCACCAGCAGTGAGGCTACGGGTGCTAAGGTCCGTGGCCGAGAGGGAAAGAACCCAGACCATCAGCTAAGGTCCCAAAATCTAAACTAAGTTGAACAAACGATGTGGGGATGCAGTGACAGCTAGGATGTTTGCTTGGAAGCAGCAATTCATTTAAAGAGTGCGTAACAGCTCACTAGTCGAGCGTTCCTGCGCGGAAAATGATCGGGCATCAAGTTTAGTACCGAAGCTATGGACTCTACGGAGTGGTAGGGGAGCATTCTAGCGACGCAGAAGCTGTACTGTAAGGTATGGTGGAGTTTCTAGAAAAGAAAATGTAGGCATGAGTAACGATAATTCCGGTGAGAAACCGGAACGCCGTAAGACTAAGGTTTCCTGGATCGATGTTAATCAGAACAGGGTTAGTCGGGGCCTAAGGCGAACCCGAGAGGGGTAGTTAATGGACAACAGGTTAATATTCCTGTACTTGCATCAACTAAAAAGGTGACGGAGCGAAGGATTTGTCAGGTACTGACGGAAATGTGCCTTTGAGGAGGACCTTCGGGGAATTCGAGACGAAAAATGAGCTTCCAAGAAAAGCCGAATGATGCAACCCGTACCGTAAACCGACACAGGTAGTCGAGGAGAGTATCCTAAGGCGCTCGAGTGAATCGTGGTTAAGGAACTAGGCAAAATAGCCCCGTAACTTCGGGAGAAGGGGCGCTCCTTGCAAGAGGAGCCGCAGTGAAAAGGCCCAAGCGACTGTTTAACAAAAACACAGGACTCTGCAAAATCGAAAGATGAAGTATAGGGTCTGACACCTGCCCGGTGCTGGAAGGTTAAGGAAGGGAGTTAGTTTCGGCGAAGCTCTTGACTGAAGCCCCAGTAAACGGCGGCCGTAACTATAACGGTCCTAAGGTAGCGAAATTCCTTGTCGGGTAAGTTCCGACCTGCACGAATGGTGTAACGATTTGGGCACTGTCTCAACCACGAGCTCGGTGAAATTGAAGTATCGGTGAAGATACCGGTTACCCGCAACGGGACGGAAAGACCCCGTGAACCTTTACTGCAGCTTCACGTTGAGCTTGAGCATAAGATGTGTAGGATAGGTGGGAGACAATGAAGGTGGGACGCTAGTCCTGTTGGAGTCGTCCTTGAAATACCACCCTTTTTATGCTTAGGTTCTAACCTGTTAACAGGGACATCGTGTGGTGGGTAGTTTGACTGGGGTGGTCGCCTCCAAAAGAGTAACGGAGGCTCGCAAAGGTACCCTCAGCATGGTCGGTAATCATGCGTAGAGCGTATAAGTATAAGGGTGCTTGACTGAGAGACGGACGCGTCGAGCAGGGACGAAAGTCGGCTTAAGTGATCCGGTGGTTCCGCATGGAAGGGCCATCGCTCAAAGGATAAAAGGTACTCCGGGGATAACAGGCTGATCTCCCCCAAGAGCTCACATCGACGGGGAGGTTTGGCACCTCGATGTCGGCTCGTCGCATCCTGGGGCTGGAGAAGGTCCCAAGGGTTGGGCTGTTCGCCCATTAAAGCGGCACGCGAGCTGGGTTCAGAACGTCGCAAGACAGTTCGGTCCCTATCTGTTGTGGGCGTAGGAGTATTGCGGAGATCTGACTCTAGTACGAGAGGACCGGGTTGGACGCACCGCTAGTGTACCAGTTGTGGCGCCAGCTGCATCGCTGGGTAGCTATGTGCGGAACGGATAAGCACTGAAAGCATCTAAGTGCGAAGCCAACTCCAAGATGAGTACTCCATTGAGGGCCCTAGAAGATGACTAGGTTGATAGGCTACAGGTGGAAGTATAGTGATGTATGGAGCCGAGTAGTACTAATTGCCCGATCGCTTCCTCAATTTTTTTTATAATCTGCTTGCCTCAAAAAGTGCAATCTGAATGCTTCTTTCTCCCAACTTTGTCAAAGAAATACAGTCTGTTTTCCAATGGGAAAAAGACGATAAAAGTTGTTGGTGGTTATAGCGAGGGGGTTCACCTCTTCCCATTCCGAACAGAGAAGTTAAGCTCCTCAGCGCTGATGGTACTGCCTTACGGTGGGAGAGTAAGTCGCCGCCAACCTAAATTAAAAAGATCCTGCATTAACTTGTAGGGTCTTTTTTTTTGTCATATACTTACGCCCCCCCCTGGGTCGATGATATAAATGCGACCTACTAGGGTCGATTTTAAACAATTTCCTGAGCCTGGAGGGGGCACATGGTTATAGCTATTTTAACCCCTGGCGGCAACATTTTTTCATTGTACCATTTGGTCCCTGACGGCAACAATGTTTTATTTATGCATTATGCCCCTGACGGCAACATTTTTTCATTGTACCATTTGGTCCCTGGCGGCAACAATGTTTTATTTATGCATTTTGTCCCTGGAGGCACAAATGTTTTTTTGATCCATTATGCCCCTGGCGGCAAAAATTCTATAAACATGTGTCCCCTCTGGGGTCGATATTAAACAATTTCCTGTCCCCGGATGGGTCACATATCTATGGATGTTTGGTCCTTGGCGGCAACATTATTTCAGTGTCCCTTCGGTCCTTGGCGGCCCAAATGTTTTACTTATATATTATGTTCCTTATGGTAACATTTTTTTATTCCATATATAATAAATCCTTGTGCAGAAATATAAGTTATCATGACTAAGGCATGCATGAAGGTCATGCCCTGGAATGTAGGATCAAATTTGTTTATGGCTAAAATACTGTCAGATAGAACAAATAATATAGCTCCTGCCACAATCATATTATGAGGTCTTATTCCAATCTTTTCCTTTAAATTAAGAGTGCTTATCAACATAGTGCAGATGATCAATGCATACGCTATTACAGGGATTTTCAGGGATGCATCAATCTTTGGAACAAGGTAAGATAAAAATGCTGTCAGAAATAGGATTATCCCTATAATCCAGATTGGGTTCTTTTTTATAATATTTTTACTTAATGGGGATATAGTGGTAAATAATTTCGTGTAAAATAAATGTGCCACCAAAAAACTAACTAATCCACCAATAAAGAACAACGGATTGTTACCTGGAATCATTAATATAATATCACCCGCGTAAGAGAATGCTAGGGCGAGGATACTCAGCAGGAACAAATTATTTTTTGAATTTTCTTCTATGCTATTCCATAAATAAAATGCTAAAACGGGCATGAGCAGCACTTTTAAGCTTTGGTGTAATGGTGGAATTTTTAATAAAATTCCCGTTACCTGCAATGCACCAATTATTATGTAAATTATGAGTATTGCTTTTGATTTATTTTGCATCATTTAATTTTTTTAAATCGTTGGATTTCTTTGTCGCATTACCTCATACAAAATGATGCCAGCAGCAACCGATACATTTAATGAATTTATCTCACCTTGTTGCGGGATAATAAATTTTTGATCTGCCGCTTTTATTAAACTTGGATGAACTCCGTTACCCTCCGCTCCTAAAATAATAGCTGTGGGTTCAATCCAATTGCATTGTGAAACAGTTTTCTCCCCTTTTAAATCGCTCACACTGACTATAATGCCCATTTCTTGAAGATAAGTTATGGTATTTGCTAAACTGTTTTCCCGGCAAATGGGAATTCGGGTTAATGCACCTGCTGAAGTTTTAATGGCATCGGCATTGATGGGAGCAGTACCACGCATGCCAAGTATAATGCCATCTGCACCTAAAACCTCTGCTGATCTGGCAATAGCTCCAATATTTCTTACATCTGTAATACAGTCTAAAATGAGAAAAACAGGATTTTCCTTTTTCTCAAGTATTTCAGGCAGTAAACTTTCAATACTTTGATATGAAATAGGTGAAGTGTAGGCAATTACTCCCTGGTGATTGCCAGAAACCACCCTATTCATCCTCTCTTTTGGCACAACCTGCAGCGGAATTTCATGGTCTCTGCATAAATGCCGGATTTCTTTTTCTAACTCACCCCTCAACCCTTGTTGAAATAATATCTTTTCAATTGTTTTTCCAGATTCAACTGCCTCTAAGATGGGGTGTCTTCCATAAATAATGGATACCTCATTGTCCTCCATAAACTTTTAAATTTTTTCCCGACGGTAATAAATTTCAATTTCCCCAAAGGTATCTAAAAATTGAAATATTTTTAAGTCCCAATCTCTACTTCAGTATGGTACCTAAATGGAGGTATTATGTTGATTTGTTAATATTTTAATCCAGTGATTTTCTGGCTTCAGCATCCGGGTTATTTTGCATCAAACAAATATCGTCTAAAATCATAGTTTCACCATTTTCGGTGGAATAGGGTTCCCATTGAGGTAAACCGCCACCATTTGGATTTCCAGTTTTTATAAATTTCAGAAATGAACCTGCCATTTTTTGCGAGAGTGCTTTGGGTCTTTTCCCACCACCTGTATGGGTATACATGAGGTCGGTATTATAAAACCAAAAGCAAATATCAATACAATGGAAAGCTCTCATTCGACCGTTAAATAAAGGTGGTTCCCATCCAAACCAAGATAGATAAACAGGTGCTTTACCTTGTTTTGTTTTGGCATCTGCTGCAGCAACTGCATTTTTTCTGTTTGAAAGAATCAATGCCCATATTTCAACAGGAGAAGCCGCAGGGAATTGCTTTTTGTAAGCAGCTAAAATGGCATTGGATTTTTCACCAAAACGAGGCGTTAATCTCTCTGTCACCTGTTCCCAGGTTACGGTTTCTAAACTAGCATCGGCCCTTGAAGGGGTCCATTCATGAAAAGTAGTATTGATCAATAATGGGATATCAGCGGAAAGCCCAGTAGAAAAAAATGGTTCATTGATCAAATGGATACCGTCAGATACAGGTGAAAATCCTTCTCTTTGTATACCCATTTTCTTAGCTTCATCCGATAATTTTGCAACGGCTTTATTGGCAATCTGGATAAACTCTAACCAGGGTATTTGTTGTAACTTTTCTATTTCCCCAACTTTTAGACCTGCTTCTTCCATTACTTTAAGGCCTAATTTTTCTGCATAATCTTTGTTAACTCCAATGAGAGAACTTCCACTTAATGCAACCGCTTTATGAAAAAGGCCTTTTGCTGCGGGCATATTCATCAAGGTGGTCACCTTAGCACCCCCTCCTGACTGCCCAATAATGGTTACATTTCCAGGGTCACCTCCAAATTGAGAGATATTGTTTTTTACCCATTCTAAAGAGGCAACTAAATCGAGATTGCCAGCATTTCCGGACCCAGATTCACCTCCAGCGGCAGATAAGCAACAATAGCCTAAAGCACCCAGGCGATGATTAACTGAGCAAAAAACAATATCACCGAATCTTGCCAGATTTTCACCATGATATCCATCTTGTTCTATGCCATTTCCATTAACAAATCCACCTCCATGTAACCAGACTACAACTGGACGTTTTTTATTATCTAAGGCAGGAGTCCAAACATTTAGTTTAAGACAATCCTCTGAAACATCATCGTAATTCCAATGATCTACGAAGGAAGAGACCACGTTTGCATATCTTTTTTCCATGATTTGTGGCGCAGTATTACCCCACCAGATGGTCGGCTTAATATCGTTCCACGGAAGCGGCTTTTGTGGCGGCATAAATCTGTTTTTTCCGCTAGTATCGGCACCATAAGGTATACCAAGAAATTGATGGATACCGCGCAATATAAATCCGCGTACCTTCCCGAATTCTGTTTGAGCTACAGAAATGTTATCACCAATATGTAGTATTTGGTCCTCATCCTTGTTCAAATCAAGAGGCTGATTGTTTCCAAGAGAAGTTTTAGGAACAGTCAATCCAATGGCGCCGACGCCAAGTGTCTGGATAAAATTTCTGCGGGTTGGTTTCATAAGTAAAGGAATTTTGAATGGTAACAAGTTAACTAAAAAAATAATAATTCAATTAAAAAAAATCCTTTTTGTAATTATTACGTTAATTTTATAAATAGTATAATATTATATTTTTTAAAATAAAGCATAATGAAAATTTTAAGACCACTTACTTTGTTTTTTCTATTGCTAAAGGGATGTATTGTATTTGCCCAAAGTCCATTTGAAGTAGTTGATGACCTCGTAAAGGTTCGCAGTATAGCTTTAAAATGGCCATTAACAGAAAATGATTTGAGCTCATTATCTATTCGAGATAAATATACGAGTGATCATAATGCAGTGGAACATTTATATGTCCAGCAAGAACTGGATGGAATTCCTATTGATAAGGCTATTTCTGGCTTTCATTTCAAAAGTGATGGTAATTTAGCCTATGCAACAAACGGGTTTTTATCTCATCTTAAGGATAGAATTGTTTTAGGTTCTCTATTCAATAAACCTTCAATAAATGCTGCTGAAGCTGTTCGTTTTGCTGCCATTGCATCAGGAAGTGCGGTAAGTGGCGTAACTTTAAATTCACCAATATCTAGCAAAGATGGAAAATTTTTGTTTTCTGAGAAAAATTGGAGTAAATCTGATATATCGGTTTTTTTAGTTTTTGTTCAAGAATTAAATGGTTCGTTAAAACTGGCATGGGAGGTACCATTGGACCAACCTAATTCGCCGGATTATTGGGTGTATAAAATAGATGCTCAGACCGGAAAAGTACTTTTGAAAGAGAATTATACTCTTTATTGTAATCATGAGGAGCACTCTAAAAAATTACCTCAATCCAGTAATAATGTAAATTTAACTGATTATCAAGATTTTAGTTTGCTAAATAAAGGCAGTTATCGTGTGTTTCCTTATTTTCTGACATCACCATTAGAAGGGCAACGTCTATTGTTGAATGATCCCTCAGATATGATTGCTTCCCCTTTTGGATGGCATGATACCAATGGAATAAATGGTGGAGAACATACTATTACAAGAGGAAATAATGTACATGCTTATTTGGATCGAGACGCGGATAATAATCCCGATGAGAAAACCATTGATGGCGGATCTGGACTCCTATTTGATTTTCCATTTGATATCACAAAAACACCTGACAACTATCAGGATGCTGCGGTGACTCAGCTATTTTACATGAATAATTTCATGCATGACTTTACCTATAGATATGGTTTTAATGAGGAGGCAGGAAATTTCCAACAAAATTTATATGGAAAATCTGGTAAAGCTGGAGATGCAGTAAAAGCAGAAGGTCAGGATGCCAGTGGATTTAATAATGCCAATTTTTCAACTCCGCCTGATGGTGCCAGTGGGAGAATGCAAATGTATTTATGGATGCCCGGTGAGGGAAAAGTGCTTACAGTGAATATGCCTGCCAATTTAGCTGCCACATATAATGTTGGTCTCGCTACATTTGGTCCCATAATAAGTAGTAATCCTATTTCTGGTATTTTAATTGTTGCTCAAGATTCTGTTTCATCTGCATTGGCCTGTGGAACATTGACTAATGCAGCAGCCATAAGAGGAAAAATATTAGTTGTTGATCGTGGTACCTGTAAGTTTAAAGAAAAGGTTATTAAAGCTGAAGAAGCTGGAGCGTTGGCTGTCCTGGTAGTAAATACGTCAAATGATATCATAACTATGGGTAGTGATGGTACTGCACCCGTGCCAAAGATTCCTGTGGTGATGTTAACCTCTTCAAACGGAAATGCCATAAAAAATGCTTTGAAATTGGGACAAACTGTAAGGGTTACCCTTCAAGCCAATGCAAATGATATAGTCATTAGAGATGCTAATTTTGATAATGGTATTGTGGCTCATGAATACGGGCATGGTATTTCTAACAGACTAACCGGTGGTCCATCTTATACTAGTTGCCTTAATAATGACGAACAAATGGGGGAAGGATGGAGCGACTTCTTTACAATGGTCACGTCAACTAAACCAGGAGATAATGGGAAAAAGGGCATTCCCATCGGGGATTATTCTGATAATAATGCAAAGGGAATTAGAAGGCAAACCTATTCTACTGATTTTTCAATAAATAATCAAACCTATGATGATGTCATTGGAACTACGGCACCACATCCGTTAGGGGAGGTGTGGGCTTCTACTCTTTGGGATTTATATTGGAAAATGGCAGATAAATATGGCTTCGACTCTGATATTGTAAATGGGAAAGGGGGAAATAATAAAGCGATCCAGCTTGTTATGGATGGTATGAAGTTGCAGAATTGTAATCCTGGCTTTTTAGATGGTCGGGATGCTATTTTTGCCGCTGATATCATCAATAATAAAGGTGAAAATGAATGTTTACTTTGGGAGGTTTTTGCCAGAAGGGGGCTTGGCTATAATGCTAAACAAGGGTCCTCAACCAATAGGAATGATAATAATCAAAATTTTGACCTGCTTCCTAGTTGTCTTAAAACATTGAAAATTGAAAAGGAAATTTCACCTAAATTGGTTCAGCCAGGGGATACCGTTACGGTTAAAATAACCCTGGTTAACCATCAATTGAAAGCAGCAAATAATCTTAAATTTAAAGATTTTATACCTCAGGGTTGTACCTATATTCCTGGCAGTCTTCAAGGGGGGAGAAGTGTTATCTTACAAGGTGATGTTCTGACTTTTTCAACATCCGACCTGAACATTAATGAATCTTTAGTTCTTTTTTATAAAATGACTACCAATAACACAAGGTTTTCAAAAAGATTATTCTTAGATGAACTGGAGGGTGGCGATGTAAATTGGTTGACTGAGGCTTCCACGGGAAGTAAGGATTTATGGACATTAAAGACAGGGAATGCGGTAAGTGGTCAGTTTAGCTGGACGATTTCAAATGGTAAGGATGCTACAGATGCAAAACTTAGATTGAAAAACCAACCTATTATTCAAGGTACTTCCAATCCAATGCTAACATTTTATCACCAATATGAAATAGATCCTGGAAAAGATGGGGGATTTTTAGAGTACTCAATAAATGAAGGTACAACCTGGTTACCTATGCCCGATTCTTTGTTTGTTAGAAAGGGTTATGACGGGCGATTAAATCCAGGAACACTAGGTTTTAAAACCAGAGCTTTCTGGGGTGAATCCAATCAATTTCAATCAACGGTTGTTAAGCTAACCCCATTTAAAAATGAAAAATTAAATTTGCGCTGGCGTTTTGTGCAATCACTTGAAGGTACTGAGGAACCACAAGTTTTTGATGGATGGAAGATTGATGATATACAGCTTATTGATGCAAATTGGATAGATGGAACGGTTTGTGTCGCGGCTTCTGATGGAGCGACTGCTTGTGGAACAGCAATTTTAGGAGGTGCACTCGTTCAGACGGGTATTCAAACAGCGTTAGTTGCAGTGGAAGAATCCTCGTTTGAGGTCAATGCTCATCCTAATCCAGGGATAGATGAAATATATTTAAATGTTAAAGGTGAAAGTCCTGGTTTGGTATATTGTACTATTTCAAAGATATCAGGACAAATTATGCAGGAAACAAAATGGGATTATCTCGGAGACAATCAACAAATTACTTTATCAACGGGAAATTTATTGCCCGGTGTATATTTAATTGAACTAAAATCGGAAAATGTTAAAAAGGTAATTCGCTGGGTAAAAATGTAATATAATTTTTTAGCCACTTATTTCAATGTAGGCGCGATCAACCGGGCCGTTCAAAGGTGGAGAAATTTTTGAAATGCGAACTTTCACCTCAATGCCTTTATCTTGGTATTGTGAGTGAATCCGTCGGTGTATATTCATAGCCGTTGTCTCTAAAAGTTTTACCGGCTTTTTCATTTCCAGGCGGCAAAGATGATAAATTGTTTCATAATTTAAGGTATTACTCAAATCGTCATTGTCATCTGAATAATTTTTTTTAGTGTCCACATATACATCGATGTGAATTTCATTTCCTACCAATTGTTCCTCCTCATAGTAACCTATTTTGGCCCAAAAATGCATGCCTTCCAGTGCAATAATCATACTTTTTATTGTAAATATAATTTTTTTACGTTAATTGTATTTTTTTATAAAAAAAAAGTAAAATGGAGACAGTAATAATAAAAAGAGTAACAGAGGATTGGGAAATTGTGGGAATAAAAGCGCTGGAAGAGGCGAATAACCTGGTGAATATTTCCACGGAAGAAAAGGAAAAGGAAGGCTTTGTAACAGCTTCCTATTCCCTTGAATTGTTGAGAAAGATGAACGAGATACAACCTTCCATCATCGCCATTCATGAAAAGAAAGTGGTAGGTTACGCCATGGTGACCGATAAAGAGCTTTATGGACAACACACCTTATTAGACAGTTTATTTGATGCTCTGGTTGACATGAACTATCAGGGAAAAAAATTAGGGGAATCAAAAGTAGTTCTTGTTGGACAACTTTGCGTAGCCAAACCATTTAGAGGGCAGGGTCTGGTATCAAAAATGTATGATTTTTTTAAAGATTGTCTAATAAACCAATATGATTATTGTGTAACTGATATATCAGAAGCGAATCCGAGATCTATTCGTGCGCATGAAAAATGTGGTTTTAAAATAATAAATACCTTGGAATACGAGGGTGTTAAATGGCATATAGTCATGTGGGATTGGATAAGTATTTAAAGTTTCGGAGTAAATTATCATAACATTTGTAAGGAAATTTAATGCTGGCAAAATGAATTACAAACCATTTTTTCATTTGTCAATATTATATTCTATCCTTTTGAACAGAGATCCTTTTCATTTTGCATTCAATTAAAGAAAATAATGACCTTGATGCGTTAGTTGACTCATGAAAGTTTTTTACCGGTTTTATATCAAAATATTTGAAACGAATCAATAATCACCTACTTCAGAGATATTTTTAAATAATTTATTCTGTTGAATTTTGGGGTGGTTTGTAAATTTGAAATTAATTACCTTAAAATCAATATTTTACGATTAAAATATACCTATTTTATGGTTTTATTTAGCTGATAATCAGCTTTTCAGTAACTCGGCACCTTAGTAAATAATTCTAAATAAGGTGACTTTGAACGATTATAATCGTATAATGTTTAAGTATTTTAGGAAAGTAAGTTTTAACTTTGACATCTAATTAATTACAAATGATTTCTTCAACTACAGACTTAGAAAAAGATCTTTTTATATCAAATAAAGTGGATCTGTTTGGTGGACATGATTATTATAAGATAGATGATTTGTTAGATGAAGAACATAAGATGGCTAGAGACGCTGTCAGAGATTGGGTGAAAAAGGAGGTGAGTCCAATCATTGAAGGTTACGCTCAGGCTGCCAAATGTCCTGTACATTTATTTAAAGGTTTGGCGAACGTAGGTGCTTTTGGTCCCACAATTCCTATAGAATATGGTGGTGGTGGAATGGATGAGATAGCTTATGGACTGATAATGCAGGAGCTTGAAAGAGGAGATTCTGGTATTCGCTCTATGGCTTCTGTTCAAGGTTCTTTAGTTATGTACCCAATTTATAAATTTGGGTCCGAGGAACAACGAAGAAAATATTTGCCTGGATTGGGTTCTGGCGATTTAATAGGTTGTTTTGGATTAACAGAACCAGATCATGGTTCAAATCCTTCAGGTATGTTGACCAAAATGGTTGAGGATGGGGATGATGTGATATTGAATGGTTCTAAGATGTGGATTACTAATTCACCTCTTGCGGACATCGCTGTAGTATGGGCAAAAGATGAAAAAGGTATAATAAAAGGTGTCATCGTAGAAAAGGGAATGCCGGGCTTTTCAGCTCCGGAGATAAAGGGTAAATGGTCTCTTAGAGCCTCCATTACCGGTGAATTAGTTTTTGAAAATGTAAGGGTTCCGAAAGCAAATATTTTACCTAACGTTCAAGGTTTAAAGGGTCCTCTTTCCTGCCTGTCGAAAGCCAGGTATGGTATCGCATGGGGTGCCATTGGCGCCGCTTTAGATTGTTATGATTCAGCTCTGAGGTACAGTATAGAAAGAGAACAATTTGGAAGACCCATTGGAGGTTTTCAACTTACCCAGAAGAAATTGGCTGAGATGATTACTGAAATCACAAAAGCACAATTATTAGCTTGGAGGTTGGGAACCCTTGCAAATAAAGGGGAGGCTTCTCCAGCCCAGATTTCAATGGCAAAAAGAAATAATGTTAATATGGCTATTGAGATTGCCAGAGAAGCAAGACAGATACATGGTGGAATGGGTATTACTTCGGAATATTCTATCATGCGCCATATAATGAATTTGGAATCTGTTATTACTTATGAGGGAACGCATGATATCCATTTGCTAATAACGGGCATGGATATCACAGGAATCAATGCTTTCCAATAATTGATACATTATCTTCGTTTAAGTCTCTTTATGCTTATCATTATAATTTGAAATTTCAGGAAATGACTAAATTTTTGATGTTTAATTGCCTCTGCTTATTATTTGCGCCCTTTGGTTTGTTGGGTCAGGAATCAGCCGAGGTTATTCAACTTATTAATCCATCCTTTGAAGATATGCCCAGGCACTCCAAAGCGCCTCGTGGCTGGTCAGATTGCGGGTTTAAAGGTGAATCAGCTCCGGATATTCAACCTAGCGGTATTTTTAGCGTGACAAAACCAGCCTCAAACGGTAATACTTACCTTGGCTTGGTGGTCAGAGATAATGATACGTGGGAATCAGTTGGCCAGGAATTACCAAAACCTCTTGAAAAAGGAAAATGCTACTCCTTTTCCATCGCATTGTGTCGTTCAGAATTATATGTGTCTATTAGTCGGCTTTCCGACCAAACGGCAAACTATACCACGCCCGCTAAACTTCGTATTTATGGTGGAAATTCTTATTGTGAAAGGAAGGAGTTATTAGCCGAATCTCCTTTAATTGCAAATACCCGCTGGCAAGATTATAATTTTAAATTAGAACCTACCAAAAATTATACGTTTCTAATTCTTGAAGCTTATTACAAAACACCTACCCTTGTCCCATATAATGGAAATTTATTGGTGGATAATTTTTCTGATATTAAAGTTAGCGATTGTAAAGAGCGTTCGATTCAAGATAATATAGCTCAAACCGAAAAGAAACAAGAAATGGTGGTGGTTAAAGCTGAAACAATAAGGACGGATAACAAGGACTCTAATGCCATTAAACCAAAGGAAGCTACTCCAGGACCAACGGCAGCGACAGAACCAAAAGATATTATTGAAAATGCGTCCATCAGTAATTTAAAAAGGACAGATTTAAAGAAAGGACAGACATTGCGTATTGATAAGATATTTTTTGAAATGGATAAATCCATTTTTACCAAAGAATCTTATCAGTTTTTGAATGATCTGGTTGATTTTATGAAAGAGAATTCTGATATTTCAATAGAGGTTGGAGGGCATTCGAATGGCCTTTGTACAGATGAATATTGTATAAAAATATCAACGGACAGAGCAAAGGCGGTGGTGGACTATTTAGTGGGCAAAAGTATTAGTCGTTCAAGACTTACCTACAAGGGTTATGGTAAGAAATTTCCTTTAGCATCTAATGAAACAGTGGAAGGAAGAAGAAAAAATCAAAGGGTTGAACTAAAAATTATCTCATTTAATGAGCGTTAAAATATAAAGTTTCGGAGGTTATAAAAATATGGCAGGCAAATGGTTTTGTTAGTAATATCATTTGCCTCCCATTTTGTCACGAAATAAGTTTTAATAAGTACTGTAATCAAAAATTTATTTATTTGCTAATCTTTTCTTCTAAATGATATAAAAGGTCTCACTAGTAGGTTTTTCTCTCATTAGTTTTTTCTGTTTTGTGAATTTTTGTTTAAATCACTTTATTTTTTTAACGAAGTTTGCGCGGTCATGCCCTTTTGATAAAATACAAAATTTACACTTTTCAATACTGAACCCTTTGGGTTCAAATGTCTATTGTGACCATTTTGCCCCTGGCGGCACAATTTCTCTGATATCCCATTTTGCCCATGGCGGCAAAAATCCCCTAATATTCCATTTTGCCCTTGGCGCCAAAAATGCTATAAACGTTTGACCCCTCTGGGGTCATTTATATTTGTCTGACCCGTCCTAAAAAAAGTTTACAGATTTAACAATTCTTTAAGGCTAGTCCTGATACAAATTTACACTTTAATTTTAGTCCTAAAATAGTTTTACCTTTGTTGTCATTAACGGAAGCGGAAATTAGCTCTGCTGAGGAGCAACTAATC
>Ga0208787_1000588_pt1 | contig 17165 bp, 8 predicted proteins | sample Wag4_2014_7_11_FD_187362 | JGI IMG/M metagenome (GOLD analysis project Ga0208787, IMG submission 187362) | Fresh water microbial communities from Ohio, USA - Utica-2 Time Series HT 2014_7_11 (SPAdes) (version 2) | ecosystem: Environmental > Aquatic > Freshwater > Water tank | place: USA: Ohio... | reverse complement strand
AAGTTAAAATGCCTTCAAAATCTTGAAAAACACCAGTAAGTAATCTCAGTAAAACAGTCTTACCTGAGTCGCCATCTCCAGTAATAGCCACTTTTTGTCCTGACTTTATTTGAAAATTGATATCATTAAGGATAGGTGTATTTTGAAAACCAAAATTTAATTGTTTTGCTTCAATTTCAATGCCTTGTTTTTTAACATACACATAAGAACCATCTTCATCAATAGGTTTTTCAGTAATCTTATTGATTTTCTCTACGCTTGTCAATAAATCATAAACTGTTTCAAGACTTACAATTAATTTTTCAACTGCATTATTAATTGTTAAGATGATGATTTCGGCTGCAATAAACTGTCCTAAATTAATTTCTTGTCGAATTAATAAAATACCACCCACAATCAACATAGATGCAGTGATGAGTATTTTAAAAATAACCAAAGACCAGTATTGTAATTTTAAAATTTGAAAATGTCTATTTCTTGAATTTAAATAGCCTTCTAAAAATTGATTTGTTTTTTCAACATGCAGGTTGTATTTATTAAAGAACTTAAATGTTTTGATACCTCTTGCTATTTCTTGAATCCAGCCAGCAATCTCATATTTATAGTTACTTTCTTCTAAAGAAGCTTCAAATCCCTTTGGCGAAGAGATGTATAGTATCAGGTATAGGATAACAAGCAAGATGATACCAAATACAATAAATACAGAGTTATAAAAGGATAATAAAATTAATCCAAAACATAACTGAATGACCGCTGTTGGAATATCGAGTAATAATTTAGCCATACTTTTTTGTAAAGTAGGAATATCAAAAAATCGGTTTACTAGTTCAGGTAAATGAAACTGATCAATTGATTTTACATTGAGTTTTGGTATTCTATAAGAAAATTCAAAAGAGAATCTGGTGAAAATCTTTTGTTGAATCTTCTCTACAATCTTCATCTGATTAATCTTTAGCATTCCCGTAAATAGCACCCCTAAAACGACTAAAAGAATCAAAACCCACATGGATGCAGGAAGTTGTTTACGGCCTGTTGCAACAATGGCAAAATTAATGATAGCCTGAATACCTAATGGCAAGGATAGTTGAATCAACCCCGAAAGAATTGACATTAAATACAAGGCTGTAATTTCTTTCCCATCTAATCTTAAAAGACGAAAAAGTTTATAGAGTGACCTAGATATATTTATTTTTTCCATTTGTTTCAGTGCATCCCAGAATAGGGTACCTTTTCTATGTTTTTGCTTTAATTACTGCAAAATTAACCATATTTAGTTAATTTACACGGCCAGGTTGAAACAGTTCAACATGGTTTTGTTTATAGCCAATATTTATAAATTTTATAAAAAATTTAGCCCTAATTTAATACCTCTTTTATGTTCATTTTATTGTTACTCACATTTATAGTAGGATATCTATTAATTACCTTAGAACATGCTATCCATATCAATAAAGCTGCAATTGCATTGATCACAGCTGTACTTTGTTGGACGATTCTAGTGACAAACCCTTTAATTAAAATCGAAGCATTAGCAGCACTTGGGCATCATTTAAGTAGCGTTGCCGAAATCGTATTTTTTCTTTTAGGTGCAATGACTATCGTTGAATTGATTGATGCACATGATGGCTTTCAAAATATCACTGAAAAAATTAAAACCACTAATAAAAATAAACTAATTTGGACTATTTCAATTGTAACATTTTTTCTTTCTGCTATCTTAGATAACCTAACAAGTACAATTGTAATGCTTTCGATAATTAATAGATTAGTGAAAGATAAACAGGTTAAGTGGCAATTATTAGGCTTGGTTATTATTGCCTCAAATGCAGGTGGGGCATGGAGCCCAATAGGAGATGTGACGACAACGATGTTATGGATAGGGCAGCAAGTAACACCATTAAATATTGTCAAAGAAACATTTTTAGCAAGTTTAGCTTGCATGATTGTACCAACCTTAATAATAAGTTATAGAATCAAAGGCAAGATTGAATTATTTGAAAATAGTACTAATAATTTAAATGCATTGTCTAATGCATTCGATCGCAATTTGGTTTTTTTCATAGGTATCGCCTGTCTTTTATTTGTTCCTGTTTTCAAAACAATTACACATTTACCACCCTATATGGGCATGTTATTAAGCTTAGGTATTATGTGGGTGCTTACAGAATTATTACATAGTAAAAAAGACATAGAAGAGAAAGGTTATCTTTCTGTTAACCATGCGATTCGTAAAATAGATACTCCAAGTATCCTTTTCTTCTTTGGTATCTTAATGAGTATTGCAGCTTTAGAACAAGTTGGCTTCTTAAATGATGTTGCATCCTATTTAGATCATTCTATTGGAGATATAAAATTTATCGCAATGTTGATAGGTTTATTGTCTTCTGTTTTAGACAATGTGCCTTTAGTAGCTGCATTACAAAGCATGTATAGTTTGGACATGTATCCTACTGACCATTATTTCTGGGAATTTTTAGCCTATACAGCAGGAACGGGTGGATCGGTTTTAATAATAGGATCTGCTGCAGGCGTTGCTGTAATGGGCATCGAAAAAATTGATTTCTTTTGGTACCTCAAAAACATCAGTTGGATTGCATTAATAGGATTTCTTACTGGTGCTTTGGTTTTTATACTAGAAAATGCTTAATTTTGATGTTTAAACATTGAAAATGAAAAACATAGCTAAAATATACGCCCCTCCTGCACCACATATGGTGGGCGATGGGTTTAGAGTTCATAATTTCATCCCATCCTTTCCCGCTTTATCGATGCAAAGAATGGATCCCTTTATTATGTTAGACTATGGTTCGAAATTTGTTTTTCCTCCAGCACCAAGTCCTAAGGGGGTAGGCGTGCATCCACATAGAGGTTTTGAAACAGTGACGATTGCGTATAAAGGTCAAGTAGCACACCATGATAGTTTTGGGAATTCAGGTATCATCAACGAAGGAGATGTACAATGGATGACTGCTGCTTCTGGTTTATTACATAAAGAATACCATGCTGAATCTTTTGCGAAATCTGGTGGTGCATTTCAGATGGTGCAACTTTGGGTTAATTTACCTGCCAAGGATAAAATGTCTGCACCAAAATACCAAGCCATTGCCAATGATCAAATGACCAAAGTGGTTTTAGAAGATGGCAAGAGTTATGTAGAAGTGATTGCAGGAAAATTTAAAGACCAATCAGGTCCAGCGAAAACTTTTACCGAAGTGCATTTACAAAACGCCATACTTGCAAATGGCATTAAAGTGAATTTTGATTTTCCAGCAACACAAAATACTTTTTTAATTGTGATTGAGGGCAGTATCAAAGTCAATGGAGATGCACTTGTTGCAGTTGACCATTTTGTAGAGATGGATAAAAAAGGCACTTCATTCACCATTGAAGCTACAGAAGATGCAAAAGTGTTGGTTGCGAGTGGTGAACCAATTGGTGAGCCTATCGCTGCGCATGGTCCATTTGTGATGAATACAAGAGATGAATTAGTGCAAGCATTCAATGATTATAATGATGGAAAATTTGGACAACTAGAAGATTAATCATTCATTTTTACACTTTCATTTATATTTAAGTTTTAATATTATATGCAAACAGTATTACATACCGCAGATTCAAGAGGAGACGCAAACCATGGTTGGTTACATAGCAAGCACAGTTTTAGCTTTGCAAGTTATTACAATCCAGAAAAAATACACTTTGGCGTATTGCGTGTATTGAATGATGATTTCGTAGCTGCTGGTATGGGTTTTGGATTACATCCTCACGACAATATGGAAATCATTTCTATTCCATTAGAAGGCGATTTAGCACATCAAGACAGTATGGGCAATCATACAGTCATTAAACGCGGCGACATTCAAGTAATGAGTGCTGGTACTGGTATTAAACACAGCGAGTTCAATCATAATAAAGATAAGCCTGTTAAGTTTTTACAAATTTGGGTGATACCTAATAAAAAAGACGTAACGCCTCGTTATGATCAAATCACATTAGATCCTGCAAATCGAATCAACAATTTAGAGCAAATACTTTCTCCCAATGCAGAGGACGCAGGTGTTTGGATTCATCAAGATGCTTGGTTTCATATAGGTAAATTTGAGCTTGACTTTGCTACAAATTACAAAGTAAAAAAAGCTGGGAATGGTCTTTATGCTTTTGTATTATATGGTTCATTTGAAATTGCTGGGCAAAAATTAGCAGAAAGAGACGCTTTAGGCATTACTGACTTTGATCAATTTGAATTAAAGGCTTTGACAAAGGATGGGGAAATTTTATTGATGGAAATTCCATTGCAATAGTAAAGAATAAGTGCGCCCCATTGCATAGATACCTGATCCATGCGTTTTGTATTTTTCGTTGAGTAGGTTAATACCACCTAGCTGTATAAATACATTTTTAAATTGTTGATTTATACTGATATTAAATACATTCCAATTGGGTGTGCCATTTTTGCCAATGCGGTTGTCGTCTTTATCACCCTGTGCCAAACGATCTTGCTTTCCTGCAAATAAATGTTGAATAAGAATTTGCGTATTATTTTTTTTCCATGCCAATTCTTGCTGTCCAAACAAAGGAGGAATACGCCTCATTGGTTCATTCTTTGTTTCATTTTGACCGTAGGTATAGGTTAGATTACTTGACCATCTAAACCGTGTATTGAATTGAAGGGCCAAATTGCTTTCAAATCCTTGAATAAAAGAAGCTTCCGAATTTTGTTTGGAATATACTTGATAGCCACTGATGATACTCCCTGTCACCTTTTGTCTTGTGATGATATCATTTAATTTTAAGTAAAAGCCACTTAAATCAAATTGAATCAGTTTTGTATTTAGTTTGTATCCCAATTCATAATGGAACGATTTCTCAGGTGCTAAATTACTGGTTGGTAATTCATATCTAAAATCAACAATACCTAATGTGCCCATATCATCAATATTAGGAGCACGGTATCCAGAGGATAGGGAAGCATACACTATATTGGATGTATTTAATTTATAAGAAACACCTCCATTTCCAACTAATGCGGATGGCTTAATATTCACTGCTCCTATACTTGTATCTATTAATTGTATACCAAATTTATTCCAACGTACTCCTGCTTCGAAATGCCATTTTTGTACATCAATTTTATGCAAATTAAATACAGAAAAACTTGTATAGCTGCTATTGTTAGGGTATAAGCCCCTTTTATTGACAGATAATCCCGTGGTTAAATTTTTATCTATCAGTTCGCTTTTTATTTTATCCGAATTGTAATCTATCCCTGAATTGATTTGCCAATTTTTAGTCGGATTGGAATAAAGGTCAATACTTGTTCCATTTGAATTCACTTGGTCTCTTTCGTATTTGTAGATGGCATTATTAAGCTTATTACTTTCTCTTGCCTCATTTGAATATTGTAAAGACTGAATCACTTTAATTTTAGAAAGGTATTTTGACTGTATATTTTTTTCCCACTGAACTGAATGGATATTTCTTTCCTGCTTAGCAATTTTGTTTACTTTAAAACTTTCCAATAACACTTTATGATAAATTGGCACATCTTTTTGCATAAAGAAGCGAGATGATATGGTCATTTCACCTGCTTTATTCAATAAAATTTTAGCAATCGTATTGATTCCTGTTTCATCATAACCACTTGGACTTTGATTTCCCACACCCTTTCCTCCAACTAAGTCTCCAAAATTCCTTAATGTGATACCAGATTGTATTGCAAAGTTTTTTTGCGCATACTGAACACTTGTTCTATTTGACATTTCCATATCCTGGCCTATGTATTTAAGCGAGGTAGTCGTACTCCAAGTCTTTTTTTGATTGTACATAGGCATATAGGAATGTAAATGAATCACACCTCCAATAGCATCTGATCCATATTCAACAGAACCAGTTCCTTTGTAAACTTCAATTTGATTGATGGTATATAAATCGATATTGTTTAAATATTGATTAGGCCCATATCTGAAAGTTGCATTGTTTATACGAACACCATCTAGCATTAATAAAGTTTGATTGCCAGTAAGGCCTCTTATAAATGCAGAACCCCCACCATGATTTGTTTTTTGAATAAAAACGCCCGAGCTGCCCATTAGGGCCTCGGGCGTTGTTCTATAATTGCCTAATTTAATTGCTTCAATATTTTTTTGCACTAAGCTATAAGGAAGATTAAGCTTGTTTTTTTGCAGCATCCTACTTTTTACAATAATTGAATCTAAATAAACATAGCTTGTATCATTCAAATTATTTTTCGAAGTTGCGTTTACATTGATAACACCGTAGCTAAGACAAAATAGTGTTGTTAAAATAGATACCAACCTTATTTTATTTTCCAATCTCAATTTCTTATTCAATTGCATCTGAATCCTTATATTTTTACGAATATAATTTAAATGTCAAAAAAGCCATTCAAGAAAATAATTTCAAGAATGGCTTTTATTTAATGGTGCCTACTTAGTCAATAATTTTTATAAAAGCACTTCTTTTAGGTGCTGGCATCTCGCTATTCATTCCTTTAATGGCTTTCCATAAAATTTGGTTGAATAATAAATCTGGCACTTTATCTTCTTTACTAAAATCCAAGCTTTCACTCAATTTAGACAAGGCGTCTATTTTGATATTCTTTTCATTAATATCAACCAATGGAGCAATCGCATTAAACGGTGTTTTATTTACTTTAGTATCGAATGATCTCCACATTGGTTCTGCTGCTGCATCATATTGACTCATTGGAGGTAAGCCAAGTATTAGCTCCATGGTTCTTAGCATACTCGAAGTAGAATACATGGTATGGTCTACAAATCCTCTTTTAACAAATCCTCCTGCAACATATGCTGTTGAACGATGTGCATCCACATGGTCTGCGCCATTTTGTGCATCATCTTCTAAAATAAATATGGCAATCTTATCCCAAATAGGATGTTTGCTTAAATACTCTACGAATAAACCTACAGCATAATCATTGTCTGCTACATGCGCAAATGGTGTTGGTCTTCCAACTCTTGTACCTTCTGTATGGTCGTTGATAAAACGCATCGTATTTAAAGCAGGCACTTGATTGATGGCATATAAAGAATCAAAATCTCTTTTCCATTGATAGAACCTTGATGTGTCTCTTACTTTCTCATCCCAGCTTGTGAAATAAGGACAAAATTTACCCTGTAATGTTGGATAATTTGCTTTATAATTGTCTGCAAATTCTCCGTAAGTTCTAAAGCTCACTCTTGCTTTTAAGGCATGATCCCATAAAAATCCTCCTTTTGGGGATGCAATATTCTTTTGTCCTTCGTAATCATAAGTACCTCCACGTCCGCCATAGCTAGTAACCCAAGTCTTTTCATTATAATCATTTGCATATGCTCCCATACTCCAACTATGTCCGTCAGCACTTACTTCTGCATCTACATAAAAATTATCTAATAATACAAATTGCTCAGCAATGGCGTGTTGATTAGGTGTGATGTTTCTTCCAAAAAGTAATAAACTACTGTCACCATTACCTTGAGGTAAATCACTTAACACCTGATCATAAGTTCTGTTCTCTTTGATCATATAAAACACATGCTTGATAGGAGAACTATCACCAACATTTTTAGGGATTGGATTGCCTTGCATACCTGAAGTAGACAATTCCTTATTTTTATTATACGGTGTATTTAAATACACTTGCTTAGTTAAGTTAGTTAGTTCTGCCAATGTTGGCTCCTTAAATATAGAAAGGGTACCCTTAAATAAACCACCAATATATTGTACTGGTTCTGGTTTTGCTTTTACATCTCCAGCTTGGTAGTTCACGGCTTGCTTTCTTTGTACTGGACTTGGACCATTTGGATTTGCTTTTGAGCTAAGCCCTTTTCCATTGGTTACGAATAAAGTATTGCCTACAATTTTTAAATTGGTTGGATACCAACCAGTAGGGATAAATCCAATACTTGAACTAAATCCTTTTTTTGTTACATCAAAAACGGCTAAATTGTTATTGTCGGCATTGGCCACATACAATCTTGATTCAGTTTCATTTAATGCTAGTCCATTGGTTGTTGACCCATTGGGTGCATTTGCAAATAAAGCGCAATTCAATACTTCAACAATTGTTAAAGACTTTGTATCCATCACGGCAACACTATTGTCATTTGCATTGGCTACATACAAGTATGCACCATTCTTTGTTAATAATAGTTCATTTGGATTATCACCGATGGCTAATTTTTTAATTGTTTGTTTTGTTTCTGTATCCCAAATTAATAATCGATCTGCACCCCATAAAGAAATATACAATTGTTTTTTATCAGCACTAAGTAGACAAGTATATGCTTCACTACCTAAAGGATAAACAACAAAGTTTTTAGTTGTTAAATTAACTTCATACAAACTATTATTTTCTTTTGATACCACATACATCGTATTGGTTGCATCATTGATACAAAGTCCAGTTGGTGAAATTCTTACCGGCCATTTTCCTCCTAATTTGATGGAGTCAACTAATTTTAATTTATTTGATCCAATTGCATATTTTAAAATCCAATTATCATTACCACCACTTGCGTATAAAAATTGATTATCTGCGCTAAAGCTTAGTCCATACCAACTTTTTGGTGTGGTTACATAATCTAATATTGTTTGCTTGGCAATATCTACCAAGTGAATACCTTGTGTACTTTGGCCATTATTGGTGATGGCAGCATATTTTTTATTTGGGCTTAAAACAATATTCAATGGCAAATCTTCTAGTGGCAACTGCTTTCCAATCGGACTTAATTTCCAATTATTTGGCAAAACGGTTTGTTTCATTTGAGCGTTACTTGTTGTAGCTAAACATAAACTTGCTACTAAACAAATAATGGGGAACTTCATTTTCATAAAATGCTGATTATTGATTAATAAATTTAAGGATACATTTAATATTATTGGATAATGGTACCGGATGTTTTATAATGTTCTGTTCTTTGTTCTTTTTCATTATCCATAATAGGACCTTGTTTGATCTTTCTCCAATCTAACTGATAATTGTATTTTTTCATTGCCTTGTCCCAATCAAATACTTCCTGACTAGGGAATTCAAAATAGTAGGGACTAAAGTCTGGTTCATTGGTAAAAAAGTCTGTTAATAGGGAAGCCGTTACATCATATTGATTGACATATGGAACGCCTAAAACATTATAGATCACTTTTAAGATAGATCCAAAATTTGCATGGGTATTTGAAACATAGTTCTTTTTTACATAAGGTCCAGCCATCATTAATACACTTCTGTGCGCGTCAATATGATCTACTCCACCTTGAGGATCATCTTCTGTCACAATCACTAACATATCCTTCCAATAAGGAGTTTGACTTAAAAACTGCATCATTCTACCTAAAGCCAAATCATTGTCTGCAACATACGAATGCATAAAGGGATAGCCATCTTCTGGTCTAGGTCCAGCAGTGTGGTCGTTTGGCAACATCACTGTCAATAATTGTGGTAAACTATCTTTTCCGTTCAACCATTTTTTTGTAAACTCTTCTTCAAATTGCTTCATTCTAAATTGGTCTGGAATATTGGTATTGTATCCTGCAAAATTGTGTGAAGTTCTTTCCCATACCCCTTTCTGCATTGGCACCATTACAATATGACCAGCACCAGTTGCTGTATCATACCAATCTTCTCTTACATGCGCAGTTTCATTTGCCTGACCAAAATTATAGTAGCTAATTTTTTTTCTGTCTAATGCTTCCCATAAACCACCTATCTCTGCATAATCTTCAGGGTCCATACTACCTGTAGATCCAGGGAACCTTCTACCAGAAGCGGTCGAAAAATAATCGGCAGACTTATCTGTACTAGAATTTGCTTCTACCCATTCATTAGGAATAACACCCATCATCCAGTGGTGCCCATGAATAGATGCATCACTATCGCAATAAAAATTATCACTCAACGAAAATTGCGAAGCAATTTTAATGTGATTTGGGGCTACGTTAACGTGTTTTACATTTTGATTTTTCCCATACACATTTACATCTAATCCAAATCTAGCTAATGTTGGATCACCATTTACCGTTTTCATTTGACCGTATATTTCATCAAAGGTTCTATTTTCTTTCGTGATAAATACAACGTGTTTGATGGGGCTTACTTTACTGCCAGGTAAAACAGGTAATGGCAAACTATCTGTTTGTTCTTTTACAATATAGGTTTGTGCTAATGTTTGCTTAGTATACGCTGCAAGTGTTGTAGGATCTGGATTTGCGACTTCTTGAAATCCACCTAATTGAATATCACCTACATAAGTACCTTGTATAGGAGCTTTGAAATTTTTTCCTCCATTTTGACCGGCACCTAAACCTCTGCAAGAAGTAATATATATTTTTTGTTCATCATTGGACAAAGCGACTCTTGTAGTGCCCCAACCAGTTGGAATTAATCCAATTGTAGCACTAGTTTTTAAATCAATTTTTGCAACTGCATTAAATCCTAATAAGGCAACAAATAGTGTACTTTCATCTTTTGTAATCGCAATACCAAAAGGCAATAAACCTCTATAACGGTCTAATTTAGGATCTACTTTAATAGGAATGTGCTTAACAATCTTTCCTTTTTTATAATCAATCACAGCAATATTATCGTTCGTCGCATTGGTCACATACGCATACTTTTTACCTACCGCAATTGAATTTGGACTTGCGCCGCCAATCACTTCTGCATCTTCTACTAGTTCACCTAATAATAGACCTGTCTTTAACTTTGCCTTTACTTGATTTGAATTTAGGTCTATACAATAAACGCTCATCGATTCCTTAGCATTTGGATCGCCTAAACCTGGAATTGTTTTACTATCTATGATCGTCCCTTCAATAGACTCCTTTGTGTTATTACCGTATGGATGCCAGCCAATATATTGCGTTTTAATATTTTCTTTTGTAGTACCAGCAACTAAAGGATAATCATACATCCCCACATTGGCAACTAAAACCGTTTTTTGATCGGGGGAGATGGCTAAGCCGAAGGGTTGGCGACCGGTTGGTATAGAGGCAATGATTTTATTTTCAGTAAGACTATAACGAACCAATCTAAAATTACCTCTATCTAAAATTAATAAATTATTGGAAGCTTCATGGTATACTAGGTCACTTGTAAAACTGCCAGAGAAATTAGTACCATTGAATAAACCATCTAATTTAATTGAATCAATTTTTTTAAATTGTGCGTAATCATATATTACAACCGTGCCTTCGTCTCCGCCACTTAGGTATACAATCTTTTTAGTTGGATGAAAAGCAATACCCAAGAAAGAACCCTTTTTTAATGGACTTTCGTTTGCTTTTAAATAATCTGGAATACGCTTGGTTGTTTGTGTTTGCAAGTCGATTAGGGTAAATACATTTTCATGTAATGCTATCGCTACTTTTCCGTCTGGGGCAATTTTTAAACCAAATGGATCGTGGGTAATTCTTATCGATTTACCAACTGGTTGAACATAACGTCCACTCGGCAAAATAGAATAACTGCTGGTGTCGATTTTCGCATATTCTTTAAAACCAGGAACTGTTAAAAAAGTTTGCTTTTGTTGACCTATGGAGTCGCTCATGCAAAACAAAATAACAACCACCGAAAATAGATATTTTTTCATAGAAATAATTTGAATAAAGTTGAACAGCAAACCTATGATTATTTGATTTCGTTCTATTTTTTTGAAACATTAATTTATTGTTAACGCATTTAATTTTATTTAATACACTTAAGGTTCGTTAACAATTGCGAAACAATTAGTTCATCTATTGTTCATGTCCATTTCTGATTTTGTTAAAGAATTCACAATAGGTTTGCGTTTCAAAATTTTATCTATGATTTCAAAACATGCAAATTTAAAATGGATATTGACTCCATTAATGTTATTGGGATTGAGTTTAAGCTCAATTGCTCAAAACATACAATTCAAAGGGAAAGTGGTAGATGCGGAATCCAAAAAAGCTTTGGAATCTGCTACCGTTTCTGTAAAAGGACAGGCTACAAAGACAGATGCAAATGGCGCATTTAGTTTAAACAACTTAAGTGCGAATACTGCTGTTACAGTTTCTTACATTGGTTATGTTACTAAAACAGTGACTGCTTCCAACGATGCAGTTATTGTAGAATTAGTAAAAGCCGATGAATTATTAAACGAAGTGGTTGTAACAGCGCTAGGTATTAAGCGTGAAAAGAAAAAATTAGGTTACGCTTCTCAAGAAATTAAAGGTGAAAGCCTAACAGTAGCAAGAGAATCAAACGTTGTAAGCCAATTAGCTGGAAAGATTGCTGGGGTTACTGTTGTTGGAGGTAATTCTGGTATTGGAGGTTCTGCTAGAGTAACAATAAGAGGTGAAAGATCTGTAGATTTAAATAAAAATCAGCCATTGTACGTAATTGATGGTGTGCCTATTAGTAATTCAATCGTTGGTGGTAGTGGTCGCGGAAATTTAGAAGTTGACTTTGGTAACGGCGCTGGATTTGTTAACCCGGATGACGTTGAAAGCATCAACGTTTTAAAAGGTCCAGCAGCCTCTGCTTTGTACGGTTCAAGAGCAGCTAATGGTGTTATTGTAATTAAAACAAAATCTGGAAAAAGTAACAAAGGAATTGGTGTAGAATTTAATAGTAATGTTACAGTTGAGAGTGCATTAAAACTTCCAGAGTTTCAAAATAAATATGGTCAAGGAAATGGTAACGGTGGACCTTTTGAATTCAAGAATGGCGCCGGTGGTGGTTTAACTGATGGAACTGATGAGGGATGGGGTCCTGCTTTTACTGGGCAGTTATATGCACAATATAATTCACCAAGAACATTAAATGGTCAACCGATTGATTTTTTAGGGGGAGATTTGAATGCGCCTGCAGGAAGTGTGATCACACCTACACCTTGGTTAGCAGATGTGGATGGCGTTGCTAATTTTTTTCAAACAGGAAGAACGCTTACAAATAACGTTGCAATTGTAGGAGGAAATAAGGAAGGAGACTTTAGATTATCTTATACCAATTTAGATCAAACAGGTATTGTTCCAAACACAGATTTAAAAAGAAATACAGTTTCATTTAGTGGAGGATACAATTTAACCGATAAATTCTCTGCACGTACTTTTGTATCTTATATAAAAAGTAATAGTGGAAATAGACCATCAATTAGTTATGGTACAGAAAGTATCATGTACTTGTTTACAAGTTGGTTACCAAGATCTGTGAGCATGAATGATATGAAAAGATTATGGCAGCCAGGTTTAGAAAACAGAAAACAATTTGGTTGGAACTATAATTACCATGACAATCCTTATTTAACAGTAAATGAGAATACAAATGGACAAGATTTAGACAGAATCATTGGTAATGTAATTTTAAAGTATGAATTAACGGATTGGTTAAACTTACAATTACGCTCTGCAACTGATTATGCATCAGAAATTAGATCTTACAAAAGAGCATTTAGTACACAAAGATTCCCATTTGGTCAATATCGTGAAGCAAGAATTACTACTGAAGAAAGAAATAGTGATTTCTTATTATCACTAAATAAAAAGTTGAATTCTGATTTTAATCTTTCTGGAACTTTTGGCGGCAACCAAACAAGTCAAAAAAGTAATTTTAATGAAGTAAATGCTGGTCAATTAAATATACCTGGCATCTACACTATTACTAACAATAGAGTACCTGTGGACGTAGCTCAATCTATTACCGGTAAAAAAGTAAACAGTTTATACAGCTCTGCACAAATTGATTATAAGAATTATCTATTTTTAGAATTGACTGGTAGAAACGATTGGAGTAGTGCGCTTACATTGCCTGAGGAGTTAAAAGCATTGGGTAATGAAAAGAACTCTTTTTTCTATTCTTCAGCTGCACTTAGTGCTGTTTTAAGTGAAATGGTTCAACTACCTGAATTCATTAATTTTTCTAAAATCAGAGGTAGTGTTGCACAGGTAGGTAATGATACAGATCCATTTACTTACACACAAGCTTATAACCCAAGTACAGCTTATGGGTCGGCTCAAATTTATGGTGAGACAGATAGATTAGCTAACCTTTCATTGAAGCCAGAGGTGAGCACTGCATTTGAAGTTGGAACTGAATTAAAAATGTTTAAAAGTCGTGTTGGTTTAGATCTTACTTTTTATCAAAGTAATACAAAGAACCAGATTATCAATATACCACTTTCTACAACATCTGGTTACAATAGCAGATCAATTAATGCAGGTCTAATAAGAAACTATGGTTTTGAAGCAATGTTAAATTTGGTACCAATTGTTGGAAAGAACAATGGTTTCAAATGGAATGTCGATTTAAACTTCTCAACTAATAGAAGCAAGGTTATCGAACTTTCTGATGGACTTAAGAATCTAGTAATGGCAAGCAGAAGTGTAAGTATAGAAGCTAGAGTTGGAGAAAGAATGGGTGACATGTATGGAATTGGTTTTGCACGTGTTCAAAATACAAATCCAACTGGAAATTATTATGATGCAACTGGAAAATTTGTAGGTCAGATGGTATTTGACAATGGCAGACCAGTAAGAACTACTGAAAGAATTAAATTAGGTAATTACAATCCAGATTGGTTGGCAGGTATAAATAATACTTTTACGTACAAAAATTTAAAATTAAGTTTCTTATTTGATGTTAGAATGGGTGGTGAATTGTACTCTCATACTCAAACAGTTGGTCGCGAGGGTGGTATCATCATTGAAACTTTAGAAGGTAGAGCTGATGGATATGACTTAACAAAACCAGGTAATGGCGTTATTGGTCAAGGTGTGAAAATTGTAGGTGGTCAGATTGTTCCAAATGATATCAAAAGAACTGCAAGAGAATGGCATTCTGCATGGACTGGAGGAAGAAACATAGCAGAAGGTGTAATGTATGATGCATCATTTGTAAAATTAAGAGAGCTACAATTAGGATTTAATTTACCACAACAAATGCTAAAGAACGGCCCGTTCAAAGGTGCTACGCTTAGTTTTGTAGGTAGAAATTTAGCCTTGTGGTCTGATGTTCCACACGTAGATCCTGAAGTAATGTCATTTACCGGAGGTACTGCTTTACCAGGTATTGAGTATATGTCAATCCCTTCATCAAGAAGTTATGGGGTTAATTTAAACCTTAAATTTTAAATTCTAAATACCAATATTATGAAAAAAATATATTCAATATTAGCACTCGCACTTATTCTTACGACGAGTGCATGTACAAAAGATTTTGCTGATATCAATACGAATAAGAACGTACCTACAGCAGTCACACCGGACTTATTAATATCTGGCGTTATAAAAAGTGCTGTGAACGAGCAAGTTAGTCAGGCTTGGGGAACAGGTAATTTACTAGTTCAGTATACTGCTAAAATTCAGTTCGTAAATGAAGACAGGTATCTTTGGGGTGAAAAAAATGGTATTTGGAATAATGTATATGGCAATATGAGAAACGTGGAGAATGTCATTGAATTGGCTTCAAGTGGAACGGTTAAACAACAAAATTATCTTGGAGTTGGACTAATCCTTAAAAGCTGGTTATACTCATTAGCAACAGATGCCTATGGTGATATCCCTTATTCTGAATCAATTAATGCAAAGAGAAGCAGCAATTATACACCAAAGTACGATGCTCAAGAGCAAATTTATATTGGTTTATTAGCTGACTTAAAGCGTGCTAACACAATTTTAGGAACTTCAAGTGAGCCAATTGCTGGGGACATTTTATTTAATGGTTCTGTAATTAAATGGAAGAAATTTGCTAATTCACTTAGACTAAGACTTTTAATGAGATTATCTAAAAAGAAAGATGTGAAGGCAGAGATGCAAGAAATCATTGGTAATAGCACACTAAATCCAATCATGTCATCAAATGCAGACAATGCTGAATTAAAGTATTTGGCGGATGTTCCTGCTAATCAGTGGCCTTTATATGGATCAAGAGTTGGTTCTTTTGATGAGATAAGAGTTAGTAAAACACTAAGTGATAGATTAAATGCAATCAGTGATCCTCGTTTAAATGTATTTGGACGTCCTTCTCAAAAATCTGTTGCTGCTGGAACTCCAAAAATTGAAGGTATACCAAACGGCTTAGGTGACGTTGCTGCTTTAAATTATAATTCTGGACCACAAGGTGTATCTAGAGTTGGTTATACTTATGCTTGTCTTGTTTGTAATGATCAAGGACAAACTCCACCAATTTCTAACGTTGCAAGAGGAATCATTATGAACTACTCAGAACTTCAATTTATTCTTGCTGAAGCAGTTGAAAAAGGTTTAGTAACTTCTACTGTATCAGCTGAAACTTTTTATAATGAAGGTATCAAGTCAAACTTTGATTATTATAAAGAGGTTGTTCCTGCTGCATACGGCATAAATGTAACTCCTTCTTCTGGCTATTTTACTCAACCTGCGATTGTTTATACTGGAACGAGTCAACAAAAGCTAGAGAAGATTGCTTTTCAAAAGTGGATAGCATTGATGTTTACAGGCTTGGAGGGTTGGTATGATTGGAGAAGAACAGGATTGCCAACAGTCGTTCCAGGCCCTGATAATTTGAATAACAATTTAGTTCCTGTAAGATTCATTTATCCTTTATCTGAGCAATCTTTAAATAAAGTAAATAGAGATGCTGCAGTGAGTAGACAAGGTGCTGATGACATCAACACAAAAATGTGGATCATTAAATAATAGTTTTTTGAATTTGAATTGGTGTTTTATTAAGCGGAAGAGCAGGTTTACCTGCTCTTCCTTATTTGTTTAAGATAAGATATGAGCCAAAATAAAAAGCAACATTCGGAATTACTGTCTATCTATATAGCAGCAATTTGCTTTTTGACCTATGCATGCGTGTATGCCTTTAGAAAACCATTTACCATTGGCTTATATTTAAATGAGCCAAAGATATTTGGGGTAGATTATAAAAATATACTAGTCATTTCTCAAGTCATAGGGTATACGATTAGTAAATTTTGTGGAATTAAATATATTTCGGAATTAAAGCATATTGGAAGGGGCTGGGCAATTTTAATTTTACTTATAGCATCTTGGATTCCATTATTGTTATTTCCCATAATTGATAGCCCTTGGAATGTGACCATGCTTTTTTTAAATGGCTTACCATTAGGCGTTCTTTGGGGTTTAATTTTTTCTTTTGTTGAAGGAAGAAAATCTACCGATTTTATTGGGGCAACTATGGC
>Ga0208787_1000584_pt1 | contig 17209 bp, 17 predicted proteins | sample Wag4_2014_7_11_FD_187362 | JGI IMG/M metagenome (GOLD analysis project Ga0208787, IMG submission 187362) | Fresh water microbial communities from Ohio, USA - Utica-2 Time Series HT 2014_7_11 (SPAdes) (version 2) | ecosystem: Environmental > Aquatic > Freshwater > Water tank | place: USA: Ohio... | reverse complement strand
GCGCCATCCTATGCTGTGGGTTCTGGGCGGCAATAATCTCAGCGCCCAAGGGAGCCGAACTAAACCCGCGCGAACCGAGGCCGCCCAGAACCCACAGCATAGGATGGCGCGGCATCTGATGAATCTGAGAGATGCTTGGCTTTAAGGGCTGGTTTGCATCCAGCACGCGGCCAACATGCGGCATTCGGTCAAGACTCGCACTGCGGGTACTGCGTCGGTCTTGGCTAGGTGAAGCCGCGCATAGGGCAGCAAGGGGCTCGCAGATCACCCTTAAGCGGTCAAGATTAGAACTTTTATCATGAGCATCATCACCCCTCTCATAGCTCGCACCCACCACCATCTGGCCATCAATCACCGGTGTTGCATAACCATCAGCACAAATCACGCAGGGAAGTGACTCGCTCTGTGAAATTGAATAACTCGTTACCGTTCCATGCAGTGCATTGAGCATCAGCTGAGCTTGGGGCAACAGCAGCTCAGTCGATTGCGCAGTACATACAACTGCCGCATCAAAAGACTGGTTTTTAAGCCCAAGGCTCACGCGCTCTGAGGTGGTTTCGAGCGCTGTGATCTCTTGGTTGAATATCACCTGCGCACCGCAGACGATTGCCTCGCTTAAGCATGCTTTTACAAACTGCGTCGGCCGAATCCAGGCGCCATCGGCCGTCCAATGCACTAAGTCACTTGCGTCGCGATTGAGCTGTGCCACCCCGCAGGATTGTCCCAGTGAACCCTTAGAATTACCCTCACCGAGTTCGCTCAACCAACGCAGGGTAGTCTTCATACCCACCTCTACCCATTGGCTTGCCAGGTTGTGATCGCTTGAGACCAGCGGGTGCAGAATCGCTATCGGGTTGCCTGAGGCGCCCGATGCGGGCGCCCCTTGGGCCTCAAACACCGTCACCCGAAAACCGGCCCGTGCCAAGGCCCGTGCGCAGGCCGCGCCAGCAAGTCCAGCCCCAATCACAGCGATGTCCGTGCGAGTTACCATAGCCGCCTATGACAACACGAACTCATGGGATCTTCAAATCCCAGGCTCCCTCCCTAATTTCTACCCTCACCGCCGCTCTGGTGGGTTTCATTCTCGCCCTCTCTCTATCGGGCTGCGCTGAGACAAAGCCAAAATTCAATGCCATGGATGTCACCGGTGCCGAATGGGGAAAGGGATTTCAACTCCCTGATCTCAATGGAAAACCTGTTAACTCAAAGGATTTCCCTGGAAAGGTCACCCTCGTATTCTTTGGCTTTATGTACTGCCCCGATGCCTGCCCGACTCACCTTACAAAAATGCAGGCGGTTCGAGAACAACTCGGTAAAGAGGGCGATCGACTTCAGCTCGTCTTTATTACCCTTGATCCTGAACGTGATACACCAGAGAAACTCAAGCAATACCTCGAATCATTCGATAAGACCATTGTTGGTCTGCGTGCAGGCCTTGAAGAGACCCAAGCGATCACAAAAGATTTCCGGGTCTTCTATAAGAAAGTCAACACCAAAGATTCTGCAAAAGATCCAATGGCCTACACCATTGATCACACAACATTTACCTATGCATTCGATGGTAAGGGTGCTCTCAGGCTCGTTATTCCCCACGATCTGGCTGTAGAAAAAATTGCAAGCGACCTCCGAAATCTCCTTAGCCGATAGCCTAAAGCTCTGGTTTAAGATCGGCTGCATCTCGTTTGGTGGGCCTGCCGCACAGATTGCACTCATGCATCGGGAGTTGGTGGAACGTCGACGCTGGATCTCAGATGGTCGTTTTCTCCATGCGTTGAACTACTGCATGGTCTTGCCGGGCCCCGAAGCCCAGCAGCTCGCAACCTATCTCGGCTGGCTCACCCACGGCTCGCTGGGTGGCATTGCCGCAGGCTTACTCTTTGTGTTGCCGTCGCTGCTGATCATGATTGGTATCGGGTCGCTCTATGTGCTCTTTGGCCAACTTCCAGAGGTCCAAGCCCTACTCTACGGCGTCAAACCTGCTGTGCTCGCTATCGTACTTGCCGCATGCCTGCGGCTTGGTCAGCGGGTCTTGCGTGGGCCGCTTTGGTGGAGTATTGCCGTGGGTTCACTCTTGGGCCTCTTAATCGGCCTATCGTTCATCACGATTATTATTCTGGCCGGGTTAACGGGTTGGATCACTTTTCTTCTGGCACGTACACCGATCAAGGGGCTTGAGGTCTTCTCGGGCGTAAAACCCAGAACGAGTGCACAAGCCCAAACCGCCCCACCTTCAACAGCCCTATCCGATCTTGATCCCACAAGCGATCCGGAAGACGACACGAAAAATTCCGTAAATCCTAAAAATAGAGCCGATACCCAAGAGCTATCAAAGCGTCGAGTGGATCGGTTTGTAATTGATGATGACACGCCACCACCCGCAATAATTCGCACGGATGGGCGCCACCTGATGATGGCCCTTGGCACCGGGGTTGCCCTCTGGGCACTTCTCTACAGCATCGTCGTGCAGTTTATGCCCTATGTGCTTGCTGACATGGCAGCATTTTTCACAAAGGTGGCTCTAGTCACATTTGGCGGTGCTTACGCGGTGCTGCCGTATGTCTTTGATTCGGCGGTCAATGACTATCAGTGGGTTACCGCCTCGCAGATGATGGATGGCCTAGCCTTAGGTGAGACGACACCAGGCCCCTTGGTAATGATCAATGCCTTTGTGGGTTTCGTGGGCGCCGCCCAGCACACTAGCCTTGCGTTCTTGCCGATTACCTGGGCGGGTACGCTTGGCGCGGTTGTAGTCACCGTCTTCACGTTTTTGCCTTCTTTCGTATTCATTCTTGTGGGTGCCCCATGGATCGAGGCCACCCGAAAAAATCTATCGCTAGCAGCGCCACTCACTGCAATTAGTGCGGCAGTAGTCGGCGTGATCGTTGATCTCGGGCTTATCTTTGCTCAGCACACATTCTTTCCAGATGGCCAGCTCTGGTCATGGCGTAGCCTAGATTTGGTCGCCATTTTTATAACGGTGCTGGCCTCACTCATGCTTCTACAATTCCGTTTGGGAATGCTGACAACCCTCTTGGTTAGCACCGCTCTCGGGGTTGTCGCTGTTGCGCTTCAGCTGCCTTAGAAAACTAAGATTCATTAACCAGCAGGAACAGCACGGAGTCGGAGACCCATGGAGCTCAAGACTTTCAACACAGTATCTAAATTAGGGTTTCGATCCCCGGAAAGTGCCTTATAGAGGCTCTCGCGGGATAAACCTGAATCTTTCGCAATCTGAGCCATTCCTTTGGCCCGAGCCACATCACCAATTGCCTTAGCGATAAAGGCCGCATCACAGTCAGCCTCCTCAAAACAGGCCTCTAAATATGCGGCAATCTCTTGCGGAGTACGGAGATGATCTGCTAGGTCGTAGGGTGTTGTGTGTGTTTTCTTCATAACGATAGTCTTATAAATTTTCTGCCAAATAAATAGCCAAATCAATTTGTGCTTGTTGAGCAGATTTGTCACCGCCTGCCAAGAGCACTACTAATTTATCGTTCTTCACAACGAAATAGACCCGATAACCGGGACCATAATTAATCCTCAATTCTGAAACGCCCGAACCAACCGGTCTAACATCCCCTGGGTTACCCGCACGCAGTCTCTCGATGCGAACCTGAATCTTTGCCCGCCCCCTCAGGTCCCTCAGCCCCTCAATCCAATAAAGGAATGCATCAGTCTTTTGAACCGACATCATAGTACATTTGTAGCCGCATGGCTACTATTTAATTTCTCCATACTGCCCCCGATAACTGTAGGTCATTACAGTAATCAGCGGCTCGTGCCTACTCAATTAACTATTCGGCTGAACCGAGGGGCTAGACCCCGTAATACTCCCGATACCAGCGCACAAACTTAGCGATCCCCTCCCGCAGCGGGGTCTCAGGCGCAAACCCTGTAAGGGCTCGCAGGGAGGAAGTCTCGGCATAGGTGGCCGGCACATCTCCGGGCTGAATGGGTTGGAGGTCTTGCTTGGCTTTAATACCCAGCGCGTCTTCAATAGCAGAAATAAACTCGGTCAGTAGCTCTGGATTGTGATTGCCGATGTTTAACACCCGATAGGGAGCTGACCTCTCAAACGCAGAATTTCCTTGCGCAGGCTCAGACACAGGCGGCCTATCCAAGACACGAACAACGCCCTGGACAATATCGTCAATAAAGGTGAAATCACGCTCCATCTTGCCGTGATTAAAGACTGTGATCGGTCTGCCCGCAAGAATCGCCTTTGTAAAGATAAAAGCCGCCATATCGGGCCTACCCCAAGGGCCGTAGACAGTGAAAAATCTCAACCCCGTTGCAGGGATTCCAAACAAATGGGAATAGGTATGGGCCATGAGCTCATTGGCTTTTTTTGTTGCCGCATAAAGACTAATCGGATTGTCCACGCGATCGGTCTCTGAAAATGGCAACTTCTTATTGCCACCATAAACGCTCGATGAACTCGCATAGACAAGGTGACGAACCACGCCCCGCTTTGCATCCGAAAGTCGCTCGCGCTGATGTCGAACCCCCTCCAAGATATTCGTAAACCCGGTGAGGTTGCTATCCACATACGCCTGCGGATTTTCAAGTGAATACCGAACGCCAGCCTGCGCGGCCAAATGAATCACGCCATCAAAATCATTCTCTAAAAATAAAGCCTTCATCGCTTCCGAATCAGCGAGATCCGCTTTGACAAACTCAAATAACTTTGAATTCGCGTGCGACCGAATCTTCGCAAGCCTTGCCTCTTTCAGGCTGGGTTCGTAGTAGCTATTAAGATTATCTAAACCTACGACTGCATCACCCCGAGCCAGTAGAAACTCAGTTGTATGCATTCCGATAAAACCGGCCGCCCCGGTTACCAGTATTTTCTTCATCTCAGGCTCGCCTGCCGATGCCCTCGTAAATAAGGCCCGCACGCCTTGGCACCGCAGGCTCATAGAGATTGCGGCCATCAAAGATTCTCTTGGTCTTTAACTGTTTGGCAATCTCTTCAAAGTCGGGGCTGCGAAACTCTTTCCACTCCGTCAGAATCACTAAGGCATCGGCACCTGCAAGCGCCCCCATGGGTGAATCGGCATACGTAATCGGCTCGTTGATGACACGCCCAGCCTCCGCCATTGCCACCGGGTCGTAGGCACAGACAGACGCACCACGCTTAACGAGCTCTGAAATTACTACTCGGCTCGGTGCCTCACGCATATCATCCGTATTTGGTTTAAAAGCAAGGCCCCATATCGCGAAACGCAGGCCGCTTAATTGATTACCAAAGACCTTGGTAATCTTCGTTACCAACACCGTTTTCTGAAGATCATTGGCATCTTCAACTGCGTTTAAGACCTTCAGATCATGACCATTGGCTGCCGCAGTCTTGATTAAGGCTTTCACATCTTTAGGAAAGCACGAACCGCCGTAGCCTGCACCCGAATAGAGAAACCCATAGCCGATACGAGAATCCGAACCAATGCCTCGACGGACACTCTCGATATCGGCCCCAAGGGATTCAGCTAAATTAGCGAGCTCGTTCATAAAACTAATCCGCGTTGCCAACATTGCATTCGCGGCATATTTCGTGAGCTCCGCGGAGCGGACATCCATGACCATTAACTTATCGTGATGCCTCTGGAAAGGCGCATAAATCTCTCGCATAACCTTCTCGGCATGCTCTGAATCTAGACCCACCACAATCCGATCCGGCCGCTGAAAATCTTCTACCGCGGCTCCCTCCTTCAGAAACTCCGGGTTAGATACCACATGATAGGCAAGAGTCACTCCTCGGCTTTTTAATTCCTCAGCAATCGCTGTCCGAACCTTATCAGCCGTACCTACGGGTACCGTCGATTTGTCCACAATCACTTTTTCGCCTGTCATAAACCTGCCAATATTTCGGGCGGCACTCACAACATACTGTAGGTCTGCCGAGCCGTCTTCGTCAGGCGGGGTTCCCACTGCAATAAACTGCACCTCACCAAAGGCGACTGACTCTTGAACGTCGGTCGTAAAGCGCAGGCGCCCCGCAGTGACATTCTTGCGAACCAGCTCTAAAAGACCGGGCTCATGGATTGGAATACCCCCCTCATGCAAGATCTTGATCTTGGCTGCATCAAGATCTAGGCAGAGCACCTGATTTCCGGCATCGGCAAGACAAGCGCCAGTCACCAGGCCCACGTAGCCCGTGCCAATCATGGATATTTTCATTAATCAGGTCTCCGGATAAGGCGTTTCACTGTACCAACAAATTATGACATTTTCGCGATTAGCCACTGAGAATCGTATAGAAGGAAACTGAGGCTCAGTCGCCCAGTGGGCGAACTAGGCGGCAGATAGATCAGTCGCATCAAACTTCAGAGTCTGGTCTTTACCCAAAAGACTCATGAGCACGATCACTCGATCTCTTGCCACTGCCGAGACCAACCCCTCAAGACCAACAAAAGCGCCGGTTTTAATCAGGACCTTTTGCCCTACCTCAATGCCATGGACATTTAGTAAGGACTCAATGCCCCCTTCTTGCTGGGCTTGAGCGAAATCCATAATCACCTTACATTTTTCTTCAGCAAGCACCGCAAACTCCATGCCAAAACGCACCAAGGAGTTGACACCCGTCGTTGAACGAACCGGAGATAACGACTGCTCTGGTGATGACGGTTGAACAAAAATGTAACGGGGGAATAATGGCTCAATCGAGACTTTTCGACGCACCACTTTGCGTACGAGCGGCAGACGTACCTGATAGTTTTGCCGCAACAGATTATCCTGAGCGATGAGTTCTAATCGGGGCTTGGTATAGGCAACGTACCAAACGGATTGTGCAGCCAATTTAATTCTCCCTCTCTTTCGGGCAGAATTTTACCTTGTCCGCAGATAGTTAATCACCCATCATTGGGGAAAAAGAAAGTTCTTATGCTCATTCTTATAAAAATAATGACCTGGATGGCCTCCCCGATCGGATTCATGCTCTGGGGCAGTTTCTTAGGACTTGTTATTCTCTGGTTAACCCGATGGAAGAAATCCGCAAGGTTCCTAATTAGCGTATCTATTATTCAACTCGCTATCTTTGCTTCACCGATTGTTTCAGGCAGTCTATTAGGAGGGCTCGAAGAGCGCGCCAGACTTCTGGAAAAAAACAACCAACACGCAGAACTGATTCTCAGCGGTAAGAAATATGCCGCCATTATTCTGCTTGGCGGCGCGACTGCGCCAGCAAACCCACCTAAGCGGCCCTATCCCGACCTCGGTAGTGCGGCAGATCGGATGTGGCATGCAGCCCGGTTATATCGCGAAGGTCTTGCTCCGAAAATTATCATCACGGGTGGACGCTCTCCAGGGTTAGAAACGCGTAACGATATCCAAACCGAGGCTCAGGCCATGCGCATGCTTTTGATTGATTTTGGCATTCCCGAGAGCGCAATGATTCTCGAGGAAGGGGCGCGAAATACCCGAGAAAACGCGAGCAAAACAAAAGTGCTTATTGGGGAACAACGAGCGGCCTTGGTCACCTCGGCTTTTCATATGCCGCGCTCGATCGCCACGTTCGAGAAAGAGGGCCTTCGAGTCGATGCGTTTCCCACTGATTTTAATGTTGACCCTGATGTCTCTGCATTATGGGCAAGGCTACTCCCCAATTCGGGCAGCCTTGGCGCGAGCGAAGCTGCGATTAAAGAGTATATTGCCCTGTTGATTGGTTATTAAGCGCAGTTATTATCGTCCATCAGTAGTGCCGGAGCTTAATTTAAATTTATAATAATCGTTACAATAGTGTAGCCTTGAATTTTAATGTACCTTACTCTTTCGAAAGTCCCCAATGTCGAATTACCTAAAGTTGCAAGCACAGATCCAGAAGCTACAAAAAGAGGCTGAGTCTGTAAAAAAGCGCGAGCTCGCTGAGACCATCGCAAACATCAAAAAAGCAATTCAAATCTTTGGCTTGAGCGCCTCGGATTTGGGCTTAACGGTATCGGGCTCAGTAAAACGTCGTCGCAAGCCAATTCAAAATAGAGCAGCAAGCACGACAACGACCGCGGGAAAACGTAGGGGCCGACCCGCAAAGAAAGCCTCTGAACCCCGAGGTGCTCAATTAACGAGTAAGCCCAAAGTAAAGAAAAATTCGGCTGGGGCGGACAAACGCTCAATCGTCGCCCCAAAATACCGTGATTCGGCAACAGGCATCACTTGGACTGGCCGGGGTAAACAGCCCAAATGGCTCTCTGCTGCAATTAGCGGCGGAAAAACACTAGAGGAATTCAAGATTTGATTCTGGTCACCGGCGGGGCGGGATTCATCGGCTCTAATTTTGTGCTCGACTGGTTTGGTGAGGCAAGCAACCAAAGCGGTGCTAGGGCCGAGCCTTTAGTTAACCTGGATGCCCTCACCTACGCGGGTAATCGAGAAAACCTTAACCAGCTCGCGGGGAACGCGAATCATCATTTTGTCGAAGGTAGTATTAATGATGGGGGTTTGATTGCAAAGCTTCTTAATCAGTATCAGCCGAGGGCTATCGTCCACTTTGCAGCAGAATCCCATGTGGACCGATCAATTCATGGCCCCGCGGAGTTTATTCGTACCAATATTGAAGGAACCTTTAATCTCCTGCAGGCTTCTCTTGCCTACTGGCGTGCTTTGCCGAGCGACCGGGCCCAGACCTTTCGGTTTTTACATGTGAGCACCGACGAGGTCTATGGCTCGCTTGGCGAGAAAGACCCTGCATTCACAGAGCGCACGGCTTATCAACCCAATAGCCCCTATTCGGCAAGTAAAGCAGCTAGCGACCATCTAGTCAGAGCCTGGCATCACACCTATGGCCTACCGGTTCTTACGACCAACTGCTCTAATAACTACGGACCATTTCAGTTTCCTGAAAAACTCATTCCCCTTGTGATCACCAATGCACTCGCCGGAAAGCCTCTGCCGATCTATGGCGATGGCATGAATATCCGCGACTGGCTATATGTCGGGGATCACTGCAGTGCGATTCGAGTTGTACTCGAGCGCGGGCTTGTGGGCGAGGTCTATAACATCGGGGGCTGGAATGAAATGCCCAATATCGAGATTGTGCGGCTGATCTGCTCAATTCTCGACCGAAAATCTCCAGAAACGGCCAGGCGCTGCGGCGGGCGACATGAATCACTTATCACTTATGTCACGGATCGTCTTGGGCATGATCGCCGCTATGCGATCGATGCCAATAAGGTTGCCTCCCACTTGGGCTGGAAGCCGAAAGAAACGTTTGCAACAGGCATTGAGAAAACAGTCGACTGGTACCTCTGCCACAGCGATTGGGTTGCAAATATTGCTAATCGAACCGTGAAATGATTCTTGTATTTGGTAGCCAAGGCCAGCTTGGCCAATCGCTTCGACAACTGATCGGTGAGGCGCCAGAGCATGTATTTCTGACTCGGGCGAGCGAAGACTTCTGCGGGGATATTACGGATACCGCCGGTATCACCGAAACCTTGATGAGCCTTCGCCCAGAAATTATTATTAATGCAGCAGCCTACACCGCAGTCGATAAGGCGGAGACCGATCAAGAAGCCGCCAACCTTTCAAACGCCAAAGCGCCGGGCGTCATTGCGCAGATCGCAGCAAAGCTTGGTTCACTGCTGGTTCATTACTCTACTGATTATGTTTTTGATGGCTCGGGCAATACTGCCTGGCGAGAAACTGACGCATGTAAGCCCTTATCCGTTTACGGAAAAACCAAACTCATAGGCGAACAGGGTATTGTTGCGGCCGGTGGCCGACATCTGATTATTCGGGCGAGCTGGCTCTATAGCCCCCAGGGCGCAAACTTTCTCACAACAATGCTAAAGCTTGCCCAAACGCGCGAAGAAATCAAGGTGGTCTGCGATCAATGGGGGGTTCCTACCCATGTTGATCTATTGGCAAGTACAACCCTCGATCTGATTAACCTAGCAACCCCAGGATTCGGCTCCCTAAACCAAGACCCAATTCCATCCGGCATCTATCACTGCGCGCCGCAAGGCGAGACCTCCTGGTTTGACTACGCAAGTCTTGTCATTAACACCGCCAAGACCCACGGCTATTGCAAGGCCTGCAAGACAATCACACCAATACCCTCAGCGCAATACCCCACGGCTGCCCAACGGCCTTTAAACTCTAGACTCAACACCGAAAAGCTCAATTCGATTCTTGGAAAAACGCCTGAGTCTTGGGAAGAAGATGTTGTTCTTGCAGTGGGGCAGTCTCTACTCTTCCAAGAAGAGAATGACGAACTATGAACATCGATAAGCAGACTAAAGGCGCGTAACTCATGGCGACACCACGAAAAGGAATCATTCTGGCTGGGGGCTCGGGCAGCAGATTACACCCTGCGACTCTTGCGGTATCAAAGCAGCTCCTGCCCATCTACGATAAACCCATGGTGTTCTACCCCCTCGCAACACTGATGCTCGCGGGCATTCGAGAGATCCTCTTAATTTCCACACCACAAGATACCCCCCGATTTGAGCAACTGCTTGGAGATGGTCGGCAGTGGGGCATTTCACTCAGCTATGCAGTCCAAGCCTCGCCCGATGGCTTAGCCCAGGCATTTATTATCGGGGAGTCATTTATCGATGGTGCTCCCTGCGCCTTGGTTCTTGGTGATAATGTTTTCTATGGGCATGACCTGGCAGCATCACTCTCGGACGCCACACAAAGAGCACAGGGTGCAACCGTATTCGCCTATCCCGTGCAAGATCCAGAGCGCTATGGTGTTGTCGAATTTGATGCGAAGGGTAAGGCAATTTCTCTCGAAGAAAAGCCTAGCCAACCAAAATCGCGCTATGCCGTAACCGGCTTATATTTCTACGATCCAGAAGTGGTTGCACTTGCCAAGAAACTTAAACCCTCTGCCCGCGGTGAACTCGAAATTACCGACATCAATCGACTTTACTTAGAGAGCAAGAGTCTTGAGGTTATTGTGATGGGCCGCGGGCATGCCTGGCTCGATACCGGCACCCATGAGTCTCTTCTGGAAGCTAGCCAGTTCATCCAAACAATTGAAAAACGGCAGGGCTTGAAGGTCGCCTGCCCCGAAGAAATTGCCTGGCGCAAGAAATGGATCACCGACTCCGATCTTGAAAAGCTTGCACGGCCACTCTCAAAAAACGGATACGGAAAATATCTCCTCGATCTTCTAAACGATCGTATTTTTTAATATGTCGAGCATACTCAGTACAGAGTCTTTAGGCCCATTAAAAGAGGTCTTACTCATTAAGAATAAGGTCTTCGGTGACGATCGAGGATTTTTTCTAGAGAGCTTTAATTCAAAATCATTTCAAGACGCAACGGGTCTTGCGCCAATTTTCGTTCAAGATAACCACTCGCGATCCAATAAGGGGGTGCTACGCGGTATTCACTATCAGTTGGCGCCCAATGCCCAGGGCAAGCTAGTTCGGGTGATTAATGGCGCAGTCTTTGATGTCGCGGTCGATCTGCGCCGCTCATCCGAAACTTTTGGGCAATGGGCAGGCTGCGAACTTAATGGCGAAAGAGGGGAAATGCTCTGGATCCCGCCAGGATTTGGCCACGCATTTCTCGTGCTAGAAGATCGAACTGATTTTCTCTACAAAACGACAGACTACTACGCACCACAATCTGAGGCATCAATTGCCTGGAATGATCCGCAGATCAACATCGAATGGCCAAGAGGCTTCAAAAAAGAAAACATTATGCTGTCAAGCAAAGACCAGGCTGCGCCGCAGCTGAGTGCTGCTCGCGTTTTTGATTAACTGCGGCCATATCGATCTTCAAGCCGCACGATATCGTCCTCACCCAGATAAGATCCCGACTGAACCTCAATTAACTCAAGCTCCACTAACCCTGGGTTTTCAAGGGAGTGTTTCTCGCCAACAGGGATATAAATCGACTGATTTTCACTTAATAAGCGCTCGGTCTCACCGAGCACCACCTTCGCTGTGCCACGGACAACAATCCAATGCTCCGCACGATGGTGATGCATCTGAAGCGAGAGTTTTGCACCAGGCTTTACACGAATTCGTTTGACCTGATAACGCTCGCCCTGATCTACTGCATCATAAGACCCCCAGGGTCGGAAGACCTCCCGATGACTATTCACCTCGGGTCGCTGATCTGCCTTTAGTCGATCCACAAGTTTTTTAACATCTTGCGCGCTGTCCTTATGGGCCACTAATACCGCATCAGAAGTTTCAATCACTACAATATTTGTAACACCCAGCAATGACACCAGGCGATAATCAGCGTGTACATAGCAGTTTGTACTAGATTCCAACATGACATCGCCCCGCGATGCGTTCCCCGAGAGATCCTGCGGCTGAACTTCCCATACGGAAGACCATGCGCCGACGTCGCTCCAGCCGGCGTCCATCGGCACAAGCACGGCCTTTTTCGTTTTCTCCATCACAGCATAGTCAATTGAATCGGATGGACTTTGAGAAAACGCTGTCTTATCTAAGCGAACAAAGTCAAGGTCATTCTTTGCTTTTACTAGAGACTCCTCACAAGCCTTTAGTATCAACGGGCTACAACGCGCTAGTTCCTCCAGGTAGGTAGAGGCTCGAAACATAAACATGCCGCTATTCCAAAAGTAACCCCCGTCTTCAAGATAACGCTTCGCGGTCTCCTGGTTCGGCTTTTCGACAAAAGCTTCTACTGGATACGCCGCCGACTTTTCCTTTGATGTTGGTGCTGAAGGACCTGCCGCCTTCACATAGCCATAACCTGTCTCCGGGCTAGTTGGCACGATACCAAAGGTAACCATGGCGCCAGCCTCTGCGGCAGCCAGGCCCGCGGCGATCGCCTGCTCAAAGGCTACCCGATTCTGAACGACATGATCAGAGGGTAGTACAAGTAATACTGGATCGTAAGCTTCAGCGTGCTGCTTTCTCGCAGCGATGGCAGCAACAGCAATGGCGGGGGCGGTATTTCGGGCAACCGGCTCAAGAATTAATGAAAGTGGTGAAACGCCCAATTCTTTGCACTGCTCTGCCACCAAGAAGCGATGGTCATCATTTGCAATCACAATAGGCTCTAAAGGCAGAACCACGCCTTTTAATCGCTCTAGGGTTAGCTGGAAAAGTGTGCGCTCATCGGTTAAGCCCAGAAACTGCTTCGGCCGTAATGCTCGTGACAAGGGCCATAGTCTTGAACCGGATCCACCCGAGAGAATTACAGGAATAAAGTTAGGTTTCTGCATGTTTGCTTATTCTATAAAACCTTACCGGGATTCAAAATACCATTGGGATCCAAGGCAGCCTTAAGCGCGCACATCAGATTCATTTCAACGGGACTTTTATAACGCTTTGCCTCATCACGCCGAAGTTGGCCAAGCCCATGCTCAGCGCTAATGGAGCCATTCATCGCAATCACCCGATCATGGACCCGTTTCCGTATCGTATCCTCATGGCAACTTAAAAACTCTACATAGTGCTGTCGACGTTGGGCAGCCTCAAGCCCTGACGGCCCCGCCACCGTGGTAACCGGGGGTGCCACGTTGTAATGCAGATTACCATCGCCAAAATGGCCGAAATTTATCAGCCGAATACCTGGATAGGCTGTCAGCATCTCTTGGTCCATCTCAGAGATGAAACTCACCAAAGATGAAATGGGTAATGCAATATCGTGCTTGATATGAGGACCATCCTCGGCGGCGGCAAGAGTGATTGTTTCCCGTAGATGCCAGAGATTTTTTGCCTGCGCATACGACTGGGCTACGATCGCATCTGAAATTACCGATTCCTCAAGTGCCCGGGCCATTACCTGCTCAAGCATTTCTGTCGCTGCCGATTCCGACTCCGGATGAGAAATCTCAAGTAAGACGGAATCATGACTGCCCCGCACGCTTCCGGGATTCACCACTGCGGCTGCATCTGCGCCCCGCGTGGATGTATCTGCGCCCCCAATAATCTCTGCTCCGACCTTTGCAATATCGGGAAAGTACTGGGTAACCAACTGGGTGCTGACAGCGGACATAAACTCAAATCCGGTCAGAGCTGCATCACAACGGGCCTGCGCGATCTCCAATAACCGCAACGCATCTGCGGGACAACTAACCCTAGCAAGAGCCGTCATCACGCCAAGAGGCTTTGGAAAAAGAGTTAATACGGCAGCTGTTATCAGGCCTAGCGTTCCCTCACTGCCAATGAAGAGATCGCGCAAATCATAGCCGGTATTATCTTTTCTTAAGCCACGCAGACCATCCCATACCTCACCATTTGCAGTTACAACCTCAATCCCTAGGCAGAGGTTGCGTGCATTCCCGTAGCGGAGCACCGCCGTACCGCCCGCATTCGTTGCAAGGTTCCCGCCAATCGTAGCCGAACCCTCCGCGCCCAGACTCAGGGGGAACAATAGCCCCATTGATTCGGCAATCTCTTGAACCTGCTTTAAGGTAACACCCGCCTCAACCGTTATGGTTTTATTGGCGGCGTCTTGCGAGCGTACCCGCTGGAGTCTGGCTAGTGAGAGGATTGCTTGCTGCCCACTCTGATCAGGTGTCGCACCACCCGAGAGGCCAGTATTGCCGCCCTGAGGAACCAGCGATACCTTGAGCCGATTGGCCAACCGAACAATCTCGCTAACCTGCCTGATGTCGCTTGGCAAGAGCACAGCAAGGGGCTTGCCAACATACCGCTTTCGCCAATCGGTTGAATAAGGCTCCAAATCTTGGGCGGAGACCTTCACGGCAGCATCCCCCAGAAGCGATGCCACCTGCTCTAAAAACTCTCCTGTCCGGGATTCGACCTCAGAATGCATAGTCAATCCCCTAATATTTAGAGTCGGGCGCGCGCCGACTACTTCACCCTGTTACGGTACTCTGCGGTACGGGTATCGATTTCGATTTTGTCGCCAATCTCAACAAAGGCGGGCACGGCGACCTCAAAGTTAGTTGGCGCGATCCGAGCAGGCTTCATGACCTTGCCAGAGGTGTCGCCCTTTACGGCAGGCTCTGTATAGGCGACCTCTCGGACAACCGTTGTTGGAAGCTCCACGGAAATGGCACGGCCCTCATAAAACACTGCTTCACAGGCCATACCTTCTTCAACATAGTTCAACGCATCGCCCATCGATTCACTCTCAACCTCGTACTGGTTGTAGTCAGAATCCATAAACACATACATTGGATCTGCAAAGTAGGAATAGGTGACTTCTTTTTTGTCGAGTACGACAGTGTCAAATTTTTCGTCAGCCTTAAAAACGGTCTCTTGTCCAGAACCCGACAATAAATTCTTCATTTTCATTTTTACAACAGCGGAGTTCCGGCCTGATTTGTTGTATTCAGCCTTCAGCACCACCATAGGGTCTGAACCAATCATGACCACATTACCAACGCGAAGCTCTTGAGCGGTTTTCATAAAACGGACATCCAATATTAGTAAGACGCTTATTCTATCCTTTTAGGCTCGGTTTTCAATCTTGGTGAGCAATCTTCCCCCGATCGTTTTAGCCCCTTCTCAATCAATCTCAATCAATCCTGGCCCAGAATCTCGCTCTCAAGAGACCGCTCCAATGCAAGCTGATGGCAGCGCTGATTAAGCCGCTGCTTAACCGTGCTGTAGTCGCGCGCAAGCGCCTGCCAGGCTGCCCGTATATTTCGCGCCTGCGGCCCGGAAAAACTATTCCAGGCCCAATGAAAGTCGCGCAAGGTTTTTAACTCATCACTGAAAATTATTTGATTCATCCACCCCAAGAGCTTCTCGCGGTGGGCCGCCTGGACCTGACGGTAGGGCTGCCAGACAAACGGCGTCTGCCAGCGCCCTGCGGCAGCCCAGTGGGCTCGAATAAAGGAATCCTCACCACGAATAAAATTGAGATCACAGCTCTGCAAAACCTCATCAAACTGCGACTGGCTCACCTCCAGACCCCGCGGTCTCCAGATATAAAACGACTTAAACCCCGAGGGAAGTTTTTTCTCTAACGCTTGTGCCAAGGCCTGCCAGGGCGCATCCTCATAACCAAATCCGAGCACCAGAAAGCAATCATCTGGAATAACTTTTCCCGCTAAGTGCGCCCGCCAGTATCGACGTCGCACCTCATCAATATGCCGCCAACTTCCGTGTAAGAGCCCGCCCGTTCGCGTTGAAAATCCGGGTACAAACCAACGCCTCCGCTGGGCTATCGCGCCATTTAGTCGGGGGGATGGCGAGTGCCTCGCATGTGCCTCATCAGCCCAAGATTCAGTCGCGAGATAATCCAGAGTAAACCACTGTACATCGATACCGCCTGAATCTGATCTGCACTTATCGCGGCCATCAGTACTGAAGTGATAGTCCGTCAATGCTTGGATGTAGCAGGTCGGGGGTTCGCAGGCAAAGGCCTCGATGACGATATCGGCCAGATCGGCGAGGTCACCATTCTCCAGGCGATCCGCAAAGCCCTCTCTGGCCCATCGTTGTTCGGCTTCTTCCCAGGGCAGAACCCTAACACCAGACTCTCTGCTAATTGTTAAAAGCTTATCGGCTTGATGAAGAGCGAGAAGAACTTCTGGGCGATCAATTATCAGCGTAACGCTCGGAACACCGCAATTTTTTAGCGCACAACAGAGCCGCCAAGAAAATGCAGCATCACCAAAGTGATCAACGACCCGGCAAAATACAATCGCTGACCGTGCTCGCCTCACGCTAGCCAAGAGCCTTGGTAATGACCTCCCGCACATCTGATGAAAGCTGCGCATCAGAAGCAACCTGCTCCAGGGCTGTCCGCATCAACGCCTTGCGCTTAGGTTCAAACCGGTCCCAACGATCTAGGGCTCTCGCCATACGGGATGCCAGCTGAGAGTTTCTACGATCAATCGCGAGCACCTGCTCAGCCCAGAGCGCATAGCCCTCACCATCTGCCCGATGAAATCCGGGCAGGTTCTGATGGAAAAACGCTCCAAGCACAGATCGAACTCGATTTGGATTGGTGACATCAAATTTCGGGTGAGTTAACAAACTCTTCACACGCAAAAGAGCCGTTTCCGATGTCATCGTGACCTGCACCGTAAACCACTTATCAAGGGCAAGCGGGTGGCCGCCAAACTGCTCAAGATATAAGACCAAGGCATCGGCAGCCTCATCTGAGTCTCCCTCGACTAGAGCCTGTAAGACTGCGATTCGATCTGTCATATTGGCTGCCCGTCGAAAACGCACAAAGAGCTCCGACGATGGAAGCTCACCACTCAAGGCGAGCCAGTGCTGGGCAAGATTGGCAAGACTGCGCCGACCTGTAGATATCGGATCCGGTGAATAAGCGACATTGGGACGCGTTCTCA
>Ga0208787_1000583_pt1 | contig 17229 bp, 12 predicted proteins | sample Wag4_2014_7_11_FD_187362 | JGI IMG/M metagenome (GOLD analysis project Ga0208787, IMG submission 187362) | Fresh water microbial communities from Ohio, USA - Utica-2 Time Series HT 2014_7_11 (SPAdes) (version 2) | ecosystem: Environmental > Aquatic > Freshwater > Water tank | place: USA: Ohio... | reverse complement strand
AACCTGTTCCTTACAAAAAACATACTGACAATATTCCTCATGGGCATTTTCATATCCCATGAATTGTCTCGCCCGTTGGTTTTGGCAGACTATCTCATCAACCTGGAAAAATACAAACAAGCCTGTATCAATAAGGCTAAGCCAAAACTCATGTGTAATGGCAAATGCCAGATGATGAAAAAAATGAATGGAGGAAAAGAAACAAAGGAAACAGATACACCACCAGAAAAGCCAGGCTCACAATTTCATGTATTATCGTCAAAGTCATTTTACCCTGAAATAACAAATGTAATTCAACAGGCAAAACCTTTATTCGGTTTTTATTCTGCAAGGTATACTCTTTTGCATGGTCCATCGATCTTCCATCCTCCTGCGTTTGCATAGTAAATAGTATTCGTCAGTATTCTAATTGCTCGTAACCTGAATACAGGTTAGTCATTCTTATTTATTCAGATACATTTCTGCAAACACCCACACAATGAAATCATTAACCACCCTGCTGGCGGCAATATTCTGCTGCCTGCACATCAATGCACAAACGCAAACCCAATCAGACAGTGCGCAATACATGGAACAGGTAATTGTTACTGCAAACAGAACTGCACAAAAAAGGACAGAAGCTCCTGTGGCTATTTCGACTATATCCAGCAAACAAATACAGGAAACAAAAGCGCAAACCCTGGATATCTTGTTGAATAAAGTAAGCGGGGTATACATGGCGAACCTTGGTAACGAACAACACTCGATGAGTATCAGACAACCCATTACAACTAAAAGCTTATTCCTTTACCTGGAAGACGGATTACCAATCCGCACAACCGGTGTATATAACCACAATGCTTTGCTCGAACTCAACCTCCCTTCGGCTGAAAGAATTGAGGTGATAAAAGGTCCGAGCTCTTCATTGTATGGCGCAGAAGCTATTGGCGGCGTTGTTAACCTCATCACACAAATGCCCCCCGAAAAACAAGGCGGATTCGTCAACTATCAGTTCAACAACAATGGCTATAAAAGAGCTGAAGCTCAATATGGTATTAAGATTGGTAAACTTGGATTATTGATCAATGGATACTATGCAGATCGCAAAAACGGACAGCTGGAGTACAGCAACTTCAGCAAAAAAGCACTCAACATTAAAGGGGTGTATAGCTTCTCGAAAAAAATACAATGGATCAATTCCCTTGCTTGGGTTGATTACTACAGTGACATGACTGGCGGATTGGATAGCATCAAGTTTGCAAAAAAGGATTTCTCAACTTTCCATACATTCACCTATAGGTCTGTTTACTCCTTGCGTTATCGGTCAGGTCTTGAAATCAAACACAATGACCAATCCATGACCAATATCAATTTTGTTTACCGAGACAATTCAATTGGTCAGAACCCCTCATATCTTGTAGGAAGCACCAGTAATCCATTGCTTTACAGAGGTCAAATAAATGACAATGCATTTTCTTCCAAAGCGCTATTTGTTCAACATGAAGAAAAGTTCAAATGGTTGAACAGTAAAATAATTGTTGGCGGCACATTGGATAACAGCCCCCAAAGCTATTATGCCAAATTCATTTGGATCAACAGAGCATCACCAACAGGAAAGTTCATCAATTACACGAGTCCGAATAAGGACTCCTTGCTTAACAGCTACAAAACAAAAATTCAGAATACCGCATTCTATGCAAACTATGAATTCACTCCTTTGAAAAATATTCGCACAGTGGTTTCCTTGAGATACGATAATTACAAATATGGATTCAACAATGATTTACCACCCACAGCTACATCGGGTGGCCCTTCCTCTACCCAATCATTTTCAAGGGTAACTCCTAAAATCGGATTGACCTACAACTACAGGAAAATCGGATTTTATGCCAACTACAGTGAAGGATATGTTCCACCGCAGCTCAATGAACTATTCAACAGTGTAAAAACACCCTATCTGAAACCACAAACCTTTGTGAACTATGAAATTGGTGGATGGATTACACTCTTGAAAAATAAAATCTATGCAGACTGGAGCCTTTATCAGCTGGATGGCAGCAATGAGATTGTATCTGTAAGACAAACAGATGGAACAAATGTCAATCAGAACTCCGGCAAAACAACCCACAAGGGTATAGAATACGGAATAAACCTTAAACCCAACAACCAGATTGCCTTCAGACTCAGTGGTACATATGCGAAACATCAGTTTGTGGAATATGTTGTAAGGGGAATAAGCTTCAACAACATGGAAATGAGTGGAGCGCCCAGGTCAATTTTCAATACTGAACTAAACTACAAACCGAAATTCATCAAAGGGTTGAGATTGGGGCTGGAGTGGCAACATCAGGGTAAATATTTTATGGATGACCGAAATCTCTTCACCTATGGCGGATTTGACTTAATTCATGCAAGAGTAGGCTATACCTACAAGTTTATTGATTGCTGGATCAATGCCATAAACCTAACCGATGCTTACTACAGTACCTCTGCTACAAAGTCAACTGCAAGTGGCAATGCATCATACTCTTACAATATTGGAACACCCAGGGAAATTACGCTTGGCATAGGATTTAAATTTTGATTAACTGAACAGTATGAAAAAAAAGTTATACCAATGGCATAGCACAATAAGCCTTATCATTGCCATTCCTGTAATTCTTTGGGCAGCCAGTGGCTTCATGCATCCGATCATGACAACTTTGAGACCAAAGGTAAAAACCACTTCACGCTATGCAGTTCCCATTGATTATTCACGGATAAAACTGAATCCCAAGGAAGCACTTACAATCAATAAAATCGACTCTTTCCATGATGTCAGGCTGATCCGCATAGATACCAACTGGTTCTATCAGGTACAACCCGATGTGGCCGAAAAACCCATGTACTTTAGTTGCATAGATGGCAAAATGCTGGCAAAGGGAGATGAATTGTATGCACGCTATCTAGCCAGACAATTTCTGGATGGACAGGACAAATATGAAAACGTTTCATTTCTTCCTGTGGCAAATGTACCTCTTCATGATTGTTGTGAAGCCGCTACCAAAACCGTTTTCGATGAAACCAGCGGTTCAGCAGTTATAGATGTAGAAAAAGTAAATGCCTTTGATGCCGAATATGGAGAAGTAAATAAAATTCTGCCTGTTTACAAAGTTTCATTTAAACGGGAAGATGGTATCCGTGTTTATGTTGAAACAATCCAAGACCGTTTTGTATATGCCGTGGATGACAAGAGAGCAACCTTTGATGCCATATTCTCGTTCTTCCATACCTGGGACTGGGCTGATTCATTGGGGAATATGAAGCTGTATGTCATGACGCTATTATTGTCTTTGACAATGTTGACTGCCCTTTTTGGCATTTACCTCTTCTTTACAACAAAGCATATCAAACCCAATGGAAACAAGCGAATCAGACCACGATACATTCACAGGTGGGTATCTATAACTGCTGCCCTTTTTACCCTGATGTTTTCATTCAGTGGCGCCTTTCATGCTATTGAGAAGACAGAACCAGACAGCCGTTATGATTATTATAACAACCAAATGATTGGTACAGCGCAACTTCAGTTTGCGATGAATCAGGTTTTTAATAATCCTGATATAAAGATCTCCAATCTTTCCGTTGTAAAAATACATGACAGTATTTACTGGAGGTTCATTAAGCCGGAAGAACAACAGAAAAAGACCTCAGACAATAAGCCGCAATGGAGTAAGGATAAAAAAACAAGTATGCCTGCTGCACTGTATTTCCATGATGTGAGCGGACAGAATTTTCCAAACGGAGAGTCAAAGTATGCCCAATACCTGGCTGATCACTTCAGAGACAGTGAAGAAGGCCAGTCTCTTCACACAAAACCCATCACTTTCTTCGAAGGGGAATATGGTTTTGTAAACAAACGATTACCAGTTTGGAAAATACAGTATACAACCAATCACAATGAGCGGTATTATGTTGAAACGGCTACAGGTAAACTTGCAGTTCGGATTGATGACAATGATCTCGCTGAAGGTTACAGCTTTTCTTTCCTGCATAAGCACCATTTCATGGATTTTGCAGGAAAACCTGCAAGAGATTTCAGTACCATGTTCTGGGCAGCCATGCAGATTGTTATGGTAAGTATAGGTCTTTATTACTACTTCAGTAAAAGGAAAAAATAAACATAAGCTTCCCCATTTTACCAGGCTTACAATGGGGAAGCTTTTTCAATGCTTACTGATTCACCAAAAAATGCAATATCCTGCAGGCATTACCTTTGCTTTTGGGATTGGTAGTAGGTGAGATCCTCAGTTCAAGTGTATGCCTCTTGTTTTTCAATTGATCATCAAGCATCAAATACCAGGGCAAGTGCAATGAACCACTCCATTGGGTATACAAATCCAATTGCTTGAATTTTCCGCCATCAATCCGGTATTCAATGATTCCGGCATCCGGACCTGATGCAATGCAGAGACCCACAGCAGAACCTTTGAAATCAAATGTCAATTTGGCTCCGGAGGTTTCACCAATGAGTGCAGGTATGTTCACATACTGTTTCCTGGTGCCAGCACCATCTTTCGGCACCCACTTTTCATCCAGCCGCCAGCCATTAACAATCTTTGCTTGTGCTACAGGAACATAGCGGCCTGCCGCATAGCTGAACGGATCAATTGCAGTAGGCAATTTATGGGAATCCGGCTGGGCGGTTGATGCATCAGCATAGGCCTTCTCCAGTAAAGCAATGATAGTTGCCGCATAAACCTGATGGCCAAAAGGGGAAGGATGCAAATCCCTGAAATCCTCCTTCCAGGTGAATTCACCGGCATCAATTCTGGCCGTCACTTCCTTGGACAGGTTGACGGTATTCACCTTATAATGCGCTGCAACCAGCTCATGGTTGCCAATCTCTGTAGGGACCATCCCCTTGCGGTATTCCTCGATTTTTTCGGGGTCGACGCAATGCATCATAACGATATCTGCCAAAGGATTGGCAATGCGCATGTGCCTGACAATGCCTTCCATGCCCCTGATTTGCGCAATATTGTTGAAACCATTGGTTCTGTCATTAACCGCTGCCTCTTCAAAAAACAAATCTATCCGCCCTTGGGCAAGCACATCATCCTGAAGCCTGAAAGCCCCGGGTGTACTGCCTGTTGAAGAAATTCCTGCATTGATGAATTCAAATCGGGTGTCGGGAAACCTTTCTTTAAGGTATTGGGAAACCAAATCCCGCCAACCTTTTCCTTCAGTGATAGAGCCACCCATGAAAGCCACCCGTCCCACCTTATTGCGAGTAAACTGATGCCAGCTATTTTGCAAACCTGCCCGCTGCTCATGAAACAAAGATGGAGGTAATATTTTTTTTACGGGATAACTGTTGCTAAAAATAAAATCGGCAATTTTTTCAGGATGGTCGATGGGAAAATGATGACCCTCTAATTGCTGCTCGCCTCTGGTCATGGGCATCACAGTGGCAATACCTCCCAGTCGAATGTATTTTTCAATCAGTGGAAAACTGTTCTCGGCATTGGGCACGATTTTGTCCTGCAACCCAACTGTGTGCAACACCGGAACCCTGGCTGCAGCCAGCTTCTCAAGGTCGTCAACAGGATCATCAAAATTGGCCAAGAGTTGGCTCTCGCTCATGTCCATGTGCTTCATCAACAGTTGCCAGTCTTGTGGCGAGCCCTTACCCTTCCCTTTACCCCCAGGCCAACTGCTGACATCACATACTGGTGCTTCAGCATAAATGCAAGAAACCTTGAGTGGATTGCGTTTGGCCCAGTTGTACACATACAATCCTCCCCTGCTGATGCCCTCCAATGCAACTTGCTCAGCAAAACCATTGCCGGTCATCCAGCGGTGAAAACGATTCCACCATTGCATGGCCACCGGGGATCCGAACATGTCGTTTGTCTCCAGATAGGCCAGGTGAAAACCACGACTTAACAGGATGGAATCCATATCCGTATGCCAGTCAGGAAAATAGGCTTTCCAAATCCAGGGCTTGCCATCCAAAGCTTGTGCGGGTTTTACTATCCAGGCTTGCCTGCCTTCAAACTGAAATCTTTCCCGAGCAAAACCATGCCATCGGTCGTCCTTAACAGGTCCGATTTGCTGTGAAAAAGTCTTCAGACAGCAGAAAAAAGCAATGCCAAAAAATACTGTAGCCTTTGAATGAAATCGCATAATATGAATATACATATTTAAAACCCAAGGGTAACCTTACATCTCTAAACTATCTTCGGCAACTAATTGATTTTATTGTTTAGACTACCCGAAAGATATCCTGCAAGCATATCCAAAACAACACCTAAAATCCTTTTCCTCGCTTCGAAGCTGATCCAGGCGATGTGCGGCGTGATATAAACATTCGGTAACCCGATCAGCGGGTGATTGGCAGGAGGAGGCTCCTGGTCGAGCACATCCAACAAGGCAGCTGTAAGCTTCCCTTCCAGCATAGCAGCTTTTAAAGCTTCATTATCAATCAACCCACCGCGGGAAGTATTGATCAGTACTGCATTCGATTTCATCTTCGACAGGAAATCAGTCCCGATAATTTTGTCTGTTTGTGGTGTAAGCGGACAATGCAAACTCACTGCATCAGCTGATGCAGCCAGGGTTTCAAGATCTACAAACTTTCTACCCGGGAGCTGTAAATCACGGGTATGACTATACACCACTTGCATGCCGAGGCTTTCGGCCATACCGGCAAAGCAAGAACCGATATTGCCCATACCGATGATGCCCAAGGTTTTGCCATACCATTCGGAAATGGGTGTAAGGGTGTAGGAAAAATCCGGACAAGCGGTCCACTCTCCCTGCTGAACAGAATTGTTGTGCCGTCCAACCTGATTGCTGTATTCCAACAACATGGCTAGCGCATGCTGTGCCACTGAATATGTGCCATAAGCGGGCACATTGCAAACGGGAATGCCTCTTGCAGCGCAGGCATTGACATCCACGCAATTGTAACCGGTAGCTGTAACAACAACCAGTTTAAGTTGCTTGAAAAAATCCAACTCTGGAATTCCCACCAAGGCCTTGTTGGTGACGAGCACCGTCACCTCTGGATCCATGGTGTGCAATGCTTCGCGGGAAAACCTGTCGAAGTAAATGACCTCTCCAAATGCCTGTAGTGGCGACCGGTCGATATCCTGTTGGAACAGGGTATATCCATCCATGACAAGAATCTTCATCTTGATTGATTTCAGGTTAAATTGAATACAACATATTCAATGGAAAATCATTTCACCAAGTGGTTGGGCAAATCCTCCACCCGCTTGCAGCACACCTGATCCATCACCTGATAGAGTTGTGTTTTCAGCATCCCCATCATGTGATCCGCGCCTTCCTCACCAAGTGCTGCCACGGCATACATGAATGACCTGCCCAGGAAGGTGAAGTCAGCACCGGAAGCCAGGGTTCGTGCAATATCCGGACCGGTCCGGATACCGCTGTCCATCATCAATTTGATTTTCCCTTTGTATTTATCAACAATGGGCAGCATAGATTTCACTGCCGATTGTCCCGCATCTATCTGCCTGCCCCCGTGGTTGGATACCAGGAGTCCATCAAAACCCAATGAAACTGCCATATCAGCATCTTCAACAGTTGCACATCCTTTCAAAATGAGCTTTCCTTTCCACCTCTCGCGTATAGGTGCAATTTTATCCGCATTGAGTCGCCCTGCAAAAGTACGGTTCATGAATTGACCGAGTTGACTCATGTTAAGTCCCTTCGGCATATAGGGTTTGAGGGTGGCAAAGTTGGGTGTACCCTGCACCAGGGTATTCAAGGCCCATTGTGGCTTGCCCATGATCTGCAGGATATTTTTCAGGGTCATTTTTGGTGGCATAGCCAGTCCGTTCCGAATATCCCTTGGCCTGAAGCCGAAGGATGGCACATCACAGAGCAGCACCAGTACATCATAGCCAGCTGCTTCCAGCCTGTCGAGGATATCATCCCGCAAGGCATTATCAGCCGGATGGTAAAGCTGAAACCACGCTTTACCATCGGTAATCTCAGCGATGCGCTCAACACTTGACGTACTCACTGTACTCAGGGTGAAAGGGATATTGTGTTTGACCGCTGCTTTAGCCAGAATCTCTGGGGCATTGGGCCATACCAGTCCCTGGAGACCAATCGGTGAAACGCCAAAAGGCGCGTCATAGGTATGCCCGAACAATTCAACAGAAAGGTCGCTTCCGGTATGGTCGCTCAGGTAGTATGGCAGGAGTTCAACCTGGCGCAATTCACTTGTATTTTTAATCAGGTTTACATCTTCATTACAGCCACCGTCAAGGTATTCAAATGCAAAGCGCGGAATGCGGCTTTTTGCTTTGCGAATCAGGTCGTCCATGCCCGGATAGTTCATATTGTATTTCCAGGTGGGTTTTGTTGGTTTGGAATCTTGCATCAAAAGGGTTTTAAGCAGTCAGTTGGATAGTTAGAATCGTTCTTGGAATTTCGCAGACACTACGAAAATCAGCATAAATATTGATGGCAGGAAAAAATAATGAGATAAAGTATTATCCTGCTTACTTAATAAATCATCTCACGGGAGTGTTTCGATTAAAAGACATTAGTAGTTGCAATACTTTGGAAACAATCTTACCTTTATATGACCAATGGTAACAAGGGATCATATATTAAAAACACTTCGCGAACACAAAATTGAGTTATCCAAATTTGGCGTTTCAAAACTCGGTCTTTTCGGATCATACATACGAAATGAAGAAACAGCGGATAGCGATATTGACCTTTTAGTTGACTTTAACCCTGAGTTGGAGAACTTTGAAAATTACATGGCAGTCTATGATGTTCTTGAAATGCTGTTCAAGGGTGAAAAAATTGAATTAGTCACCAAGAATGGCTTAAGTAAACATATAGGACCAGAAATTTTAAATGAGGTGGAATATGTCTAAAGAACCAATACAATTCTTAAGACATATTGCTGATGAATGTGCATTTCTCCTATCTATGAGAGATCGTTTAATCCATGACTATATAGGTGTAAATTATTCAATTGTTTGGGACGTCTTCAAAAATAAAATTCCTAAACTCAATTCACAAATCCAGGAAGTTTTGGAATCAAGCTGATATAACATAACCATCATTTCAAAACGCGAATGTCACACTGCTGCCGGTCCAAGGACCCTGAGGCAAATCAATGATGAGCAGGGTTTCATTTTTAGCAGCATCAGGCAGACAAACAACGCCATCCTTTTTGATGTTATAAACCCCGGAGACAGTCAGGTTGATGCGTTGGAGCATCCGGGACGGATCTGCCACAGTTACTGAACTGATCCAATTGCCTGCAGTCTTCAGCATCACCATCCCCTGGCTATCAAGCTTCACCTGCAATCCCGTTGTAACCTGCAGCGTGCCGGCACGGTAAAAGGCAGCTTGCAACATACCCAGCTTGGCATGCCATACAGACTGGATTTGTCCGGTGTTGGACAAGATCTTTATATCCCGATTGTTGACAGCACTGTTAGCCAATGCCTCCAGATCAGTATCGGGCACCACGATGTATTGGTAGCTGGCATTAGCCGGACTGTTCCCATGATTGAACCAAAGGTTGAAAACTGGTTCTTCCACCAAAGCCGTACTGATATTCTTTTGATCAGTAATAGAAGCCCAGTTGCCGGTGGCTACTTGATTCGACAATTGCAAAGTTGCAGGTGACGGGAATAAATAACCTATCCTGTTGTGGTGTACCCATTTGATGTTTTCTGCCTTCCTGCTTCCCGATTCCACTACCTTTTGCTGTCCATTCTGATTAACTGTAACAGCACCACGCAAAAGCGCTTGATTGATGGTTGTGGCCACAGGCAATTTCACGTCTGAATTGATATCAGCACCTAAACAAACATATTCCTCATCAAAAAAGAACCAGGATTTTTTTGCTTCCACCAAATCATGCGGACTCTTGAAATCAAATGCTACAGCGCCATAGAGCCCGTCTGTAACTGCACCTACAAAGCTGGTGAGTCCTTTCTTCTGAATATCCTGCGGACCATGCAGCTTAGGCTTCTGCAATACTGTTGTGCCAGAAACTTTTTGCCAATCGTATACCGGCCAAATATTTTGGTATTCATCCCCCTTCAGGAAAAGGTAGTTGGTGCCGTCTGCACGATGGTGGGTGGGTTTACCCGGACCATTATATGGCATTTCCATGTTGTAGTTGCGGGTGGAAAACATGCGGACAGTAGTGTAAAAATTGGGACGCTGAAAAACAAAATGCTCCGTTTGCCAGAAGAATTTGGCGAACGATTTGGAAGGCTTGGCTTCCCCTTTCCGCAACCGTATCAATTCCTCCAACTCAGCTTTCCGGTAGTCTGTATTGAGGAGCAACCGTTCCAACTCCAGTATTCCCCTAGGCTGAAATGTTGATTTGTGGGTAATGTCGCGGTTCTTGACACTTACATCCTCATAGATGCCATATACCTGCTGTTTGCTGATGCCTTCCAAGTAGTAATCCACCAACTGATTGATTTTCTCCCTCGAAAACTGATACTTGGTTCCAGCTACATAAAACGACCACTCACCAAAGGCATTGGCGTATTTTCCATAACCATATGAAGTGGTATTGTTGACCCTATCCACCCTGTGGTGAAAACTGTAATCCTGCTGCATGCCCCGCTCACCGGTTGAAAACTTGATTTCCCCTTCAATAACCCTGATAACCTTTTCAAATGCAGCAAGACTGTCTAGGTACAACAAATTTTTAGCCAAGATGCCTGCAATCACAATCCTGTCACCACTGGGTCTTGCCCCTGAAGCATCCAGGCTGGCGCGACCAATCATTTTCTGTGTTTTCATGGCCAGATCCCGGCTCAGGTCATCCCCCATGATCAACAACAGATTCACCAACCACGTAGGTGTTGTAATTTGGTTATCATGCCAGTTGTCGCCTACATAATCTTTAGCAACCCAAAATTCTACCGCACCTTGTATGGTCTTTAAAATACCTGCATCATGGAAAAATGATGAACTGCTTATCTGGTAAGCTTTTGCGAGGTAGAATAAATTCGATAAATGTTTCTGATGCGGGAACCCTGCTGTGGTTGACAGATCACTGTAGTCAATATCGGCGAAAGAACCGTCCTGCTTGTATGTGCTGATAATATGCCGTATCTGTTTATCGTTCACCGCACCTTTCATCAATTCAGTGATAACCCTCGACTTGACAATACCCATTCCACCTGAACCAGCTTGAGGAACTGTTTGTGCATCCGAAATTGCAAAAAAGTTGAGACATGAGCACAGCAAAAAAGACAGTTTCAGGCATCTATTCATCGTTGAAAATTGATACAACGAATATGCACATTTATTTCGAAAGATTGGAGTTGGACAAGATCCAAATGAAAAACTCATTTCCCCTTGTAAGTCAGTGCTTCGGGAAGGTAGGATTTGATTTTTTCCTTTCTGACCGCATCTGTGGGGTGTGTGCGGAGGAAGTCTGGTACTTGGTTGCCACCAGAAGCCTTCTCCATCCTGTCCCAGAAGGCCAAGGCTTCGCTCGGATCATAGCCGGCCATAGCAGCCCAAATGAGTCCGTAGCGGTCGGCTTCGAGTTCATGCTTACGTGAGAAGGGCAACATCACCCCCACTTCAGATCCTATGCCGTAAGCTTGTAAAAAAAGATTTTGCGTTTGTGCCGGTTTACTGCTCAAAGCTACGGCTAATGTAATGCCCCCAAACTGCTGCAGCATGGAACCACTCATCCGCTGGTTGCCATGTTGCAATAAGGCATGTGACACTTCATGCCCCATCACAACGGCGAGGGCATTTTCGTTCATTGAGATGGGTAACAATCCAGTGTAAACCACAATTTTCCCTCCGGGCATGCACCAGGCATTGACTGTTGCGTCCTCAACAAGGTTGTATTCCCACTTATAGCCAGTCAAAACGCTGGACATATTTTTCCCGGCATAGTAACGGTTTACAGCCTGGGTGATCCGCTCACCTACGCGCCTAACCATTGCCACCTGAGCATTTTGCTGACCAGCAACAAGGGGATGTGTTTTGAGAAAATCTTTATATTGACCGGAAGCAAGCGACTGAATTTCTGCTTCTGGCAATATAGTTAGTTGTTTTTTACCCGTAAGGGCATTTCTGGTGCAGGATAGGGATCCAATAATCAATATCAGATAAAGTAATCCAGTCTTTACAAGCGATTTGAGTGTCTGCATAAAAAATATTTGGGATGGAATTGGCTGTGCGTCTTTCCAGCAAAACTCTATCCCAAACCTAAATCATCATCGCCAATGGGCACGTAAATTAAACGTTAAATCAGTTTTCGCATTTTTAGTTAACTAATCCGCCCCATCCAGAATGCTATCAATTTCCTTCAATTCAGCCTTGGTGAAGCTGAGGTTGGATAAGGCATTGTAAGCATCTTCCACATGCCCCACTTTGCTGGCACCAATGAGTACTGAAGTAACCCTATCATCACGCAACAGCCATGCCACTGCCATTTCAGCCAGTTTTTGTCCGCGTTGTTGTGCCATTTCATTCAGCCTGCTGATGGCTGCCAGTCTGGCCGGCGTTAGCTGCTCAGGCTTGAGAGACGGATTCCTGCTGGCCCTGGATTCAGCCGGAATACCCTGCAGGTATTTGTCGGTCAGCATGCCTTGTGCCAAAGGTGAAAACGCAATACATCCCACTTGATGGTCTTCCAGTACATCCAACAGTCCTTTTTCGGGAGTGCGCTCAAACATGGAGTATTTGGGCTGATGGATTACGCAGGGTGTACCCAACTCGCGAAGTATCTTGAAGGCTTTTTCAGCCAATTCAGGCGGATAATTGGAGATACCGGCATAAAGAGCCTTCCCCTGTCTTACAATCAAATCTAGGGCACCCATGGTTTCCTCCAAGGGCGTCAGGGGATCGGGTCTGTGGTGGTAGAAAATATCCACATAATCGAGCTGCATTCTTTTCAAACTCTGGTTGAGGCTTGCCACCAGATATTTCTTACTGCCCCAATCGCCATAAGGTCCGTCCCACATGGTAAATCCTGCCTTGGTAGAAATGATCATCTCATCCCTGTAGCGCCCAAATCCCTTTTGCAGGATATCGCCGAAATTGGATTCTGCACTTCCCGGAGGCGGACCATAATTATTCGCCAGATCAAAATGGGTAATGCCGAGATCAAAGGCCCTATATAAAATCTGTTCATAATTAGAACGAAGATCGACGTGCCCGAAGTTCTGCCACAATCCCAATGAAATAGCCGGAAGCACAAGTCCGCTTTTGCCGCTCCTGCGGTAAGGTATGCGCTCATACCTGTTGTTGTCTGCCACGTAAGTCATATTGTATATTTTAATTCAGTTGTTCAACACTGTTTTCAAGCGTACCAATGCCATCAATCATCATGCTAACGATATCCCCTGGCTGGAGGGTGAAATCATTGGGAGGTACCAGGCAGGTGCCAGTCATCAGGTAAGCGCCCTGCTCAAAATGCATGGCCCTGAACAGGTAACTGATGAGTTCGTCATGTTTTCTTTTCATCTGATTGATGGAAATCATGCCACTGAAAACTTCTGCTCCAGCTCTCTTGATTTGCATCCTGATTTTTGTATCAGGATTGATAGGATGTTCCGGAACCCACAAACAGGGACCGATGGCAGCAGAGCGCTCATAGCATTTCGCCTGTGGCAGGTAGAGCGGATTCTCACCTTCAATATCCCTTGAACTCATGTCGTTCCCGATGGTGTAGCCAACAATTTTCCCATGACGGTTTGCAAAAAGGGTAAGCTCTGGTTCGGGCACATTCCAGTGGGAATCGCTGCGGATATAAACAGTTTCACCCGGACCCGCACAACGTCCTGCAGTTGATTTGAAAAAGAGTTCAGGCCTTTCCGCCTCATACACTTTGGCGTAGAAATCAGCACCACCACTGAGTTTGGACTCTTCCATCCTTGCTTCCTTGCTGCGCAGGTAGGTAACACCGGCTGCCCATATTTCCTGCGAGCCCAATGGCGCTTGCAATAACTGTGCATGAAGCCAGCTTTCATCACCCACTGGAGATGCAGTGGCTATCAAACTTTGAAGATGTGCATACAAATTGTCTGCATTAACGAGCTCATCCCAAACCTTGCCGCCAGCAAGATATACCTGCTGATCGTGCATGATGTAAACAACATTGTTGACTTTGTATAATTTCATGGACTTATGGCTATAAGGTTAAATTGGAAATGAAAATTACAACAAAAAACAGCTGTCAGGAATAAATAAAAAAAAGAGACCATTAAATCCTGCCACCGAATTTGCGAAGGTGATAAGTGAAACTCAACAGGAAATAACGGTTCAGAACAGCCGTTCTGACGTCTTCCACATAGTTCAGCTCCACCTGCCGGGTTACACTCTTGTTGGCATTCAGCATATCGAAAACGGTCAGCCTGAGCTCCCCTGTTCGGTTTTTCAGGAACAACTTCGCCACACCTGCATTCCAAAGGGGAATGTTTTGATTGAAGGAGGCAGCACTTCCCCTGTTCATGATGTAATCGAGGTCGTTGGAAAACACCCATCCGTTTTTGGTGGTTACAGTGGGTTCAACCGACAAGCGTTCGCTGAAAAAATTGATGTCCTCCCGATCAGCTGCAGTGTAACGGGTGAAATTGAGGTTGGTGTTGCTGGACAAAACCAGGTCAAGATAATCTGCCAAATTAAGGGTAAGCTTTACAGACCCTCCACTGTAATAACGATTAGTATTGGCTTCAATTTCATTAAAAAGGTTCACATCCCTGATGTTTCTGAGATAAAGAGAAAAACCAAGATTGGCTTTGGGATCTTTGAATGATTTGCTGAAATAAGTATTAAGCCTCACATCATGAGCACCATTGAGATTTCTTGGTTTTGAGTATTGGGCACCAGGAATAAGTAAGTATTCTTCAACCAAAATAGCAGATGTACCACTGTTGAAAATAACAGTATTGGCAATCCGGTTCGAAATCAACGTAGCATTGAGACTGGCAGAGAAATTGCTGGAACTGCTTCCCCGGACGGAATTGTAATACAGGGTAATGTTGTTGTGGTATTCTTGCTTCAGATTTGGATTGCCGGCCCGGACATACAACAGGCTGCCGTTGTTTACAACATCCTGCAATTGGGTTATGTAGGGCTGCTGGGTCCAGGTTCTGTAATTGATACGCAGGTATTTTGTTTTGCCCCTGCGGTATTGAAGACTAGCATTGGGTAACCAGTTGACAAAGGGCCTGTTGATAGTGGTTTCTTTGGTTACATTAAAGCTTTCCATCCTGGCCTGTTGCAGATACAGTCCGCTACCGAAACTCCAGTAACGGTTGACCTGGTGCCTGAAACTAATACCTCCCCTATCGTAAAAATTATCATTCTCAAACTGGTTGGTTAGCGTAGGAACAATAATGCTGTAAATTCCTGTTGTCAAATTTCTTCTGAAAGTCTGCTGATCAGACCCATTGTCATTTTTACTCTTCGTATAAAAAAACTCCAGCTGGTCTTTCGAAGAAACAGGTTCGGTATAAGACAATGTTGCTCCCCAGCGGCGGGTATCAACAAGCGTTACACCACTCTGATCAAGCGTATCTTTTCCTCTGTTATACCGATCGTTATAACTTACAGTTAGGCCATCCCGATTACTTTCATTATCGCCGTGTGTAAGGTTCAGACTCGCCGTTCTTCCGCGCTTTTTGAACCGGTGACGGTAGAGCATGCTGTTGCTGAGGTTGTACCCCTTGTTTCCGGAACGGTTGGTGGATTGCAAAGCACTGAAAGGGTTGATACGGCCTTGGGTGGTAAACGACTGACTCTTGGTAATATAATCAGACAGTTGGCTACTATACTCAGACCTGATCAACACCGTATGGGCACTATCGAACATGTGGTCTATTTCGAGAAAGCCCCGCAGGTTTTTATTGGTATTGCCGGATATGATTTTGGCGGTGTTGAAAAAGGAGGAATCATTGACCACAAATGTTTCCCTGAAACGGTCGCGGTTGTTGGTGATGTCAATATCACTGTAAAAAATATTAGCTGCTATTTTAGTTTTCTTATTGAACTCCTCATTGTAATTGACACCTCCACTTAATGTTGTTGAGATGCCATTGGCATTGCCTGAATACACATTGGTTCCGCCCGAAGCTGCCTTATCCCCCGGATTCATTTCTCCCAGAAAATCCTGGATAGTAAAGTTCTGGTTGTTGATATTGTTGTATTGTGTGAGGAAGGATAGCTTTCTTTCTCCTTTGATAAAATTGGCACTCGCTGCACTGGCATTGCGGTCTTTTGAACCATAAGCTATACTGCCTTTCCCGAATACGCCTTTCTTTCTGTCTTTCTTGGTAATGATGTTAATGGTTCTGATGCGATTGCCATCATCAAAACCACTGAACTGACTCTGGTCACTCATCGCATCAATCACCTGTATTTTTTCGATGATGTCTGCAGGGAGGTTTCGTGTGGCCAATTTGGGATCATTGCCGTAAAAAGGTTTACCATCCACCAGAATTCTCGTCACAGGTTCACCTTGGGTTTTTATGGAACCATCACGGTCAACATCCATTCCCGGAACCTTTTTCAGCAGGTCTTCGGTTGAAGCATTGGGCAGCGTCTTGAACTGACTTGCATTGAACTCTGTGGTATCGCCCATCACGGCCATCGTGGCACTGCGAATGACGATGCTTTCCAGCATGTTGGCAAAGCGTTGCATACTGATTTTCCCCAAATCAGGAGACATTTGAGCAGCAGAAAGCTGAATGTCCTTTTCAGAAGACACATAACCAGAAAAACTGATGCGCAAAGCATAGGCTCCCATAGCCAATCCTGAAAAAGCAAATGATCCATCTGCCGCGGTTATACTTGATTTCAACAGTGTCGAATCAGGTAATAGCATCAACTGGACACTGGCTCCTTTCAGTCCCACTTTGGCAAGACTGTCGGCCATGTCCACTACGCGGCCCCTGATAAGACCCGCTTCTTGCGCAAGCGCATGTCTATACTGGCTTGAAAACATCATTACAAAAACCAACCTCAAAAGAAAACCTTTTCTGCGCTTCACTTACTGCTTTTTTTTACGGGGGCTATCAATATTTGTCCTGCTTTCAACAACTCCTGTTCCAGTTCGGGATAAGGCAATGCTTGCGGATTTATTTTCTTTTCAATTGACAGCACTGCTGCTATTGCAGCACTTTGTCCGAGTATCATGAACACCGGCTCCATTCTGATGGATCCGTATGCAATATGCGAGCTGGATACGGCCACTGGAACAAGCAGGTTACTGCATTC